>JAEEGL015416423.1_pt1 | contig 15203 bp, 18 predicted proteins | sample 9134231 | NCBI WGS metagenome assembly JAEEGL01 (sample SAMN16246548, study PRJNA631951) | gut metagenome | biome: gut microbiome; feature: rumen; material: fiber-attached | host: Bos | place: Iran: Karaj | collected 2018-10 | reverse complement strand
CATTAAGTTCTTTGTCTTCTTTAATATTAATCATAACTTTCTCTCCTTTCTAATATTAAAAAAAAGAGATAGTAAGGAGTCCTAAGACGTTACCATCCCTTTGTTTAACTTAATTAATATAACGGTTCTCCCGGGTATTCTTTCGATACCTATTCATAGGTAGTAGCTTACTTATTAATTTGTTAATTTACACCAACCATTAACTCTCTATAAAACTTCTAAGCAGTCTCGTCCTAATCAAAATATTTATAGGTTAATTATATCACTATTCCTTTGTTTGTCAATTATTTTATAAAATAATGTGCTTCATACTCTTTTTCATTTAGGATATAATTAATTTTATTTATATCATATCCAATAACAACACCAGCCATTACCATGATATTTTTTCCAGGTATACTAATTCTGCGATAGTTTGCTAAATCATAAAAATTAAGGTTTGCAAAAAATAATCTATTCATCAAATCTTTATTAATATTATCCTTAATAATCATCTCATACATTTCATTATTATTAATTGCGATAATATCACGTAAATCAACATCATTAATACGTCCATCAATATTCTTTGGACCAACTTCTTTAGCTTCATATAATGGTTTACGATATTCTGTAATTAATTTTTCTTTTCTATTAGCATCTATTCCCATAATATCACCTAATCATTCTTAAGTGTTATTTTTATTTCCTTGTCCATTTTTAGTTGCTTATACTTAACTCCACATTCATCTAGCATCTTCTTACTAGCTTTAACACCATCAGTATCTTTATATTTATCACAAATATAATATATTTCTTTAATACCACTTTGAATAATTAATTTTGCACATTCATTACATGGAAATAAATCAACATATATTTTGGCATCTTCTAAATCTTTTCTAGATCCACGATAATTAAGTATGGCATTCATTTCACCATGACAGACATATGCATACTTTGTATTTAACATATCTCCTTCTCTATCCCACGGAAATTTTGTATCATCAAACCCATTAGGTGCACCATTATAACCAATTGATAATATACGATTATCATGACCTACTATACAAGCACCAACTTGAGTAGATGGATCTTTACTTCTCATACTAGATAGTTTAGCTATAGACATAAAATATTCATCCCAAGTTAAATAATCTTTTCTTTGTTTATTTAATTTTTTCATATACTTCTCCTTCAAGTTTTTTATCATTTCTCTTCTTTATTATAACACAAACTAAAGTATTTTTCTCACAAACACTATTTATTTCAACTTCTAAATAGTTTCCAGTATGACCAAAACTCTTGCCATCAACACTTTTTTCTACTAATACTTCTACTTCTTTATTAATAAATTTATCCAAGTATTCTTTTTCTAGTTCATCACTTACTTTAATTAACTGATTAACTCTTTCTTTTTTAACTTGCTCATCTATTTGATTAGGCATAGTATCGGCTTTTGTACCCGCTCTTCTTGAATATGGAAAAACATGTATTTTACTAAACCCAATTTCCTTAACAAAAGAAAGTGTTTCATTAAATAATTCATCTGTCTCCCCTGGAAAGCCTACAATAACATCTGTTGTAATAGATAAATTTGGTTTAATACTTCTTAATTCTTTTATCTTCTTACGATAATAGTCTAAATCATATTTACGATTCATTGATTTAAGTATTTCATCACTACCTGCTTGAAGCGGAATATGTAAATGTGGAACAATTACATCACTATTCTTAAATATATTTATAAAATCTTCATTTAACTCAGTTATTTCAATTGATGAAATACGTAATCGTTTTAAATTATTAATCTTTATTATTTCAGATAATAAACTTGGAAAAGTAACTCCACTATCTTCACCATAATGACCAGTATGAATACCAGTTAATACTATTTCTTGATAACCATTATTTACTAGTTCATTTATTTCTTTTAAAACAATATCTTTATCTTTACTACGACATTTACCTCTTGTATATGGAATTATGCAGTATGAACAGAAATTCTCACAACCATCTTGTATTTTAACAAAAGCTCTTGTTCTTCCTTCCATATTAGTAATAAACATATCTTCAAAATCATCATCAAAATCAGGATATAATCTTTTAATATTCTTTTTATCACGAAGATATTCTTCTACAAGTTCAACTACTTTATTCTTATCTTTATTACCTATAATAATACTTATACCATCATTAGAATAATCTTTATTAGCTTCTATCATACATCCCATAACAACTATTATGGCATTAGGATTTTCTCTTATTACTCGGTTAATAACTTTTCTACTTTTAGCATCAGACATATTAGTAACACTACAAGTATTAATAACATAAATATCAGCTAAATCATTTACTATTTCATAACCTTTATCTTTAAATGAGCTTAATACATATTCAATTTCATAAGTATTTACTTTACAACCTAAACTTATTCCTTTTACTCTCATAAAACCTCAATTCGAAAATATTTTAACAAAAAAAATAGACTAAGTCTATTTATTTTCATTCATTTCTTTAAGTTGTGCTACAAAATCATCATATTTTTCACGATCAAGTTTTTCATACGTAGCAGTATTTTCAAACTCTAAAGCACTATTATCTGTTTCTATACCATATACACTTGAAATAAATGGAATAGTTTCTTTCTTAGAATAAGGAACTTTCTCTTCCATAACTTCTTTAAATGCTTCTGGTACTTCTTTAGCTTCTACTACGGGAGTTTCAACTTCATCTTTTCTAAACATTTTGATAACTTCATCAATAGAAATAGGTTCATTACCATCATCATATTGAACTACTTCATTATCATTATATAATTCATTACTTCTTTGCATTAACTCATCTAAACTAATAATAGCTGTTCTTTCTTGTTCAGCTTCAAAATTAGTAACATCATCTTTTTCATTAGGAAGATTATTCTCAATTTCTTCATATTCAAGAAATGCATCAAGTTTTTTCTTTTCTGGTTTAACTTCAGATAATAAAACTTCATCTTTTACTTGTGGAACAACTACTTCTTCCTCTACTTTAGTAATTTCTGGTTTAACTTCGTAAGTTTCATCTTCCATTTCTTCAAGAAAGATTTCTTCTTTTTCTTCTTCCTTATTTTCAACAACTAATGTATCAGCTGTTTCAGTAACTGTGATTGGTTCTACTTTTTCTTCTTCTAAATATTCATTAAGAGAATCATCTTCAACAATTAAACCATTTTTAGCTTTTAAATAATCTCTAATATCTAAAATAGTAAGTACTGAAATACTAATTAGTAATACACTAACAACTCCAATCATTAACATTAATTCATTTTGTGAAAACATCATAATTACACCATCCATTCATAATTAATCATTGCTATAGCAGCCATACCAGCAGTTTCAGTTCTTAAAACTCTACCACCCAAACTAGTACTAATAAATCCGTTATTAATAAGTGTTTCTTCTTCTAAAGAAGTAAATCCACCTTCCGGCCCCACTACTATAATAAGTGTATCATATTTTTTTAAATCTTTTAAGATGTTTTTGATATTTTTTGACGTTTCTCTTACAGTTAACAGTATTTTTACATCCGCCTTTATCTTACATAAGCTAGATATATCAACGATTTTATGAACCACAGGGATAATATTTCTTTTTGATTGTTCACTTGCTTCCTTGACAATTTTTTGCCACCTAATTATTTTTTTATTACTTTTATCATTTTCTTTAACAACACTATTAGATGCTTTATAAGGATAAAATTCACTTACCCCTAGTTCAGTTCCTTTTTGTAAAATATAATCCATCTTTGTTTCATTGACTAAACTTTGTACTAAAATAATGTTTTTATCATTTTCATGATTTTCATCTAATTTACTAACTACCTTAGCTGATACAGGATCTAGTGAAATAATTTCACATATATAAACTGTTTTATTATCAACAATTTCTATTTTTTCACCTAGATTCATTCGCATAACTTTTTTAATATGATAACTATCATCATTACTTAATAAATAAACATTATTTTTAACTAAATTACTAAAATATCGTTGCATAAGTACCTCTCTATAATAAAATTATATAATAAAACACACTTTTTTACTATATTTTGTTTGACTTAAATTAAATAATATGGTAAAGTTATTACTTGGAAATGGCCTATTAAAGGAGGGATAGTATGGCAACTAAAGCTACTAGCAAAAAACCATTATTCGGTAATCGCAGAAGTCATGCACTTAATGCAACTAGACATACACAAAAATTAAATCTACAAAACGTAACTTTAAGTGATGGTACAAAGATTAAAGTAACTGCAAGAGAAGCTAAAAAATATAGAAAAGATATTAAATCAGACGAAGAAGAATAATAATTCTTTTTTTGTATATTAAAAGAACCAAAAGGTTCTTTTTTTATTGACATATTTTACACTTTATATTTACAGTTTATTGTACATCGAATCAATTATTGAATATAAATATATATTAACATCTTTATTAGTAATCTTTTTAATATAATCACGATATCCATTTAACTGTTTAGTATATGCATCATCATCAATATTTTTTAATTTATAATCAATAATATCAATATGATCAGAATACTCTAACATCAAATCAATTACACCATGTTTTTCTTCCATATCATTCTCTTCTATAAATTCATATTCTTGATATACTTTAGCTAAACTAATATTCTTTAGTAGATCACTATTTAAGAAAGAATTAATCTTATCTTTATAAATAGACTCTATATCAGTTAAATCTGGATTATGTAAATCAAGTGTTTCTAAATAATAGTGTATTTTAGTACCAAAATCCATTTTATCTTTTTCTTCTTTAGTAAATATTTTACTATTGTTTTTAGAAAAATGACTTTCATTAATTATGTTAGACTCTATTTTAGGAATATTAATTATTTCTATTTTTTTATTTATTTTATTAAGATTATCGAATAAGTTCCTACTATTATTAAGATTATATTCTTTATTTAAACCAAGACTATCGATATTAATATTTTCAATATAATCAGTTAACTTTGATTTAATAGAATTAACAATATCAGAAAATGATCGATATTTCATTCTAATACTATCCATGACTAAATCATTTTCATATTCTTCATCCATCTCTTCATTAGGCATTACTAAAATAATTTTTTCTTTTACTCTAGTTAGTGCAACATAGAATAATCTTATCTTTTCACTAATTTCATCTTGATAATAACTATTTTTATATAATTCTTGATAGAAAGTATTATCAAGACCTTCATCATTATATGGTGTTATAATACCTAAAATATTATTAAAGATTATTCTAGATTTAATATCTTGATCATTAAAAGCTTTATATAAACCTGGAAAATAACAAATAGGAAACTCTAATCCCTTTGATGCATGAATAGTCATTATTTTAACACTTTCACCATCAACTTTATTAATACTAAATCTAATATCATTATCATTCTCAATAATATTTTCTAAATACGTATCAAAGTCTTCATATGTATAACCCATTTTATTTAAGTTACCAGCTAAACTATATAAATAATCTAATTTAATATAATTATTATAAATATCTGGAATACTACGTAATCTTTCATATATATCAAATTCTTTAATTATTTCATCTAGAATCACACTAATAGATTTACTTGAAATATTATTAATAATATTATTTATCTTTTCAAAGATAATAGTTTTATTATAATCATTATTTCTAATAACATTAAATAATTCATCATCAGAATAATTAAATAAGAAACTTCTTCCAATTGATAAATAACAATATTCTATTTCTTTATTAAATACTTTTTTATTAACTAAATTAATTAACTTAAAGATGTTTCTAATTACTAAGAATAACGGACTATCATTTAAGTATTCATCTTTATAAATACTTAGTGGTATTTTCTTATATAAGAATATTTTCTTAAATACATCAAAACTACTACCACGATCTATTAATATAGAAAAATCACTATATTTTATATCTCTTAAACATCCCAAATCTTTATCAAATACTTGGTAATGATTATTAACTTTAGATATTATATCATTAGCTATGATAAACGATTCTATTTCTTCTTTAGTAAAACCTATTTCTTTATCATAATTATATTCTTTTATATTAATATTATTATTCTGATTAGTTGCACCTTCATTAGAATAAGTAATATTACCTGGTATCATTTGATGATCTTTAACATATTCTGCACCACCAATTAATTCACTCATAACAAAATTAAAAATTAAATTAATATTCTCTAATACTTCTGGTCTAGATCTAAAGTTTTTTAATAAATCAATCTTTTTACCATTAATATTTTTAGCAAACAAATTATATTTTTCTCTAAATATATCTGGATTAGCATTTCTAAAACGATAGATTGATTGTTTAACATCACCAACAACATAAACATTATTATTACTAATTAAACTAATAAATTCTTCTTGTAAATCAGATGTATCTTGATATTCATCAACCATTATTTCATTAAATGAATTTTTTATTTCTTCACGAATATTATCATTCTCTTTAACTATTTTAATAGCTAATTTACATATATCAATAAAGTCATATAAATCATTTTCATATTTATAATCATTAATCTTTTTATCTAGTTTATTAATAATTCTAATAATTTCTGAAATATATGGTTTAGTTAATTCAATTGTCTTAGTAAGTAAATTAACATCCTCATATTTAGTTAATTCTCTTAATCGTTTAATATTTTCATTAATCTTTTCTTTATATGTTTTAGCTTCTTCTGATGAACCTCTTGGTAAATTAGGTAATTTATCAAATAATAAAGATTTCTTTATTTCATCATAATTACTACTATTAATAATTGGTAGAACAAGAGTACTTAACTTACTATAGTAATCAACATCAATTTCATTAGATAGTTTAGTTAAATCAAGATTTATTTCATGAATAATATTATTTAATAATTCTAAATATTTATTTATGTTTTTATTAACAAATTCACTATTATAATAATTATTTATATAATTATCTAAATACTCTTCTTTATCATATTTTAAATTAAGAGAATTATTAATAGATAAAATAGCTTTTTTTATTTCACTATCATCTTTAACACAAAAATCATTAATTAATTTAGTAAAATCATCATTCTTATTATTATATTCTTCTTCCATGATTTCATCTAAATATTCATTAGTTTTAATATTTAATAAATTACTTTCTATAATATTAACATTCTTTTTTATATTTAATAAATAATGATATTTTTTAACTAAAGAAAGGGAAAAACTATCAAATGTTGTAATATAACTACTATCTATTTTTTTTAGTTCACTACTTAATTCTTTATTTTTCTTTATTTCTTTTCTAATTCTTTCTTTCATTTCATTAGCTGCTAAATTAGTAAATGTAAGTATCAATAGTTTTGAAATAGAAACATTACTTTCTAGTTTTCTAATAACTCTAGATGTTAACACTGCTGTTTTACCACTACCTGCTCCAGCTGATACTATTATATTTTCACCATCAGAATTAATTGCTTCTAATTGTTCATTAGTCCATTTAGGCATTAGTATCACCTCCATTTTCTAAATAAACATTATTGTTTTCATTATGATAACAGATATCTTTGAACTTACAATATTCACAAGATACATTCTTACCATTTAATATTTTAGGATCAATATCAAACTTTGCATCTAAGATATTATTCATAGCTTCTATTATCTTTTGATGAGTAATATTTAATATATCTTCTATTTCTTCATCCGATAAAGTATTAGCCATTTTACTAATACTACCATCACTATTTAGTTTCATTGAACGTATCATTTCACTATTTTCATATGTTGAATCAAATGTACTTAATCTATTTATATCATTAGTGGAATAACCTAGTAATTTTAAATTATCATAATTAACTTCTTCTCTAGTTTTTCTACTACCCTTTTTTAAATCAACATTTAAGATATGTTGTAAATAAAAACCAGTGAATTTAATATTTTTTAATATATCTGAATTATTAACTAAATATAAATATATTGGTAATTGCATTGATAAACCAAATTTAAGATTTTTAATACTAATATCTGTATTACCAGTTTTATAATCAATGATACTAACTAATGTATTATTATCTTTTTCATGATACATTATTTTATCAACAAAACCTTTAAAGTGAACATATGGACTATCCATTAATTTTATATCTATTTTATGTTCATATAACATATTAGTAAAACCAGATATAAATTGATGTTTATGAATAGTATCAATAATAAACTTTAAATCATTTTTTAATTTATCTAAGAAAAACCTTTCTTTGTTACTAAATTCTCTATCCTTAAGATAGTTATTATATTCCCTATCTAAATCAAAGTCATTTTCATTCATCTTACTTAAAACATAATGAAATAAACTACCAATAACTGTATAGAATGTTTCTTCAAATTCATCTATTTTTAATATATTACTTAAATAATATTTAAAACCACATTTATAATAATTATCGATACTACTATATGATAGAGTTAATTCATGATTTAAATAATCTAATAAATTATCTTTATTAATTCCAGTAAATTTATTATCATATGATAAATAATCATTCTTATCATAATTTGAATATAATAAATCAATATCTTTATTCTTTATACCATATTTAACTAAGTCATCTAAATATGTTGTATAAAGTGATTTATTAGCCATTTCACTATAATTTAAACTTCTTTCATATTCTTTTATTTCATAATCCATTAAATCTAATAATATTGATGGATTATATTTATTAAATGGTGATGAATCTTTATATGAAATAACTAAATTATTAATACTAGATAAATAATTAAGAGTATTAACTTTGATTAATTCATTTTCTTCATCAGTTGTATCACAATTAACTAATTTACATATATCATCAGTTATATAATCTGTATCCATTTTAAGTTTTGGTATTGAAGAATTATTAAAGTTCACTAAAAAAACATATTCACTAGAATCAGCATAATCAAATACATTTTTAACTTTAACTACATTACTAAACTTAGTCTTGCCAATCTTTTTATTTAATAATTCATATCTTATTTCATTTATATAATCTAATAAGTTATAGTCACTATACTTATTTAATAAATTAACTATACTATTATATTCATCAGTTTCTTGATAATCTTTTAATAAAGCTATTATTTCTTTTCCTGATTTATTCTCTTTAACGTATTCAAAAAACATTTTACCAATAACTGTTCCCATTAATGTATCTTTATTATCTAAATCAATTTTTATATTATAAAACTTTTCCATTAACTTAAGATATGGTAAATATTCATCATCAATATTCATTAAAGAAATATTATTAATATCAATTCCATTATTTAGTAAATCACTAATCTTTTGAAAGATAAATTCTACTTCTTCTTTAATATTATCAAAGTGATATATTTCATATTTTTTATTAGATTCTAAATATGGAATAATAGTTCCACTGGAAAGTAAAGATTCTTCAAAAGAATTTAGTTTACCATAACCATAAACTATTACTTTTCTTCTTTTTAAGATCTTATTAAAAAGCTTATCATAAATAAGTAAATTATTATCATTTAATTCTTTTTTAATATTAACTAAATAATCTAGTTTTTCATTATTATATTTTTTATCTTCGACATAATATAAATTATCTAAAATAGTAATCGCATTATCTACTTTCATATTTTTATTAACTAAATAATGAATTGCTTCAATACTATAATCAAACTTAATACATTTTAAATACTCATTCATAGTCATAAACTTAATATTAAAAATTAGTTTATTATCATTTAAGTATTTTAAAATAGCTAATTTATAAGAATTAGGGGTAATGATTAATAAATTATCTTCTAAAAAATCAAACATAACTATCACCTTCTTAATTATAACAAAAAATAGTATACCAAGTATACCATTTATATTTAATATCAAACAAGTATCATTTATTCTTTTCAAAAACAATTGCTTCATATAGCAAATCTACTAAATGATTACTTGGTTCTAATTTATATTTATTTATTATTTTATCAAATACATCATCACTTAATTCTAAACCTAAATATTTAAATACCGATTCTTTTTTATTTTTAATCTTATTTAAATAATCCAATGTATAGTAATTATCTATTATTAATAATTTATCTTTTCCAATAAATTTAATAAAATCTTTTAATATATCTTCTTTATCATTTACATAAGTAAACATTTCTTCATCATAACTTATCATATTAACTAAGTCTAGATTATTAATTAAGTCTTCATTAATTCTTAAATCAAGTCGACCAATTATTCTATCATCTTTTATCTTTAATGCTTGTAATTGAACAATAAAACCATATTTAGAATTAGAATGACTTGGTATTATTTCTACTATAATATATTCTTTAGGTAATCTCATATATTCTCCTCAAAATAACTTATATTTTTGTTTATTTTATCTAAACACGCATCAATAATTTCATTATCATTAAAGCCAATTATGTAACCAAGTTTAATTAATGTGGCAAAGATTTCTTTAATAATATCATTTTCATCATTATAATAAAAATCACTAGTTAATTTATATAATCTTGCAAAAATATCTACTTTATTATAATCATCTATTTCCTTAAATTCTTCACTTAAACTAATATTCTTTTTATCAAAGAAATATAAAGCCATCATTACACAATCCGCATATTCATTTTTTACTGATTCCATATTAATTGGTTTATTAGACCAATATTTAAAGAATCTAGTTTCATTAGCTAATTCACCTATCTCGACAATTAATTCTAATTTATTCTTTTTATACTTATCTGAGCCAATAAATTTATCATCAAATATTATATCTAATTTTTTATTAGTTTCATAAATTGGATTAAATACTGTATAATTCATTAATTATCACCTATTTCTAAAATATATTTAAGTGTTGGTACAAACTCATTTTTATCAAGAGAATTTTTTATTTCATCTTTACTCATCCACATTACTTCACATACTTCGTTAGTGGTTGCTTCATTTAAATCAACTTCACCATCATAATTAAATAACCATGCATCAAAGTAGTCATGAAAACTTTCTCTTTTCTCCGAGTGAATTATTTTACCTGGGATATTAGTTAAATCAACACCGACTTCTTCAAGAGTTTCTCTTATTGCACCTTCAAGAGATGTTTCACCTTTAAGTACTGAACCACCAGGACACTCTAACATAAGTGGATAAGCTTTTCTAGTTTTATCACGCCTTGATATTAAATATTTACCATCACTATTTTTTATCCAAACATGAACTACTAAGTGATAATAACCATCTTCTATCCATGTACCTCTTTCATGTGTCTTACCAGTTAAGTTTTTATCTTTATCATATAAATCCCATAACTCCATAATTCCACCTCTTTATATGAATTATACCACAAAAAAACTGATATAATCAGTTTATTTTTTGTCTATGTCTTGCTTTAAATTCTTCTTTACTTGGGAAATTATTAATACAGTAACATGTATTATCATATAACATACCATCAAATAAATCAGTTATTAAATCATATACATCATCATATGTATTTGAGTAATGATGAGTTCCTTTTTCTTCTAAATATGATACCCACAATCCTTCTTTTTTAACAATACAGATTCCACCAAGACCCTCATTATGTTCAGAATAATAATAGTCAGATGAAATTCTAATAAGTTTTACTAGTTTATCAAAAGTTTCTAATACATCCTTTTCGTAATCAGTTAAATCCCCATAATATTCTGCTTGTTCCAAAATATGAGTTATCATATATCCTCCTAAACTATTTAATATTATTTTCTTTTTGATAATGCTCTCTCATAGCAGTCATTGCTTTTTCATATAAGTCAATTTGCATTTTTGAATATGGATCAAATTCTTGATAAGTCCAACTATCATGTAACATCTTAATTCTAACTGCTACTTCTTTAGTTTGTTCACATAATAGAGGTATTAAATCATCATTAAACCATTTAATAATATCTTCTGGCTTATAGTTATTCTTTTTTTTACATGCATCAGTATAATGATCTGCTACAGAATGGATTAAATTAAATCCAAATATTGCTAAATCTTGATCATCACTTAATTTATATTTTAATGAATCATACCATAATTTGAATTGAGTTGGTTGTTCAATCTTTCTAATTGTATTGTATAATCTATTATTTTTTTCACGAATTTCATTAACATAATCTTGAAGTTTTTTATTATTACTATCAATTAAGTTTCTTATCTCTTTTAAATAATCAATTTCTACATAAAAATATGCATCACCTATAACTGTTTCTTTATAGGAACCACGATATGTTTTTCCATCTTCTCCTAAAACTTCATAAACAACTATATCTTTACCATCAACATCTGTTGTTGAAATATCAGTTACTTTTCCTTTAACAAATTCTTCTGTTCCATCTCTATCCTCTAATTTTTTATTATTAAAAGCTAATACTGCATCGTCTATTTTAAGTCCCATAAACTCTCCCTGAATAACTTACTATTATAAATTAAACAATTATTAATTGCAATAAAAAAACAGATAAAATCTGTTTACTTTTTTATAAATACATGCTTACCTTTTTCATATGATACACCTGCTTTATAAATTAAATCGCCATATGCATCAAATAATTCTTCGTGTCTTTTAATATCTCCTTCTGTATCTGCTATTGTCTCTGAATAAGCTTTTGAGTTTTGAAGAGATATCTCAATAAGTGCTAAAGATGCTTGTACTTCTAAAGGAAGATCTGAACATTTTTCACTTACTTCTAAATTAATTTCAGAAACTGATTTACTTCTATTAGGTTTTGTTTTATTTAGATAATCTCTAATAATATTAATTTTCTCTTTATCTTTTGGTCTATTTTGTTCTAGCATCCATGCAAGTTGTAATTCTAATGATTCAACTGGATAACCATCAACTATTTCTATATCCTCATCATCATAATCTAAAACAGCTACTTCAACAGTATCACCTAATTCATATAAATATGGATATTTAGGTGATTTTTTGAATTCAAATCTTTCTTGTAATTCTTTAAAATAATCTGGTCTTACTTTAATATCAATATCTTCTGTAGATTCTTTTAATCCATAAAGTAACATAATACCACCTGAGATAATACAATATCTATTTTTATCTAAATTTAATGAATCTAATGCTTTTAAATATTCTTCTTTATTCATACTATCTACCTCTAATATATCTATTTTCCATATTTTCAAGTGATCTTGCTTCTTTGCGAGCCACTTCATCAAGAGCTTTTTGTATTGCATCATAGCGTTCTCTTCTTTTTTCTGGATTTTTTTCTTCTTCTTCCAATAATAAAGAATATGCTTTTGAGTTTTCAAATGATTTTTTCATAAGAACTAATGCTGCATGTAATTTTGGATCCATAACCCACCTCGATGAATTATTATAACTTAGTTAAGTTTCAATTACAAGTATCTTTTACAATATGTATAAACCTTATCATTTAGTTTCTTATAAATAGGTTTCATTTTTGGTTCATTAGATAATTCAACTGCTTTATCAATATCTACCCATTTAACACCACTATTCTCATCATCTTTAATTCTCAATGGTTCATTTTCATCTGCTTCAACAAGAAAACAACAATCTAAATGTAAATGTGATGGAACAAATTTTCCTCTTTTAATATGACTATCGACAGTTAGTATTTGTAATGAAAATACTCCATCACTTAGTACTTTTAATTTAGTTAATCCTGTTTCTTCACCTATTTCTTTAAGTGCTACATGAATTAAATCACTATCACCATCTGCATGTCCACCAGTCCATGCCCATGAATTATATATATTATGATAAATCATTAATACTTTTGTTTTATCACTATTTACTATCCAATTAGAAGCTGTAAAATGGCACATTTCATTATTTCTAGTTAATACATCATCAAAAGTATCAATATATTTTAACATTAATTCTTTATCTCTTTCTTCTTGTTCATTACATGGTACATAATTTTTTACTAATTCAATATAATCCATTATTCCTCCATAATCAATATGATTATACTATAAAAAAGAAGATATTACTATCTTCTCTTTACAACACATTAATTATAATTATTTTCTTTTAATAAAAACTTTTTTACTCCAATGTAATAAATCTTTATTAGAGTCATAAAACTGTAATGTTCTTACCCATCCATCTGGAAATGGTTTACCTACTTTTTCTTTTAATAATTTATTATTATATTTTCTTCCTGTTACTATATCTTGGGCTAAGTTAATCATTTCACTATTTTTTTCACCATCATTACCAGAGAATTCTATTAATTGTCTATCATCAACAATATCTAATCTAATTGCATCATCATTGATAATTCTTTCTGATAAATAGCTAAACAAGTCTTCATCTTTTTCCATCGTAATATAAGCTATATCAAACATATTAGTATTTCCTGGATTTGATGAATAAGTTTTAAGTCCATATTGCCACATAACTCTTAAACATATTTCAAGTCCACGTGATCCATTCGCAAATTCTCTTATTGCCAGCGTTGTATCCTCAATTTGGATATCATTTAAATTAATTGGTTTACCATAGTTGTATTTCATTTTTGAAACAACTTTATCTTCCATTACATTACCCTCGATTATTCATTATACTATATCAATTTTTTAAATACAAGAAATATTTTTATAAAAAAACAGGTTTCCCTGTTATAGATACTTTTTAAATTTATATGAATGTTTCTTAAAACCAATACCCTCATAAAATCTATGAGCATTTTCATTATTTAATTTACTTGTTAACTCTACTATTTCACAATTATTATTTATAGCAAAATTAATTGCATTTTCCATTAATGCTTTACCTATACCTTTATTTCGATAATCTTTATCTACAATTATAGTATCGATATACATTTGTTTTCTTTCTCTTGTTAGTTTTACTTCTAATTCACTAGTTAATACTCCTACTACTTTATTATCAATAACTGATACAACATAATAACTAGTATCATTATTTAATCTATCTTGATATATTTTAGAGAATACATCATATTTAAGTTTACCTTCATATAATTCATTTAATAATTCAAATACTCTATCTAAATCATTTAATTCAAATTTTCTTATTATCATTTTCCATCATTCTTTCTTTTAAAATATTCTTCAAAGAAATGTTTACTCGGTGTATATAACTTTTCAGGTAAATTATCTAAATCAAACCATCTCCATTCATCCTCTTTCATAGGCT
>JAEEGL011629489.1_pt1 | contig 15203 bp, 13 predicted proteins | sample 9134231 | NCBI WGS metagenome assembly JAEEGL01 (sample SAMN16246548, study PRJNA631951) | gut metagenome | biome: gut microbiome; feature: rumen; material: fiber-attached | host: Bos | place: Iran: Karaj | collected 2018-10 | reverse complement strand
TCTTGCCGCCAGGATGCTTCAACCCAAACATCTAATTGGTGCAGACATTTCAGAAGGTATGATGGATATCGGTAGACAGAAAGTTAATAACCTTCAACTTGACAAAATCATTAGCTTTGAACGACAAGATTGTCTGAAGCTTACCTACCCTGACGAACATTTCGACGCGATAACAGCGGCATTCGGCATACGTAACTTTGCTGACCTCGACTGTGGACTCAAAGAGATGTGCCGTGTTCTGAAAAAAGGCGGGCATCTAAGCATTGTAGAACTTACTACTCCCATCAGTTTCCCCATGAAACAACTGTTTCGCATTTATTCGCATACAGTATTGCCTATCTACGGTCGTATCATATCACATGACCAAAGTGCTTACGCATATCTCACCCGGACCATTGAAGCTTTTCCGCAAGGAGAGTGTATGGTCGACATCCTTCACAAAGCAGGTTTTGCAGAAGCCAGCTTTAAACGCCTTACTTTTGGAATCTGTACCATGTACTTTGCAACTAAATAGTAAATATTATGGATAAATATGGACTTATCGGCTACCCGCTCGGCCACTCGTTCTCCATCAGCTACTTCAATCAGCGTTTCCAAGATGAGGGTATCAATGCGGTGTACGAGAATTTCGAGATTCCGACCATTGAGGCACTTGATGAAGTCCTCAATCTGAATCCCGAACTAAAAGGCCTTAATGTCACCATTCCCTACAAAGAGAAGGTTATTCCCTACCTCGACAGTATCACACCAGAGGCGAGAGCCATCGGTGCAGTCAATGTGATTAAGGTAATCCATGAAGGCAAGGACTACAAACTAAAAGGGTTCAACTCCGATGTCATAGGTTTTACTAAAAGCATCGAGCCCATGCTTGACAAGAAGTGGCACAAGAAAGCCCTCATTCTTGGTACAGGCGGTGCGTCGAAGGCTATCAACTTCGGACTACACCACCTGGGGCTGGAGACCGTCTTCGTCAGTCGCTATGAGCGTCCTGACACCATTCAGTATCCCAGCATCACGCCCGACGTCATCAAAGAGTATAACGTCATCGTAAACTGCACGCCACTGGGCATGTATCCAAAAACCGAGGAATGTCCGCTGCTGCCATACGAGGCGATGGATAGTCACACCATTCTCTACGACCTTATCTACAATCCAGACGAGACGCTCTTTATGAAGCGCGGAGCAGAATATGGTGCACAGACCAAAAATGGGTTGGAAATGCTACTCCTGCAGGCTTTTGCCTCTTGGGAATTCTGGAATGAGAAATAAGCAATTCTACACGAGATATGATCTATGGATGAATATAAAGTAGCACTCGACAAACTGACCAAACAGTACAACCATACCATCCAGGCCTTGGAGAGTGCCTTTGAATTGGAGAAAGGGCAGGTTGGTCGCGTCAATAAGCTCAGGGAGCAGTACTCTGAACGCTACATGCAGTTAGCACAGGAATATAAGACGAAACGCCAGGTCATCATTGAGGAGTACAAGCAGAGTCATCCCCAATGGACCAAGGCCCGCAAGATGTGGGGAAGAATCTTCGTGGTAGGCATCCTGACGGCCATGACCTGTTGCACCATGGCACTGCCCGATAGTCCAGAGTCCGAGGCCGTTGTGGAAACAGAAGATGTTTCTGCGCTTAGTGGGGCTCCCGCTGAGTCTGCTGAGGTCACCTATTGGAATGCAGACAACATCCCCATTCCATACATGCAGGACTCCACGCAATACGTCTCCAACCCCGATCACGTGCTTTCTCAACAAACCGTTGATAATATGAACATTACCCTGCAGCGTCTGAACCTCGACTTGGGGGTACAATCGGTGGTCATCGTGGTCAATCATATAGAGAACGACGACCCCTTCCGCCTTGCGCAGGATGTGGGCAACAAATATGGTGTAGGCTACGGTGACCGCGGCCTTATGATAGTTTGCGGTTATCAAGACCACTCGCTCAACATCTCGCCAGGACGCTCTCTGGAGGGCGACCTCACCGATGTAGAGTGTCATCGTCTGGAACAACAGTACGCCGTTCCATTCATGAAGCGCGAGCAGCCCGACAGCGCCATGTATTATCTCACTGAGGCCATCTACTCCACATTAGAGAAGAAGCAATTGCCCACAGCATCATCGCTGATGGCTGAAGAAGCAGAGGAAGACGAGGCTGAAGCAGTCATCTTAACTACCTTCATCGCTATCATTGGCTGGTGCATTTTTTTCCTTTTCAAAAATAGCAAGTACTACTGGCTAGGACTTATGGGCATGGTACCCCTACTGGCCAACCCGTTCTATGTGGCTCCGCCAAGCAGCGGTCGTAGCGGTTTCGGAGGCTTTGGCGGTGGTGGTCATAGTGGCGGTGGCGGCTTTAGCGGAGGCTCCTTCGGAGGAGGAAGCTTTGGTGGCGGTGGCGCTACATCGCGTTGGTAACACCATCGTCGGAATATCGGAATAACGTAATAACGAATAACAATAAATTATGAAACTGAGTAAATCTACAATCGGAATTATCGCAGCCGTTGTCATCATCTGCATGTGGGCTGCCAGTGCTTACAACTCAATGGTCAGCGAACAGGAGAAAGCCACTACCGCTTTCGCCAATGTGCAGTCGGCCTATCAGCGTCGTGCCGACCTCATCCCCAATCTGGTGGAGGTTGTCAAGGGCTATGCTTCACATGAGAAAGAGACTTTCGAGAGTGTTGTTGCCGCACGTGCTAAGGCTACACAGATTACTGTTGATCCCTCAAACCTCACCGCTGACAAGCTGAAAGAGTTCCAGAAGGCTCAGGGCGAACTGGGTAGTGCACTCGGACGTCTGCTTGCCGTTCAGGAGAACTATCCCGAACTAAAGGCTAACGAGAACTTCCGCGACTTGCAGGCTCAACTGGAGGGTACTGAAAACCGCATCAACGAGGCCCGCAATAAGTTCAACGGCGTCGTACAGCAGTACAACATCGTTATCCGCAAGTTCCCGAAGAACATCCTTGCCGGCATCTTCGGCTTCAACACTATGGACAAGTTCGAGGCTGAGGCCGGTGCCGAGAAAGCTCCACAAGTAAAGTTCTAATGTTCAGTATGTTGCTGTACCACAGCAACAAACATAACAATAAATATGGACAACAGATATATGATGCGCGGTGTGAGTGCCGCCAAAGAAGACGTTCACGCAGCCATCAAGAACATCGACAAAGGTATCTTCCCGCAGGCTTTCTGCAAGATTATCCCCGACATTCTGGGTGGTGCCCCTGAGTACTGTAACATTATGCATGCCGATGGCGCAGGCACCAAGTCTGCCCTAGCCTACATGTATTGGAAGGAAACAGGCGACCTCTCTGTTTGGAAAGGTATTGCCCAGGATGCCATCGTCATGAACACCGATGACCTTCTCTGCGTAGGTGCAGTAGATAACATCCTTGTTTCAAGTACCATCGGACGCAACAAGATGCTCATCCCTGGTGAGGTCATCTCAGCCATCATTAATGGTACCGATGAATTACTGGCAGAGCTTCGTGAGATGGGCATTGGCATCTGGCCTACAGGTGGTGAGACGGCAGATGTAGGTGACCTTGTTCGCACCATCATCGTGGATAGTACCGTTACCTGTCGCATGAAGCGTTCTGACGTTATAGACAACGCCAACATTCGTCCAGGTGACGTTATCGTTGGTCTCAGTTCAACGGGACAGGCTACTTATGAAAAGCGCTACAACGGCGGTATGGGATCCAACGGCCTGACTTCGGCTCGCCACGATGTCTTCGCTAAATATCTGGCTGAAAACTATCCCGAGAGCTATGACCATGCCGTACCTGACGAACTGGTGTATAGCGGCAAGTACCGTCTTACAGACACCGTTGAGGGTTCTCCTATCGACGCAGGTCAACTTGTTCTCTCTCCCACCCGCACCTATGCGCCAGTCATCAAGAAGTTGCTCGATGAGCTTCGTCCTGAGATTCATGGTATGGTACATTGCACGGGGGGCGCTCAGACCAAGGTACTCCACTTCGTCAACGACAACTGCAGGGTTGTCAAGGACAACATGTTCCCTGTTCCACCCCTATTCCGCGCCATCCACGAGTGTTCTGGTACCGACTGGAAAGAGATGTACCAGGTGTTCAACATGGGTCACCGCATGGAGATCTACGTACGCAAAGAAGTAGCCGAGCAGGTGATTGCCATCTCAAAGTCGTTTAACATCGATGCCCAGGTAATAGGGCATATTGAGGAAGGGGCCAAGAGCCTAACCATTCACTCCGAATACGGCACATTCGATTATTAATCCTATTTAGTACCTTATCGTCAAAAAGAGGAAAGAATCTAAAGTCTTTCCTCTTTTTAATTTTGTATTTACAACTAACGATAATCAAAATTGTTAATTTTGTTAGTCTTTTCACATTTCAAGCGTTAAATTCTAACAGCCGTTAAGTCTAGCGGCAGAAGTGTTAAATTGCGACAAAAAGATACGACAAATTGTCAGAATCCGAAAAAATGCCCCTATATTTGCACTCGGTTTTACAAACCAAACAATGACATTATTATTAATACATTAAAAAATAAAAAGCGTATGAAAAAGATTGTAAAGAGCATGATGCCTGCGATATACCTGATGGTTATCGCCTTTTCAGCAGCCTCGTGCAACCAAACGCAGGCTGCTCCTGCAGCTGTTGCCGGCACGCCAGGACAACCAGTTGACCTCACGTATGCAGCAGAAAAATCGCTGCCTGCAGTGGTATATATCAAGTCGGTCACCAACTCTAAGATGCAAACCGTAGAATATTCCGATCCGTTTGAAGATTTCTTCAGCGATCCCTTTGGTGGTTTCTTTGGTCGCGGACAAGGTCAGGGCAATAATGGCACTCGTAAGCGTCAGGTTCAAACACCTAAACGTGCTGCAGCAGGTTCGGGCGTAATCATCTCTGCAGATGGATACATTGTTACCAACAACCATGTCGTTGACGGTGCTGACGAATTGACTGTGACACTCAATGAAAACTCTAAGGAGTATTCGGCCCGAATTATCGGTGCTGACAAAACAACCGACCTGGCTCTTATCAAGATTGATGCAAAGAACCTACCCGCCATCGTCATTGCCAACAGCGATGATGTGAAGGTCGGTGAATGGGTACTAGCAGTGGGTAATCCTTTAGGTCTTAATAACACGGTTACTGCAGGTATCGTCAGTGCAAAAGCTCGCTCAATGGGGTCTGGTGTCAGTTCAATGATTCAAACTGACGCTGCTATTAATCAAGGTAACTCGGGAGGCGCATTAGTTAATACACGCGGTGAGTTGATTGGTATTAACGCTATGCTCTATTCACAAACAGGCTCTAATATCGGCTATGGTTTTGCCATTCCTACCACTATCGTTCAGAAGGCCATTGAAGACTTTAAAAAGTATGGTGCCTACCAGCGTGCAATGATTGGTATTAAGGGTAGCGATGTCAGCAATTATGTCGACGTAGAGAAGGAGAAGGGCAACGAAGTCGATCTTGGTACTATGGAGGGTATCTATATCGCTGAGGTTGTTGAAGATGGAGCTGCCGCTGATGCTGGTCTTCAGAAGGGTGACGTCATTACCTCGATTGACGGCAAAAAGGTAAAGCAGTTTGGCGAACTCCAAGGCATTATTGCCCAGAAGCGTCCAGGAGACAAGATTACAGTAAAATACTTGCGCAACAAGAAGGAGAAGACAGTTACGCTTACGCTAAAGAACGAACAGGGTAATACGAAGGTGGTGAAAAATGCCGATGTCGATGTGCTGGGTATCGACGTCCGTCCTGTTACTGACAGCCAGAAGAAACAATTGGAGATCTCATATGGTCTTGAAGTGCTCAAGGTCAATGGTGGTAAGATGAAGGAAGCCGGTGTACCCAAAGGATTTATCATCCAGGTTGTCAATGATCAACCTATGCGTTCCTTTGATGATCTACAACAGGTTGTGAAAGACGCCAAAGATCAGATGCTCGTCATCAAAGGAATCTTCCCCACAGGAAAACGCGGTGGATTTGTAGTCTATTTGCAGAACGAATAGGCGAAAACTTTATACATCCATAAAAAAGTAAGGTATTCTTTTGGTTATTCCGAAAAAATACCTTACTTTTGCAATCAATTGTGAGAACGGGTTGCGCCTTTGCATAGAATTAGCTCTTTGCATTTGGTAGCACAGTCCTTGACAACAGGCTATTAGAAACGACTAAATGAGACAACTAAAAATCACTAAATCTATAACGAACCGCGAAAGCGAGTCGTTGGAGAAATACCTACAGGAAATAGGCCGTGAAGAACTACTCTCTTCTGACGAGGAAGTAGAGCTTGCCCAACGCATCCGCAAGGGCGATAGGAAAGCTCTTGATCGGCTTACCAAGGCCAATCTGCGATTTGTTGTCTCAGTTGCTAAGCAATATCAAAACCAAGGCATGTCGCTACCAGACCTCATCAATGAGGGAAACCTTGGACTGATTAAGGCTGCTGAAAAATTCGATGAGACGCGAGGCTTTAAGTTTATCTCCTATGCCGTATGGTGGATTCGACAAAGCATCTTGCAGGCTATCGCCGAGCAGAGCCGTATAGTCCGACTGCCTCTTAATCAGGTAGGATCTGTCAACAAGATAAATCGTATGCTCAATAAGTTTGAGCAGGAAAACGAGCGCCGCCCGTCGGTCGATGAGATTGCGGAACAGACAGACCTTCCACAGGAGAAAGTTGATGAAGCCATGTTGGTCAACACACGTCATGTGTCTGTCGACGCTCCATTTATCGATGGAGAGGACAACTCACTACTCGACGTCTTGGTCAATGACGATGCGCCAATGGCCGACCGTCAACTAGTCATAGAATCGCTACGCTCTGAGATTAGCAACGTACTAAAAACACTCAATGACCGAGAGCAATGTGTCATCAAGGCATTCTATGGCATTGGTGAGCCAGAAATGACGCTCGAAGAAATTGGTAACAAATACGGTCTTACGCGTGAGCGTGTCCGCCAGATTAAGGAGAAAGCAATCCGTCGTCTGCGAAACAATACGAAGAATCAAATGTTAAAAGCATATTTAGGACAATGAGCAACTTAAAGTATATAATACTGACGCTTATGATTAGCGTCGCTATAGGAGCCGAGGCCAAGAGAGTGCAGGCCCCACACATGTATATGTTCGGTTTTTCAGCATCATTCAAGGACTCTGTAGTCTACATTACAGAGATTCAGGACGTTCAAGGCGCTTGGTATGACACGAAGACGCACTACCTACTTGGAAGAGACAGTTATTCTGCCCAGCTGAAAGATCACTTTAAAGATAAAATGCAGATAAAAGATAGAGTATGTATGGTATTCTTCGCAAAGAATAAGAAGAAAGCTGAGAAGCTCTATCTGAAATTGCGTAAGAAGTATATTGGCACCAAGAAACACCCTTCTACCTACGAAATCAGGTATCTCTCTCAGCAAGATTTCCGGTTTGAGGTTGTCGACATGTCAGAATAATCTATTCAGCATTCCTGTTTTAGAGTAACGCACAGTAACGAATAGTAAAACGACGTTTCTCTAACAGCAAAACGGCGTTTCTCTACTCGTGAAACGCCGTTTTACTATTATTGGAAATCCGTAACCTTATTTGGCTTCCTCTTTCTTCGAAGCTTCTGCCTTTTTAGGAGCTGCTTTCTTGGGGGCAGCAGCCTTCTTGGGGGCGGTTTTCTTTTCAGCCTTAACAGGCTCCAATTTCTCAAGGCGTGCCTTTAGGCGGGTGATTTCCTTATCCTTCATCTCGATTTCATCACCCTGATTGCGAATGGTAGTGAGCAATGCGTTGAGCTCATCATTCTCAATCTCCTGAGGATAAAGGGCATTGACTCGATTAATGAAATCACCGAGGATATTCATGTAATTAGTGAAAGCATCGAATGGTCCGCTATAAATGCCACGATCAAGTCCTACGTTAGAAGGTTTGGTGGTCATGAAGCGGAAATTGTTAGATGCCTGCAGGTAGTCCCAGTCTTGATTGATGCGTGGATCATCAGCAATGCGCAAACGATCGGCAACACTATAGAGCTTGTTGAAAGCCTCACGCTGCATAGCATTACCCAGCCAGCAAGACACATCGCGCTCCTCATCAACCCATGAAAGGGTATCGGGTACATCAAGATTACCTACACTCTTTACCTTCATACAAATCTCAGTAGGCGTCGAGAAAGTAATACCCTTTGCCTTAGCACAAGCGGGCAGAGCCTTCAGGAAGTCGAGAATATTCGAGCTAAGTGGCTGTGCGATGCCAAGAGCTGACAATTCCATGAAGATGTTGATGATCTGCTCTTCTTCGGGGAAACGGGCAATACGATCGATATAGTTATCCGCAAACAGAGGATAGCCCTCCCAATCGGGATTATTGAAACGCAGAGAAATGTCATCAGACAACTCTACATCGCGCAACAGAAGCTTCAGACTTGGAGCCATGTTGCAATTATAGACATAATGAGGCGACTTCCAACCGAGCACATGCTTAGCACCCTCGGTTAGCATACCTTTAAAACCCATTGCAGCAATCTGCGCACCGATATCATCAGAATAAATAAGCGATGAGTTGCGTGCTACAGTTGGCTTCTTACCGAAGAGTTCCTCAATCTTGGCAGCCTGTTTCTTCACATCAAGGGCAAATGTTTCCTCATTGGCCAATGAGGAAAGTCCATGACTATATGGCTCGGCAAGGAACTCTACACAGCCTGTCTGGTTAAGTTCTTGCAGTTTTGCTATTACCTGCGGGGCATGGAACTCAAGCTGTTCAATGCCTGTTCCAGAGAGAGAAAAAGCGACTTTGAAGAACTCACCATTCTCACGAATCATATCACCAATGGCATTTAACGCAGGCATGTAGCTGCGGTTAGCGATATCAGTAATGCTACGCTCGTTCTCATAATCGTCGTAGTAATAATGGTCGGTACCGATATCAAAGAAACGATAGCGCTTCAGATGGATAATCTGGTGTATCTCGAAATATAAACAAATTGTTTTCATAATTATCAATTTTCAATTATCAGTTATCAATTATATTACTGCTCCCAACCAAGGGTGCGCTTATAGAGTGTAGCAATCCAGGCGCCCACTTTCTCCCATGTAATCTGGTCGACTTCGTTCTTTCCTTCCTCTTTGAGATATTGGAAAAGTGAGTCGTTAGCACATATGCTATAGATAGCGTCAGCAAGGGCGTGGATATCCCAATAGTCAACCTTGATACAGTTAGACAATATCTCGGCACAACCAGACTGCTTTGAGATGATTGAAGGAGTACCACACTGCATGGCCTCAAGCGGCGAAATGCCGAAGGGCTCTGACACTGAGGGCATTACATAAACATCTGAGTCTTTCAAACACTCATAGACCTGCTTGCCACGCATGAAACCTGGGAAGTGGAAACGGTCTGCGATACCTCGCTCTGCAGCTAAATGAATCATGGCGTCCATCATATCACCCGAGCCTGCCATACAAAAACGTACGTTCTTAGTACGACGAATGACCATATTGGCAGCCTCTACAAAATACTCAGGTCCCTTCTGCATAGTGATACGGCCAAGGAACGTCACCACTTTGTCCTTACCTGTATGATCGGGACGCGGAATGTCTTGATACTCCTGAGGCAGTGGGTATACAGCATTGTGCACTGTATAGCACTTACGAGGATCTTGATGATAGTGATTGATAACTGTCTGACGTGTCAACTCCGATACACACATGATGCAATCAGCATTGTCCATACCATTCTTCTCAATCGAATAAACCGTCGGGTTCACTTTACCTCGCGAACGGTCAAAGTCGGTTGCGTGAACATGGATGCACAGGGGCTTACCACTAACTTGCTTGGCATGTATGCCTGCTGGATAAGTCAGCCAGTCGTGTGCATGAATGATATCATAGTCAAGTGTACGAGCTACGACACCTGCAATAATGGAGTAATTATTAATCTCCTCATGCAGATTCCCAGGATAGCCACCAGCAAACTCCATAGCGCCAAGATCATTGACATGCATGTAATTGAAATCAGCATACAAATGGTCACGCAAACGGAAATAGAGATCAGGATCCATGATGTTGCCAACACGTTCGCGAACATAATCAGCCGATACGTCGCGATATGCAATAGGCACAGCATTCATTGCCACGATATGGGCGGCCTCACGCTCCTCATCACCAAAAGGATGAGGTAAACAAAGCGTGATATCCATATCGCCTTGTGCATAGAGACCCTGTGAGATACCATAATTAGCAGTGGCAAGACCACCGAATACGTGAGGAGGATACTCCCATCCAAACATTAAAACTTTCATAGCGTCTCCTCCTAATTATTTTTGGTAAGTGTATTTTTCCATCAGCTTCAATGAGCGTAAGATTTCTGCGACATTCATGGCAAAGGCCATAGCGCCTCGTCCGTAGAATGGCGGGTTACCATCAAACAACTCACTGATTGTTCCTAATGCATGATAATCCATCTCTTCCTCATATCCTACCATGTGGCGCTCGAGGAAAGACAGACGGGTGCGCTTATAGAGTTTCAGACAGGCCTCAATGTAGAAGCCTCCCAGCCATGGCCATGCAGTACCCTGATGGTAGGCATAATCGCGCTGTGTCTGAGGTCCGACATACATAGGGTTATATCCGCCACTCTTAGGTGATAACGAGCGCAATCCCTTTGGGGTAAGCAGCTCACGGGTACAGATGTCAAGCACGCTTTTCTTCTGTTCCTGCGACAGCGGAGAATAGTCAAAAGCAACTGGGAAGATCATATTGGGGCGAACACTCCAATCCATCATGTTGCCATCAACATAGTCAAGCAGATAGCCATACTCGTTCATGAAGGTGTCAATGAACGACTGCTTACACAACTCGGCTCGTTTTTCGAGTTTATCAGCTAATTTCTTATCACCAAACTCTGATTCCAACGAGGCGCAGAATTTCAATGCATTGTACCACAAGGCGTTAAACTCAACAATATAACCTGAGCGAGGTACAACAGGATGGCCGTTAGCAGTAGAGTTCATCCAGGTAATAGCTTTATTCCGACCATCAGCATAAAGCAGGCCATTGTCATCAAGGCGCATATTGGGATGACCACCATTAGAGATGTACTTGACGATGTCCTTCACCAACTTACCATACATCTTATATCCATGCTCACGAGCAGCATCCTTGACATATTGTTGAATAGCCCAAATGGCCCACAACGGCACATCAGGATGATCAATCTCATAAATTTTTACGCTGAGAGGCTTGTCCTCCATAAACTCGCGAAGGCCCTTCTCAGCAGTCTTCATGACCAGTTCAAAGTAGTCTTGTTCACCAATGGAGAGTGTCAGACCTGGCAACGAGATAAACGTATCACGCGCACGAACCTTAAACCATGGATAACCAGCCAACAAATAGCGATCATCGTTGGGTTTACGGTTATGGAACTGATGAGCAGCCGTGACCAAACAATGATAGAAATTATCACGAGGTACTCGCTGTTCGACCTCTTTGTCAAAGAGAGCCTTCAACGTATTGGTCTTAATGGCCGATGTAGATGCTGAGAAAACGATGCTCTCACCCTTTTTAATACTCATCTCAAAATAGCCAGGAACATACAAGTCTTCGTTCGAAGCATAGCCACGTTCTTGCTCCTTAGGATACTCGATACCACGATACCAGTCAGGATGGAAAACAAATTCGTTCTTTTTATTGAACTGCATGTACAAATCGGGATAGCCAGCATACATACATGTTTTGATGCCATTGTCAACCTCATGGTACTCACGACTGGCAGTGCTGTTCTCATGGGTAAACTGGCGCACCGAGCGGAACGCAAGGAACGGACGGAAACGAAGTGTGGTAGCCGAATGAGCATCAACCAATGTGTAACGAATCAGGATGCGATCTTCATAATGATGGAAGACCACTTCCTTTTTTAACAACACGCCACCAACGCGATAGAGCGTGGTGGGAACCACATCACAGTCAAACTCTCGAATGTACTTGTGACCTTTAGGACTGTAATTGTTGCCCTGGTACTTGTGGAGTCCAAGATTGAACTCTGCACCATGCTGAATTACCGTACAATCGAGTGACGACAAGAGCACATGATTCTCATCATCCAACTCAGGTACGGGAACAACGAGCAGACCGTGATACTTACGCGTATTGCAGTCTACCAAGGTAGACGCACTATAAGCACCAGAACGGTTTGTTCGAAGCAATTCACGATGGAGCGACTCCTCAAGGTTGGTCATTACAGCTTTCTCTAATCGTAAATAACTCATAGTCCTTATTTTAAGATTAATTGTTTTAGATTTGTAATCACCTTCAAAATTAATGAATTTTATCGGGACTACCAAATATATTTCGGTTTTTTTTCCGAAATAGCTGTTTTTTTATGGTTCGGAGCCTCGATTCACCAAACAAAGTGATAAAAAGAGTATGATTTCTGACAGGTTATTAATCAGGAATCAGGAAATTAATAACCTCCTGTTCGACAGTAATGCGATATGGTCCTGTAGGCGTTCCAATCAGTCTACCGTCAACACCAACCAAAGCGTGAGGAGCATCCTCTATAATTACTTCGCGGGTACGATAGGGATGAACGCTACGATGGTTGAGAAAACGTCCGCTAATCAACAGCCAAAGTCCTGCGAACACCTGAATGATTTCAGTATGATACACCATTGACACGTCAAGCATACCGTTATAGGGCACAGCACTGGGAGTCTGTCCATAGCCAGGGCCACTACCTACACACATCGTCATCACCTTACGGTCGACTGTAGAATTGTTAACCTTGACACGCATCTTATAATCCATCCTGTGGAATATCATCAAGAAAATGGATACGATAAAAGAAAGCGTATGGGAACCTAACAGAGAACGGGTTTGGCGTCGTAGGTTCATGATGTCGGCTATCAAGCCAATGTTGACACAGTTAAGAAAATAGCGATGACATTTCTCCCCCTTCTTGTCCGTATAGCGTACACACCCTAAGTCCACCGTACGTACTCGGTGTTTGACGAGCCAGTCGACCGTCTGTTCAACATTTCCTTCTTTAAAGTCCCAATATCTGGCAAAGTCGTTCATCACACCATTGGGAATCACACCCAGAGCAATCTCGTCACGCACATGTTTTTCTTCACGCATCAGACAGTTGACAGCATCATTGAGCGCTGAATCTCCTCCCACAATGACAATAGTCTTATAGCCATTGTGGATTAGCATGGTCACCAGACGCTCTACACTATCTGCAGACTCACTCTGAACGAAGTCGTAATCAACCTTACGGTCATCTAACACGCGTTGTATTTTCTCGCGCTGTTTATTACCTCTTCCTTTAGGGCAATACAGGATGCCCCATTTATAATTTAATGCATGATTCATAATGCATAATTCATAATTAGTTTAACTTTATCCTCCATTGGGAGTGTTGCATCAATCCAGTGAATCTTAAAACCTCGCCTTTCCATCCCACGGAACCACGTCATCTGCCGTTTGGCAAACTGATGGATGGCAATCTCTAAACGAGTGAGCATCTCGTCGTAAGTAGTCTTACCAATAAGATATTCCGTCACAAATTTATACTCAAGACCATAGTAGATGAGGTCATCAGCTGCGATACCTTCTTCAAGCAATGCTCTCACCTCATCAACCATACCTTCTTCGAGACGAGCCCGGAGGCGCTGTGAGATTTTGGCACGACGTTCTTCACGATTGATATCAATGCCAATGATAAGGGAGTCGACGGAAGGGAGTTCTCTGCGAGGCACAGGATGTTCTAAGTTATAAGTTTCTATTTCTATGGCACGAATGGCTCGCTGGCAAGAGTCAACATCGGTAGTATTGTGCATCACAGAGTTATTCTTCACCTTAAGAGCCTTTAACATATCAGTCAATACAGGTAATGTCAATCCCTCCAAGCGGTTACGCAATTCTGGATTCTGGGGTACAGGCGATAGCTTATAACCTTTGAGCACAGCCTCGATATATAGTCCTGTACCGCCGCAGAGGATGGGCACAGCGCCCCTGCCCTGAATATCTTGGTAGACATCAAAGAAGTCCTGCTGATACTCAAACAGATTGTATTTAGTACCTGGCTCCCGAATGTCGATAAGATGATAGGGAATTTCCCCATAATCCGCCAAGTCCTTGCCTGTACCAATATCCATACGACGATAGACCTGACGCGAATCGGCAGAAATAATCTCACCGCCTATCTTGCGTGCCAAAGCTGCCGCTACAGAAGTTTTGCCACTGGCTGTAGGACCAAGTATTGTAATCATCTCCATCTTATATCACCTATATTCTTTTACTGAACATCCTGTTCAGCTAGAAACTCCAAGGTACGTTTCTTTTCTGAGAGCATATGCTTTTTCTTTCCATCGAACGACTCGAATCGGAAATCATCAACATACCAGTCGCCACGCTCATAGACAAGATGCAGAAAGATAGTAGCATCTTCAAAATTATGAATCAGCATCTCTGCCACTGCCGTACTGTCTGTCACTTGAGATAATTTCTGTAGTTTATACCACCACTCTTCATCTTTATCCTGTCCGTTAATCCAGTGGTCACCGTCAGTCCAAATGTATCCTTGTGCCTCACAAATACTATCGGCTTTAACCGAAAGCTGTCTGAAGTACGTCGAACATCCGAAATCATCATCCTTATGCTTATAGAACGAATCAATTCGCTGTCTGATATAATCTGATGTATGACGAATAGAATCCCCGTCAGCCACAGTCACAACTATAGAGTTGGCTGCAGTAGCGTCAATATTGCTGTCGTTTTTACCCGATTGTCCTCCACAGGCAGAAAACGTTGCAACAGCTATGCTTGTTAAGATTGCGAATTTCCTTATATACATTATTTATATAAAATACCAAGTCATGAAAGTTTCAAAGATTTTTATAGTTATCTGGTGGCAAAGGTACACAAAAAAAGCCACTCGACAAAATCAAGTGGCTTTTTTTTATATCGGAGTGGTATTATTTCAGCTCAGCGAGGTACTTAATTGTGCGAACCATCTGAGAAGTGTAAGAGTTCTCATTGTCGTACCAAGCAACAACCTGTACGAGAGAGTTACCATCACCAATCTTAGAAACCATGGTCTGGTTAGCATCGAACAGTGAACCGAACTTCATACCGATGATGTCGCTAGAAACGAGCTTCTCCTCAGTGTAACCAAAGCTCTCGTTCTGAGCAGCCTTCATGGCAG
>JAEEGL012467197.1_pt1 | contig 15204 bp, 11 predicted proteins | sample 9134231 | NCBI WGS metagenome assembly JAEEGL01 (sample SAMN16246548, study PRJNA631951) | gut metagenome | biome: gut microbiome; feature: rumen; material: fiber-attached | host: Bos | place: Iran: Karaj | collected 2018-10 | reverse complement strand
ATCTCAGCAATCTCTTTTATCTGCTCATCTGTTGCTTCCATATTTGCATCTATGAATTCCTGACGAACTTCTCTTCTAAACTTCTGTCTGCTTACATCAACAAAAGGAACAAGATGTGAAAGAGTTATACTCTGTCCCCCATACTGAGAACTTGCTATCTGGGCAATTGCCTGTGTAGCGATATTGCAGGCTGTTGAAAAGCTCTTGGGACGCTCGATCATAGTCTCCGAAATAACTGTTCCGTTCTGAAGCATATCCTCAAGATTCACTAGACAGCAGTTGTGCATGTGCTGTGCAAAATAATCGGAATCGTGGAAATGAATAATTCCATCCTTATGAGCCTTAACAACATCCTCAGGAAGAAGGAATCTACGTGTGATATCACGGCTCACTTCCCCTGCCATATAATCTCTCTGAACGCTGTTAACTGTGGGATTCTTATTGGAATTTTCCTGCTTAACCTCCTCGTTACTGCACTCAATAAGAGACATAATCTGCTCATCTGTAGTATTGGATTTACGAACAAGAGCATGGCGATAACGATAGGTTATATATTTACGGGCAACCTCAAACTTCCCGGACTCCATGAGGCCATCCTCAACCATGTCCTGGATTTCTTCTACATTTGCTGCTCTGGTAAGCTTTCCGCATTTCTCTTCTACCTTAGCACCAATGCTTTTGATCTGATCTTCAGACAAGCTCTGCTCCGGAGTCACTTCTTTATTTGCCTTCTCGATGGCTGCTAAAATCTTTGTGCCATCAAAAGTAACTTCTTTTCCGCTTCTCTTAATAATCTTCACTGGTTAACCCCCTGGAAATATCTTCACAAATTTATTTTTTTAGAAAAATAATAGCCACCCGAAACTATATCTTGTGGCTATATATAAACTATAATACATTATATTGTATAAATCAAGTAACAATTTATCGTTATCTATAATTTCTTACAAATTCAAGCCTGTTCAGCATTCTAAGGTATTTTGACAACCTTATGTTATCCGTTATTTCGTCTCCTGACTCGTAGTATGCGGTCTTGAATCCAACCACAATATCTTGTGGTTCATCAAATCTTATACCACTATCGGGTTCATTTTTCATCTGAAGCCCAAGGACTTCTCCCAGGTGATGAACTGTTCCATAGTTTCCATCTATTAGGTGTATCTTCTCTCCAAGAATCTCTCTGTACATAGGCTTAAAATAATTGAAATGTGTGCACCCAAGAACAAGAGAACTGTATTTATCTTCTGTTACATCAAAGGTTTTAAATCTTTCACTTATATATTTTTTTACGTCATCGCTGTCATATTCTTCTCTCTCTGCAAAACGTACAAGCTCAGGCATCTCCAAAAGATCTGCCCGATGCTGTATATCAACTCTTGTGAGAAGTCTGGCAAGCTTTTTTTCTCTGATTGTGACCGGTGTTGCCATAACAAGAACCCTTTTGTTTTCATCACATGGCTCCTCTATGGCAGGTTTTACTGCCGGTTCCATACCTAAAATAGGAAGATCATACTTTTCTCTCATCTTTGCCACAGCAACACTTGTAGCTGTATTACATGCTATTACTATTGCATCGACCTTCTTTTCTATAAGAAAATTTACAATCTCATCAACGAATCCCAAAATCTCTGTTTCTGACTTAGTTCCATATGGTACATGCTTTATATCCGCATAAAAAATATATTCCTGATCCGGAAATCTGTGATAAGCCTCATTTAAAACAGATAATCCGCCTATACCGGAATCAAAAATTCCTATTCGCATATCGTCCCTCGTTGTTGTATCATTATTAATTATGAAAGAATCATTTACACTTGAATTACAAAAACTTTATGATGACTCACACGTAAGTCCTCTTGTCCAGGAAGTTTGTGAGTACTATGCATCGGGGCTTGACTACGAGGATGGATCTTATATGGAAGAAATTGAACCCCGTGAGATCTTTGAGCCCGTTTATACCCTCTTTTTGTTACAAAACAGAGAGGGGAGCCTGTATGAATTATCCTACATTCACAAAAAATATCCCCATCTGTTCACAAGCGTTGAACAACTCTATGAGGATATACTTATTCATATGGATGTAAATGCCCTGGAGACAGAAAATGCAAAGAAGCTTTCAGAAGCTCTTAATAGCAAAACCACCTCTGAGGAAATATTTACGAAAATAAATTCTTTATGTGCTCAAAACGATGATATTTCCGATGCTCTTGATGCCTTCTGTTCATGGATTCATAATTTCTACTCCTGAACCGTAGCATACTTCATCACACAGAATAAAAGCTGATCCTCATATTTTATCTGTGCCCATTTGCCATCGTCACTGACACATACTCTGTCAAGTACTGTTCCTTTTGGCACCTGAACAACTATAAATTCATCACTGGCAGTACTTGGTGTATTTCTTAAGTTAAGATCAGCTGTGGTAACAATTTTATCATCGGTCCTTGTATAGCCTGCAAGTTCACCCACAACTGTTTCTGTCTGCACCTCTTCATCCGGTTCAGGCTTTAAATATCTGTCATAAACCTTGGACTTTAATATCATTCCGATAAGCACCAAAATGATGATTCCTGTAATAATAGAAGAAATCCTTACTATTATAAGAGGAATAATTTCGTTCTCTTCCTCATCATAATCATCTTCAGCAGATACTTTCCTCTTTTTTTCTTTAACTACTTCCTTACGATGCTTTTTCCTTATAGGTTTTTGCTTTTCTTTTTTAGACTTTTTATTTTCTCTTTTAGGCTCAGGACGTCTTCTCTCCCTGATCAGAGGCTTAGGCTCCTCTTTTTTGTCTTCATCCTCATCCAATGCAGGCTCTTCTACATGAAAATCCTCATCAAGGTAAAACTCATCCGAGTCCTCGCTAAGCATTTCTCTTTCTCTGTCCATTGCCTCATGCTGAGTTCTGTAATACTCTTCCCTCTCATCCGCACTTAGAAAATCAAGCGGATCCTGGATTTCTATATTTATCTCTTCTGTAGCCTGTTCATCTGTTTTTACTTTTTTTCTGTAGTCGTTAAAATTTCTGATATTGTCCGACATGACTTCTCCTCCGGGAAATCCCTTGGTCAACATCTCCCCCAAATAAATAACCAATTCTTTTTAAATAAAAATAGCTCGGGCAGACAAGCAGCCTACCCGAACTCTATATTATCACATATTCAGATTTAATAAAAATCATGAAACAACCTTGTCGATCATGCTCTGCAGCTTTGACTTACTCTGAGCTCCGACAGCCTGATCGACCAGCTCTCCGTCCTTAATAAAAGCAAACATAGGAATGGACATAACACCATATTTCTGAGCAATCTCAGGCTGTTCATCCACGTTTATTTTGCCAACCTTAAGCTCTCCGTCGTACTCCTTGGCAAACTCGTCAATCATAGGAGCCATCATCTTGCAAGGTCCACACCAGTCAGCCATAAAATCGATAAGAACCGGAAGCTTACTGTTGAGAACTTCTTCCTCAAAGTTGTCTGTTGTAAATGTGTACTCAGCCATTGTCCACCTCTTTCCGCGATAAGAAATATCGCTTTGCTTAAATTAATGTAAAACCCTACCGCTTAATAATATATTTGAAGATTGGATTTCCCTTAGCGGAAAACTTCTCCTCATATTCAGTCATAATATTACCTTCATTCATGGATGAATCATTATGAAGATCATAGGTAACAGCTTCTGCATGCCATCCTGCAGTATTAAGCTCCATTAATGAAAAATCAAAAAGGTCCCTGTTGTCTGTCTTAAATTCCAACTGCCCGTCTTTTTTTAGTATCTGATCATATCTGTTAAGAAAACTGCTGGATGTCAGCCTTCTCTGAGCATGTCTCTCCTTTGGCCATGGATCTGAAAAATTGAGATATATTCTGTCTACCTCTTCCTTTTCAAACACCTCCGTTATTATCTCAGCTTCCATTCGAATAAATCTGACATTAGTCAGTTCAAGCTCTGTCTGCTTCTGCACAGCCCTTAAAAGAACGCTTGAGTATTTCTCGATTCCAACGTAATTTACATCCGGATTGGCTGCCGCCATATCCATAATAAATCTTCCTTTTCCGGTTCCAACCTCTATTCTGATGGGATTGTCATTTCCGAAAACATCCTTCCATTTTCCCTTATTTTCCTCGGGATTATCAATTGTGAAGGAGCTCTCTGCAATCCTCTCTCTGGCCCCGGCAATATTTCTAAGCCGCATATATAAATCATTACCTTTCAATGTATAAATTAATTGTACACCAATAGCCACTTATTGAAAAGATTTTGCAGCTTTGTCTTTGGTTTTATATACTTTTAGTGTATCATAAATTAGCAGAATGTTGCTATAAGGAGTTTTTTATGAAACACAGATATTTTGTGGAAAAATTGAACAGAGCAGCTTTCATATTCTCAATTATTGCTATTTTATCGACTACCTCTGTTTTATGCCATGCAGAGACTGACATGGAAAGTGCAGCAGCCTCAAGAAAAGAGCTTCCAATACAGAGTAATGAGATACCAGGATGGCCCGAGGGTCCGCAGATTGGTGCAGAAGCTGCTATTCTTATGGACGTTAATACAGGAACCATCCTATATGAAAAGAACATACATGAGGAATTATATCCTGCAAGTACCACAAAGATAATGACCTGTCTTTTGGCAGTTGAAAATGCAAGTCTTGATGACAGAGTTGATTTCTCATATGATGCAATTCATTCAGTGCCTGCAGATGGTTCCAAAATCGGTATGGATGCAGGGGAGTATCTACCCCTTGAGGAATGTCTGTACGGTATTATGGTCGGAAGTGCCAATGAAGTTTCAAACGCAGTCGCTGAGCATGTAAGCGGTTCAATAGATGCCTTTATAGATTTAATGAATGAAAAAGCGCAGTCTCTTGGTTGTACCAATACTCACTTTGCCAATGCTAACGGACTTCAAGACTCAAATCACTATACCAGCGCATATGATCTTGCTCTGATTGCTTCCGAGTTTTTCTCAAATGAACTACTATGCAGAGTGGGAAATACACCACGATATCATTTTGAGCCAAGTGCAGGTCAGCCGGATGACTTTTATTTAAATAATAAGCATAAGCTTATCACAGGTGAAATCCCTTATGAAGGAATAATCGGAGGAAAGACAGGATATACCGATCTTGCAAGAGAAACCCTTGTAACCTGCGCAGAAAGAGGAGGCATGAAGCTGGTTTGCGTCGTATTTATGGAGGAATCCCCGGCTCAGTTTACAGATACTGTCACTCTTTTTGATTATGGATTCAATAATTTTAAAACAGTAAATATAAAGAGTGAAGAAACAGGATACATTCCGAAGGATAACTCCTTCTTTTCTTCTGATAAGGATATTTTTTCATCACAGAGTTCATTTTTGGAGTTTTCCAAGTCAGATTATGCAATACTACCTGTAAACGCATCCCTGTCTGATACAACCTCCACAGTCTCATATGATGAGGATTCGGAAAATACCGGACATATTGCCACCATAAATTATTCCTTCAATGGCGTTCCGGTTGGTTCGGGACATGTTATCATATCCCAAAACTCTTCTGTATCACTTGATAATGCTTCAGACATATCGGGTAAAATGATATATATAAATATCAAACTCATATTAATAGTGTTATCTATTGCAGGAGGTGCATTGATATTCATAATCTATCTTACCTCACTCATAGGTGCATATAGTACCGGTGTAAGCAGAGAAGACAGAAAGAGACTTAACAGACGAAAAAAAGAAGCAAAAAAAAGAAGCGGACCAAGATTATAAAATACGTTTAAAAAAGCGGGCTGATCATTCAGTCCGCTTTTTCTTATGATCACCGAGCCTGTTAAAGCTCTTTTTTTCTGATTTAACTTTCATTTCCTCCATCTCTTTATCAGAGATAAATTTGAGTGTTTTTACAGCATAATATTTTTGGCTCTCTGCTTTCTTAAGTCTGACCTTTGCTTTCATGAATCCATGCTCTTTACACAGGGAAACACTATAGAAATGTTTTCCGTTATTTGAAAACCATTTTACCTTTCTCTTTATTGGTTTATTGCAAAGGTAACATTTTGTTCCCATTACCTCAGGGTCTGAGAGTAATTCTTCCTTTGTTCTGAACTCCCTGGAAATATACTTTGCATAATGTTCAAAAATAATATGTACTTCCTGATCCTTTGTCTTAGGAGTTACATAATTGTCAAAAGAGTAATTGTAGAAAACCTTACGGCTCAGTTCGCAAAAAATTCTTGCTGTATAATCCGCATCTGATAAAGCTCTGTGAAAAGCTGAGTCCTTGTTCATTCCAAGACTCTCTGTAGCATGCTCCAAAGACCTTCTCATTTTACCGTCTTCATACTGAATACTGAATAATTTCTGTACATCGTAAAAAGGAAGAGGTCTGTCTGACAGGAGAGGTATATCATAAAAGTCCATATTCCTTTGCAGCTCGGTAAGGTCCAATGGTCCCCATGTACAAAAGGTAGGTTCCTCACCACACCATTTAAGGAAATCAGTGATCACCGTTATAAAATCATCACCGCTCTGTAAATCATCCATAGAGATATGAATCAAATCCTCTGTTATCTTGTGCATCTTCTTATAAACCTGAGGACGCACAAGCCGACTGAATTCTCCTGTTCTGTTCCTGTTTTCATCAAGACGGACTGCCCCGATTTCGATTATTTCAAAGGGGAGAGCTTTTCCGTTTTTCTCTTTTACAGTCTTACCCTGATTCCATTCCAAATCAAAAACAATATAATTTCCCATTAAGGTTTAATACTCCCTGGCAGGTGTCCAATATTCCTGCCCATAAATATCTGTGAATTTGAAAGTAATAAGCACTTTTCCGTCTCCTACAGAAGTATTGGAAATATGCATATCCTCCATTTTTCCGTCCAGAGTCATTGTCTCACCAAGGTGATATTTATCCTGAAACTTCTGACTATAATCATAGAAATCACATAAGAAATCTATCTTATCACCATCCTGAAGCTCTGTAAGATTTTTAGCGACGGTATCTGTCTCACCTTCAACATAATCATAGCATACACCTGCTACGTATCCATTCTCATTTTCTGAATCAAATACCAGAATAAGGTTGGCTCTGACACCATTTATATCACAAGGAACTCTTCCCATTATTGCATAGCTTTCGGAATCACCCTGAGTATCTATTCTATAGTATGCCACAGGCTGCCCATTAATAGAAATCCATGTCCTGTCTGAAGGCGCAACAGGATTTCCATCACTATCTATATCGTAAGAATTATCAAGTCCCAGATCAATATAGCCTGTGCCATCATCATAAAACATGTTTACATCCAGATCCTGAATTAGGTCCCACTGATCAGAAGACATCTGAATAACATCAGCGCCTTCTGCATCGGTTGTCCACATGAGATTGGACATGTCAAAGCTGTTCTCTGATACATAATCAGCCATTGTCTGAGCATCAATTCCTTTTCCAAAGAAAGAAGAATTGGATGCATCCAGGCCGGAAACTCCGGTTACTCCACTGGACATCATAGTTTCAAGAAGCTGTACCAAAACATCAGATCCTGATATTGTCTGAACTGAACTTCCAACATCTCCGAATAAACTTCCGGCAGGTGACATTGTTCCACCCGAAGCAACCTGTCCTGCAACCTCCATTGAAGCAAATTTCTGAATGCAGTCCGTATAGCTGTCATCCATCCCGATTGCTTCATATGTGCTTACCATATTGTCAACTTTGGAAGTTTTTTTATACGGGAAGTATATGGAAAGTCCATATGCATTTGTCATATTCTGACTGGTTTTATTGTATTTAACGCACCCCTTTAAAGCCTCTGCAAGCTCTTTTCCATCATCAGTTCTCATATTTGTAGCAAGATGAATCAGGTCAACCTGATCTATTTTGGATGAAGCTGCAAATTCTCTGGCCTCTGATCTTGCGTTTGCAACTGTCTTATAATCCTTTTCAGAAATCTTTTCAGATGTATCCGTTGCAAAAGACTTAAGCTCTGCAGGCACAGTATTCTGAATCTCTGCAAGATCAACAAGTGAAAGTGTAGTCTTTTGTCCTCTGCAGGTTCTTGCACATACATCCGTGTAGGTATCAATGATCATTTTAGCAAGCTCAGGGGTTTCCATCGAAGGATTCTTGGAGTATGCATTTAGCCAGTCTGTATAGAACCAGCCCACACCAGGCTCAGTTTCCTCGGAAGCTATCATATAATCTGCATAATTAGCAGCAACCAGAGCTGTTTCCACTGTAGCCATCAGGCATGCATCAAAACCTATAAAGTCATAGCTTATTCCACTATCCTTAAGGGCTTTATTTATTTCAGAAAGATCCATTGATCCTTCTCTTGCAAATTTTTCATCATATCCGTAGCCGCTTACGGATCCGCCACCATGATCCCAAAAAATCAGATCATATCTGTTAGCAGGAAAATTATTTGCTGTCCACTTGATAAATTCCGAAAGATTCTCAGGCTTTGTCATGGGAGTCTCACCAAGGTTATCCCTTAAAAGTGCAAGTCCTCCCTTTTTCACCTGATAAATCTGATTAGTCTTACTGGAAATTACATTGTTTTGCCACTGCTTACACCCACCGGTATAAACTATAATATTTATATTATAGTTAAGATCAGCAGACATCATCTCCTGAAGATCTCTGGTGGCCATCTGACTTTTTGACTCAAGATCGGTTCCGCACATATAAACCATAATAGTGGTTTTATCTGAACCATCTCCAATTATCTGAGTCCTTTTATCTCTTGAACCGGCAGCAACTTCCTTATTAAGCACTCCTGTATTTGGAGTATCGCTCCATTCACTGCTCGCCTGACCATAGTATCCGGTCCCGCCGCCAAGCAGAGTTCCAAGAAGTGACCCCATTCCCGGAATATCACCCTGACTACCTGTACCTGCAGTTCCCTGATTGCCTGAGGTATTTGATATATCTGAGTTCTGATTTGATGCAGTATTCTGATTTAAGGAATCACCGTTATTTTGCTGTGTGTATGAACTGTCATCTCCGGAGAAACCTCCCATAAGGCTTCCAATCCCTCCGCCTCCTCCGAGCAGCAGAATTGCAATTACCACAATTATCGAAAGAGGACTTATACCTCCACTTCTCTTCGGTCCACCTCCTCCGGTAGTACCATTTCCGCCTGACTTTCCGGAATAGCCGTCACTTGAACCTACAGGACCTCCTCCAAGTCCCTCTCCTCTCTTATGAACACCTGCTCCGCCATCTTCAATATTCTTTTTTCTTCGTATTGGCTGATCTGCCATGACTTCCCCTCTCCTTTTTCATATATCAAAAATCTGCTGTATATATTTTCATTCCGAAATTATCGCAAATATACAGTCTTCTGCCCTGAATGCATATTCCTATCGGTGAAACCAGCTCTGCTTCCGGAATTCTTGTATCCCTTATTTCAAGTGTGCTCACCTGTCCGTCTTTTACAAGTCGTACTGCTCCGTTTACAGTATCGGCAACAAATACACTGCCATCAGTAGTGACTGTTAATCCCTTTGGTGATGAAAAAGTCGCATCAGTATATACTCCATCCGAAAAGCCCTCTTCACCGCTTCCTGCTACAAGCTCAACATCAGCACTGCTCTTTTTTGAACTTACATCTTCTGTACTAATCCTGATTATTCGATTTTTCCCGGTCTCAGCTATGTATAAGAATCCCGAATTATAGCTTAATCCCATTGGACTATCCAATCCGTCCAGTAATGTTGACACCGTTCCATCTTCCGAAACTACCTTAATGGAATCCGAATGCGTATCTGCAACAAAAAGATTTCCTGCTCCATCAGATGCTATTCCTGTAGGATAATTATATTCATCTGTTCCATTTACAGAATTGACAGTATCAACCCTATTATCATTTATCAGTCTTATTGCGTTATTTTCAGTATCGGTTACAGCTATCCCATTAAGAAAAGGCGCTACTGACCAGGGAAGCTTAAACAATGCTTCATTGGCAGGTGCATCATTGTAACCACCCTGGGGCTTATCATATATATCTCTTGAACTATCTGCCCCGGCAAATACTTCAGTCGTATCCTCAGATATTTTCCATACACTTTTTGCATAAGAGTCTGTGATGTAAAGACATCCATCAGCATAGCAAATTCCGCAGGGTTCAATTGTGTCCGGAAGAGCGGATAAATCGAATTCAATAGTTGCTTCATCGGATATTATTCCATCCAAACTGATTTGCTCATTTCCTGTATCCGGAAAGGCTGACGTGTCATACATGCTTTCTTCGGATTCTCCGCTATTTTCTTCTGCTGCTTTCTCTCCGCTTTTTTCCTTAAAAAGGCCACAGGCAACCATCGAAACTGTAAAAGCTGTTATAATCAGAACAATTACAAGCAGAACCCACTTCAAGCCGTTTTTATTTTTCTTATTCATTGCATCCCCCTCGTACTTTTTTCAAACTATATACATGCAAAATGAATACCGTATCAGCTTATTTTTATAATCTGACTATCTTTATTATAGCTGAAAATACGCCTTTTTGCCCACTTAATCTCGCCAATATGAACTTACTTCCTTTATCTCATGGCTCCTTAACTTTATGCCATCGTAGGTGTGTTCTACAAAAAATATTGCCTCTGCACCAATTCTTGTATCAGCACTTCTTCCCTGATCAGCCCTGAAGTTACCCAGTGAATAATATACCAGGGTACTTTCTCCATTCTGTCTGTTAATCATTTCCGTATCCTGAACAACATGAGGATGAGTTCCTATAACTACATCTGCATTTGCATCCGAAAAAAGCTGCGCCATTTTCTTTTGTTTATCACTGATTTTCTTTTTATACTCATCTCCCCAATGGACAAAAACAACGACAAAATCAGCTTCTTTCTTTGCCTTTTTTATATCCTCCATCACCTTTTTCTTTTCATTTTCAGTCCCTGGTAAATAGTGAACAGCATATGGATATTTTAAAGATACGTCTATGTCATTTGTTCCATAGGTGTAGGAAAACAGTGCAAATCTGATTCCGTTTTTACTGATTATTTCATAAGGTCTGTATTCTTTATCTTTGCTGTTTTGTATGCCTAAGCAGATAATTCCGTTTTCATTATAAAAATCTGTTGTTACATCTATTCCATATATGCCTTTATCTAATGCATGATTATTCCCGCAAACAGCTATATCAAAGCCGGCATCCTTTATTGCCTTTCCAACAGCAATAGGTGATCCAAAGCTTGGATAATCCGATACTGCTTTCTTTTTATCAACAAGAATTGTCTCTGCCGCAATAGCAGCAATATCAGCAGATTCTATTTCTTTTTTAAAGGGTTCATATAAAAAGTTGTAAGTGCCACCTTCCTTTGCATCTGCATATTCATAAATATTTTTATGAATAATATTGTCTCCAAAAGCTATAAATTTGACTTGGTTATCTATGTTTTTAAGCCCAAAGGATTCCCAAACCCAAAGTGTGCAATTTCCATCGGTATCCTCTTGAAGCAAAATAGCATTATCCTTTTTCATAAGCTTTATTCTTGTGACTAATCTGCCTATGTCAGAAGCACACCACTTTTCCTGAAGGTCTTTATCCTTTATGTCATATATGAAAATGTGTTGGGAATACTCTTCTTCATCACTTGTTATCCAAAAAGGTTTCTTCCTTCCATATCTTCCTATTTTCCATAAAAGAAGAATTACTTCTTCATCTCCATTTCTGTCTATATCAGAAACTAAAACGTCCTGAACAAGATAATCCTTACTGCTCTCCCACATATCATGATTACTGCCATCTTTCATGACTAATCTTTTTTTTGACAGCACAAAAGATACACCTGAATCTGATTTTATTTTCTTTTCCTGCCATGATATCCAGGAAGGAGGATCAGTTTCATCAGACTTAGCTGCTTTTACAATATTTATATTCAGAATTATGGAAATGGCTGCCACTATAATAAGCAGCAGCCATTTTGTTTTTGATATTTTTGGCATATTTTTGTTTACTGTTTACTTAATACCCGGTAGCTTGTTGTCCATTGTGGCTTATCCGGTGCCCCTTCTGATTCAACCCAGTTCCAATCATCATCCAGATATCCTCCTGAGAGAACATTTCTCCACTCGGAATCAGTCATTCTCTCTGAAATCGGAACTTTAAACTGATAGAAACTATATACGCTGCCACTTCCAACATGAAGTTCCCCATCTATAGGGAATACAACATAAATTCTGTCCGCCTTTCCTGATCCGACCTCAAGGACCTCTCCATTAGGATCCGTAGCAATATCCGCTACTACAGGACATGGTGCCTGGTAGCTGTAGGATATTGATTCTTCACTATCCTTATTAACTTCGAGCCAGAAATGTTCAAGGTTTCCACCATAAGTTCTTATGAATTCATAATCGTCATCACTTAAGGATTCATTTTTAAGTTCCTTTTCTGAAATCTCTATAAGTCTTGTTGCAATTTCTGACAGCAGATCAAGGTTCTTTTTATCATCGGAATCGATCATGCCAAAGCTATCTAAACCTTCCTTTGTCTTATTTGATAAAAATACAAATCTGCTGTAGATTACAGGTTCAGGATCTACATATCCTCTGTCATCTGGAATTTCTTCATCACCGGGTCCACCCATCTCTGCCATTACTTGCTTTGCATAAAGGATGGTATCATGCTTTAATTCCGCATAAGAACCGGCAAAGGTTTCAAGATCCTTCTTTTCCCATTCATCTGATTTCATGTATGAAGGATATCCATCGCCTTTTTTCTCAAACAACGGTCTTAATGTATTGAGCCATCCTGAATAAAGACTGACATTCCATATTGCAGGATCATCGCCACCAAAGATTTTTTGTAATACAGTGAGGTTATCGGTATAGTTTTTATAATTTGTGTCTCCCTGCTCTTCAAGTATTGAAAATGCAGTCTCGGAGCCTAGTGCTGCTGCCGTATCCAAAGTGTCGGGAAGATATCTCTTTTCTCCCTTATCATTTTCATCAACATAGCGGTATACAAGTCTCTGCATGATAGCCGCATCTACTGTAAATCTCTGTCCCATAAATCTATAGGAAGGAATAACCGCTTCTTCTGTTTCATCCACCGGAATAGAATTAATTTTGGGAGGATCAAGTTTTTTAGCAGATGCCACTACTTTTTCAAATAAGGAATCATCCGCTGCCAATTCAGAAGCGGTAGGAATTTTACCATAGCTATCCTCAATTATCTGTGAAAAAATGCTGTATCCGGGATCATCTGAAGTTCCTGCAAAGAAGCTTGTAATATCATATATACTCTTCCAATCATCAGGTTTTTCAGAGATAGCAAGTGTTATCAGAGATGCACATCTTACAGCATCTTCGTCTTGAAGCTCAAAAGGAATTCTTCCATACCACATCATGGCACGGAAATATTTTTCGAGCTTTTCATCACCCTCATAGTAGCCTCTGGGTTTATACTGGGTATAATCCTCATTTTGTCCGGAAACAGAACAAACATCTATTCCTTCAGCTTTCATTATCTTATTAACTTCAGCCTCTGCGGTCTCTGTAAGCTCCTTATTATCTATTGGAGCCTTTACCGAATCATCCTGAAGAATAGAACCAATATAGAAGAATATTAAATTATTAAGTGCTGCTTTTTCAAAATCGGTACCTTTTAATTCTTCGTACTGCGCCGCAGATTTTTCAAGCATATATGCGCTTAGATCTGCAAGCTTATCCGTAAGATAATTTGTCTCAGTTTTTTTCATAAGATATGAAAAGTAAAGATGATAGGTGTGCATAAGAGAATCAACTGTTATGAAATTAGGAAAATACTCATATCTGTTGTCCTCATATACATCAAAAAATTCATCATTTTGTGAATCTCTTACCGCAAACATATTATCAATAAGAGATTGTCTGAAATCTTTGACAGGATTATATTCGCTTTCATTTTCAGGATTAAACAGATAATCAAATTTCTTGTCGTATACTACGTTTGAAAAATCATCATTTACTTTGTAGTCAGGTATGCTTGGAACAAGATTTTCATCATAATATATCTCTTCTTTATCACCAAGAAGGGAAACATTCATAATTGTGCCTTCTTCTGAGTTTTCAGAGAGATTCTCCTCCTGTTCCACTTTAGTTTCATTTTCTTTTTCTTCTTTATCTGTTTCTGTCTCTTCTTCAGCTGTTTCTGTCTGAGTATCTTTTGAGTCTTCACCAGTTTCTTCTGATGCATTATCTGAAGCATTTTCAGCCTCAGCTGCTGCTTCTTCTGTTTCCTTTTGTTCCTCAGATTTTTCTTCTGCTTTTTCTTCAGTTGTAGTAGAGTTCTCAGTCGATGCACTATTGCTGCCTGTAGTATTACTATTTGCAGCACAGCCTGAAATTACTATTGATAAGGTGAGAATTACAGATATTATTTTCTTCTTCATAATTGTTCCCCCGATTTAATACAAACAGTATGATATTTCGTATTTGTGATAACCATAAAAAGTATATCATAATTTCACTATATCTTTTCCAGTTTATATAAAATTAATAACTTAAACACATAGTAATAGGTTGAGCTATAACTACAAATCGAATAGACTCATTTGGGTAAATTTATCCGGCATTTCCTGTAAAAATCCAAAGCATTCATCAGGCGTTGATAAGAGTCCGTTTTCTTTACAAATATTTTGAAATATCCCTCTCAACTCTTTTGCATTAGTGCTTGGAAGCTCATATGCATTTCCATATTGCCTGATGTATTTTTCTTTCATACCCGGAAAAAACCTATCAAGAGCTGCATAATAATATTCTCTGTCACCTTCCCTAAGCGTAAGTCCCATACCAAAATCAATAATTCCCCTTACACCGGTTCTTACACATTCATTTAAAATAGAGGTTATATTTCCCTTTGTATCATTGATAAAAGGTAGTATCGGTGTCAGCCATACAACTGTTGGAATACCTTTTTCCTGCATTATTTCCAAAACCTCAATACGCCGTTTTGTATTACAGACATTAGGTTCAATTATTCCGCACAGATCATCATCATAGGTTGTAAGAGTTATCTGCACAACGCATTTTGTATTACGGTTAATTTCTGAAAGCAAATCTATATCCCGAAGAATTAAATCTGATTTTGTCTGGATTGCTACACCAAAACCATACTTCAATATTATTTCCAGGCAACACCTTGTCAGCTGAAGTTCCTTCTCACAATGCATATATGGATCAGACATAGACCCTGTTCCGATCATGCACTTTTTTCT
>JAEEGL015153726.1_pt1 | contig 15205 bp, 10 predicted proteins | sample 9134231 | NCBI WGS metagenome assembly JAEEGL01 (sample SAMN16246548, study PRJNA631951) | gut metagenome | biome: gut microbiome; feature: rumen; material: fiber-attached | host: Bos | place: Iran: Karaj | collected 2018-10 | reverse complement strand
TGACCTTAACTCCAGGATTCCCCTCAACAGTGACGGAGACAGCGACTTCGGATGGCATGGCACGGCACTCTACACTTTGCTCGAAGGCTCCGTCTTTCAGGAAAAACTTTCGTACAGCATCTGCAACCACTGGCTGTCCGACGATCCGAGACCTCTTTATACGAATTCCTGGCACACCGATGACGTGACGTGGGTGGACTGGGTCAATGTGACCCTCAGTGTCGGGAGTTTCGAGTTTACGGCCGGAAAGGACGGCATGGCCATCGGCAGTTTCGAACAGGATGACTACGATTTCGATTCGCACATCGACTTGAATTCCGTATTCTGGAACAATGCCCAGACGTACCAGTGGGGCGGCAAGGTAGCCTATGTGCCGTCGGACAACAGTTATCTGGCCCTGCAGTACACGACATCTCCGTTCGGCCACAAACTGAATGACAATCCCATGTCGGCCTATGCCTTGTACTGGAACGGTTCGTTCGGTTCCTATTCCGGCATCTGGTCGGTCAATATGATTGAATACGAAAAAGACCATTATATTTCGCTTCTTGCCATAGGCAGCAAGGTTGACCTGGGCGGCGTGGAAGCCGGTATTGATTACATCAACCGGGCGGCTTCGACTTCCGATTTCTTCAATCAGGGCATGACGCTGACCGGGACGCTGTCGTTCGCGCTGGGTTCCAAGATGGAATGCATGCTGAAGGCCGGCTATGAATGCGAACATGGGGAAGACATGTTCGGATGGGGCTATGAATGGTCGCTCGGCGACGGCATCGTACCGGACGGCATCGACAAGGATTATTCTTTCGGTGGCTGCCGCGTGTATTACTACCCCCTGCGCGACAGCCGTGACCTGCGTCTGCATGCCTCGTTCGCGACCAACAACTATGCTGATGCGTGCGTGTTCGGCATCGGCGCAACCTATACGCTGAACTACTCTCTCCAAGGCCGGAAATGAAGAACGACGATGTGATCATTGCCATTGAGCACATCTCCAAGTCGTTCGGTGACAAGAAAGTGCTCAACGACTTCACCCTCAACGTCAAACGGGGTGAATTCGTGACGTTCCTGGGCCCCTCGGGCTGCGGCAAGACCACGATGCTCCGGATCATTGCCGGGCTGAGCACGGCCGACGAAGGCCGCGTGATGATGGAAGGCCGCGACATCTCCACCGTGCCGCCGCACAAACGGCCGCTCAACACGGTGTTCCAGCGCTATGCACTGTTCCCGCATCTGGATGTGTACGACAACATCGCTTTCGGGCTCAAACTGAAGAAAGTACCTGACGAAGAAATTGAGAAACGCGTCCGCCGGGTCCTCAAGCTCGTCGCCATGTCTGACTACGAAGACCGTGATGTGGACACCCTTTCCGGCGGCCAGCAGCAGCGTATTGCCATTGCCCGTGCCATCGTGAACCAGCCGAAGGTGCTTCTTCTCGATGAACCCCTTGCCGCTCTGGACCTCAAGATGCGCAAGGACATGCAGATTGAGCTTAAGGAGATGCACAAGAAGCTGGGCATCACGTTTATATATGTCACGCACGACCAGGAGGAAGCTCTGACGCTTTCCGACACCATCGTGGTGATGAACGAGGGTAAGATTCAGCAGATCGGCACCCCGACCGATATTTACAACGAACCGGTCAATTGCTTTGTCGCCGACTTTATCGGAGAAAGCAATATCCTGAAGGGTAGAATGATACGTGACCGTCGCGTGGCCTTCATCAAGCATGAGTTCGACTGCGTGGACGAGGGATTCGGCGAAGACGTCCGCGTGGATGTCGTCGTACGGCCGGAAGACATTTATTTCACCACCGATCCGGCCAAGTGCCAGTTCAAGGCGAAGGTCAATACCTGCACCTTCAAGGGCGTCCATTACGAAATGTGGGTGGACACCGACAGCGGATACGAACTCATGATCCAGGACTACGATCCCTATCCGGTGGGCAGTGAGGTGATGCTCTACATCGACCCGGACGATATCCAGGTGATGCGCAAGGAGCGCACCGAAAACAATCTTCCGGGCAAAGTCCTGGACGAAAGCCACGTGGAATTCCTCGGCGAGAGTTTTGAATGCGATGCCCAAGGTTTCGAGGCCGGAGAGGAGGTCATGGTCACGGTCCAGTTCGACAAAGTGGACCTGCTCGACCATGAGGAGGAGGCCACGGCGGTGGGGAATGTGTCTTTCATTCTTTACAAGGGTAATCATTACCACTTGACAATCAAGACAGAAAGCGGCGAAAACCTCTGGGTGGACACCAACGACATCTGGGATAAGAACGATTTTGTGGGCATCCGGATTCTGCCGGCTGACATACATCTTTCCAAGCCTGCTGCGTCCCATGAATAAGCGTTCTACCTGGGCTTCGCCTTATTTCATCTTCCTGGTGCTGTTCGTGGCACTGCCGCTGCTGCTCATCCTGGTCTATGCGCTGCAGGACGGCTCCGGCCGTTTCACACTGGCCAACATCGCGAAATTTTTCACCGACGGGGATTCGCTGAGCACGTTCGCGCTCTCCATTGAGGTGGCTATCGAGAATACGCTGCTCTGCATCGCCATCGGTTATCCGGCGGCCTGGATCCTTGCGGATGACCGGCTCAACCGGAGTGCAGTGACGGTCGTTTTGTTCATCCTGCCCATGTGGATCAATGCGTTGATGCGCACGCTGGCCACGGCGGAACTGTTCACCATGGCGGGCATCCCGCTGGGGAAGGGGACGCTGCTGTTCGGTATGTGTTACGACTACCTGCCGTTCATGATCTATCCCATCTACAATCAGCTCAAGAAGATGGACAAATCTTACGCGGAAGCGGCCCAGGATCTGGGCGCGACCCCCGCGCAGGTGTTCGGCAAGGTCATATTGCCGCTGTCGATGCCCGGTGTCTGGAGCGGCGTGATGATGGTCTTCATGCCTACGGTATCGACCTTCGCCATTTCCGAGTTCCTGACCAACAACAAAATCAAGCTTTTCGGTACCATCATCCAGGAGAATATCAACAATTCGATGTGGAACTACGGTGCGGCGCTTTCGCTCATTATGCTCATTATCATCGGCATCACGACACTCATGCAGGAACGTGACCAGTCCGAAGAGTTAAGTGGAGGGATTATCTGATGAAGACGAAGAAAGCCTTGTCCAGAGCCTATATATGGCTGTTGCTCATCGTGCTTTATGCACCGATATTCTTCATCGTGGTGTTTTCGTTCACCGAGGCCAAGTCGCTCGGCAACTGGACCGGTTTTTCCACACAGGTCTATGCCAACCTCTTCAACGGCTCCATGAACAATGCGTCCGGGCTGCTTTCAGCGCTCAAGAATACGCTGCTCATCGCCTTGGTCGCATCGGTTTTCGCCACCATGCTCGGCACCACCGCCGCCATCGGTATCCATCATCTCCACGGCAGAAAGAAACAGTCCATGATGTTCCTGAACAACATCCCGATGATCAATCCTGACATCATCACGGGCGTGTCGCTGTTCCTGCTGTTCGTGTTCCTGGGTATTTCGCAGGGCTATCTGACGGTCATCCTGGCCCATATCACGTTCTGCACGCCCTACGTCGTGCTCAATGTCCTGCCCCGGCTCCGGCAGATGAATCCGAACATCTACGAGGCGGCCATCGATTTGGGTGCGACCCCGCAACAGGCTTTGCGCAAGGTGATGATACCGCTCCTGCGTCCCGGTATGATCTCGGGTTTCATCCTTTCGTTTACCATGAGTCTCGACGATTTCGCCGTGACGTTCTTTACGCGAGGCACCATAGGTCTGGACACGCTTTCGACCTATATCTACGCAGATGCCCGCAAGGGAGGCCTCACACCCGAGCTCAAACCCTTGATGAGCATTCTTTTCCTGGTTATCCTGGTGGTTCTGTTGGTTATCAACATACGTCAATCAAAACAACAAACAGTCAAACAATGAGAAAAATCCTGTGTTTTGCGGTTTTGACCTTCATTTTCCTGTCTTGCACCGACAATCGCGAGCAGATTCTGAAGGTGTACAACTGGTCCGACTATATCGACGAGTCGGTGATTCCCGAATTCGAAGCTTGGTATGAGGCCCATACGGGTTCTCCCATCCAGGTGGTGTATCAGACGTTCGATGTGAACGAGACGATGCTTTCCAAGATTGAGAAAGGGCACGAGGACTACGATGTGGTGTGTCCGTCCGACTACATCATCGAACGCATGCTGAACAACGGTTTGCTGCTGCCGCTGGGATTCTCTTCAATTCCCGACTCCATCAATTACATCGCACTGAACCGTTCCCCGTACATCCAGGGCGTGTTCGACGAAATCAATCCGAAGATCAACGCGAATGATTATTCGGTGGCATACATGTGGGGCACCACGGGCATTATCTACAACACGGCCCATGTGACGGCAGAGGAAGCCGCTACCTGGGACATTATCCGCAATCCCAAGTTTGCCGGGCGGATCCTGATCAAGGATGCACCGCGCGATGTCTATGGACCGGTTCTTATCTATCTGAAACAAAAAGAATTAAAAGAAGGCAGTGTGACACTGCAGGAGCTCATGCACGATGCTTCCGATGCCTCCATCGCGGCGGTGGAGAACTATCTCAACCAGGTGAAGGACGGTGTTTTGGGCTGGGAGGCTGATTTCGGCAAAGACCAGATGACCAAGGAACGCGGCGTCGTGTCGCTCAATTGGAGCGGCGATGCGGTATGGGCCATCGACGAAGCGGCCGAAGTCGGCGTTACGCTGGATTACGTGGTCCCGGAAGAGGGGAGTACCGTCTGGTTCGACGGCTGGGTGATTCCCAAATATGCCAAGAACGTGGAAGCTGCGACGTGGTTCATCGATTTCATGTGCCGTCCGGACATCGCCATCCGCAATATGGAGGTGACGGGTTATGTATCTGCGAGTGGTTCTCTCGAGGTGCTGGAGTCGCAGATCGACGAGGCCCGGGAACCGATCGACTTGAGCTACTTCTTCGGTCCGGAGGCCGACAGCGTACGGGTCGATCCGGTGCTTTACCCCGACAGGGCGGTCATTGAGCGTTGCGCCCTGGAGCACGACTGGGGAGACGATACGGATAAACTGCTTGCCATGTGGTCGCGCGTGAAGGGCAACAATGCCTCTACGTCCACGATGGTTGTGCTGTTGGCTGCTGTCGCGCTGCTGGTGGTCTGGATGATTTCCCGCAGAAACCGTAAGAACCGTCGCCGCAGAAAATAATTCTTCAGATACCGGCGTTCGCGGTTAGTGTGGCCAGTTCCCGGTAAACTGTACGGGCGATGATTTGATGCCCGGCCGCATTGGGATGGATGCCGTCCTCGCTGATGTAGGCCGGGCATTTCCGTCTGGAATAGAAAATGGAGGTGATGTCTATCAGTTTGACGGACATTCTGGATGCAATCTTGAATACCTCCAGGTTGTACAGCTCATGCCATTCTCCGATGGTGCTCACCGTGTTGCCGAGCCATTGCATGATGTTGCGGCGTTCCGTGTCGTTCATTTCGTGAGAGAAAAAGCGGAAATACCTTTCGGAAATCAGCGGCGGCAATGACAGCATGAGCGGGCAGGAGCCGCTTGCACGGATCTTCTGGATGATGCCGGTGTACATGGCCGAGAATGCCTGCAGCGGCGTTCTCGGGTTGTGTACCTCTTCCGGCGCAGCGGCGATGGCCTTCCAGTCGAAATCACAGTCGTTTCCGCCGTATTCCAGCAGCGTGTAATCGGCTTGGCCGATCAGTCCGATGTGCCTGTCCACGAGTTTCTCACCTTCTTTCACAGTGCTTCCGAACCGGCCGTAGTTGGTGATGGGAATACGCAGCTTCCGCATGCACTGTGCGATGAAGCCGTCCTCCGAAATCATGTACCTTTTGGCACGCGACGGGTCTGGGATGATTCCTTTCATGACGGAATCTCCGAATGCTATCATCTTCATTGTGAGATACTTGTCTAGGTGTACAGGTAGCGCTTTATAGAATGTTTCGGCGTATGGACAAAACCGTCTGCAAGTACTTCCACCTTGGAAATCTGGCTGTAGGACGGCAGCACGAGGTTGACTTCCTGACGGACCTTTTCAGCAAATCCCTGCACGTCCTGCAGAATCGGATCACCTTCCTCGACGTTCAGCGAAATGAGCGCCACAAGCCGGTGATCGCGTTCGAGGACCAGCGATTCGTTGATGTTGTCCATGGCGTTGATGCGTCCTTCGATTTCCTCCGGATAGATATTCTGTCCCGATGAGCTGAGAATCATGCATTTGCTTCGGCCACGGATGCTGATGTTGCCTTCCTTGTCGATGGTGCCGAGGTCGCCGGTACGCAGCCAACCGTCGGCCGTGAAGGTCGCAGCCGTCGCTTCCGGATTCTTGTAGTATCCGAGCATGACACCGTCCCCCTTGACTTGCAGTTCGCCGGCTATATTCTGCGGGTCGGTCGAGTCCACCCGGATGTCGAGATGGTTCACGATGCGGCCGCAGCATCCCGGCTTGGCGATGGTCCAGTCGGCATAGCTGATGAGCGGTCCGCATTCGGTCATGCCGTAGCCTACGGTGACAGGCACCCGCATCTTGCGCAGAATCTTTTCGACGGTGGGGTTCATGGCCGCCCCTCCGATCGGGATGGTTCGGATGTTGCCACCGAAGAATTGCATGATTTTCTTTCCGATGGCCTTGTATATGATGGAGTTGATAATAGGTATATGCTTGAGTTGACGCAGCGGGGCTTTGTTCAGCGCCGGCATGACTTTGCTCTTTACAATCTTCTCGAGCACGAGCGGCACCGTAATCAGGATGTAGGGCTTGATTTCGGCAAATGCCTGCATAAGCACGGTCGGTGTCGGCATTTTGCCGAGGAAATAGAGGTGGCATCCGCCGAGGAACGTATAAAGGAATTCGAAGGTCAGGCCGTACATGTGGGCCAGCGGCAGCATGGAGATGGCCGTTTCGCCCGGGTGGTTGGGAATGTTGGTCTGGCCGTAGATGATATTGGCGGACAAACTGCGTGCATTGAGCATGATGCCCTTGGGATTGCCGGTCGTTCCTGACGTATAGTTGATGATGACCATTTCGTCCATATTGTCGGACGCGTAATGGATCATGTCGGGCGTGAGTTTCTCATCCGGGGCTTCCGCCGCTTTCTTTATGGCTTCTGCAGCCGCTTCGTCGGCAGCATAGAGCATACTGAAATCCTCGAGGTTCATCACGGCCTTGAGGCCTTCGACTTCCGCAGGTTGCATGGCGGCGAAGATTTTCTGGTCGGTGAACAGCAGGCTGCTGTCGGCGTGTCCGGTCAGCGCCTGGATATTCTGCGGTGTGAAGTCGGCCAGGATCGGCACGACCACGGCGTGGTAGGTGAATCCCGCAAGCAGCGCGATGGCCCACTGGGCGGAATTCTTGGCGGCAATGGCAATCTTGTCGCCCGGCTGGATGCCCAGTTCCTTATAGAGTCGGTGGAGCCGGGCGATTTCCTGTGCCATTTCCGCGTGCGTGTATGTTTTACCATGGAAATTAGTCAGCGCCGGGCGGTCCCATTGGCTGCGTGTGATTTCTTCGAATGTGGTGAGAAAATGATCCATTTTTTTTAGATTTGGTGGAACAAATATCCTATCAAATTCCCGACTTTGAAAAAAAGTGTGACTGACAGGCCGTTCTGGGTGTAAAATATGGGATTTCAGGGGTGAATATATCGATTTCAGGGGCGAAATAAAACATTATGCACTGATAAGCCACCGGGAAATGCTGTCGGCATAGGTCTTCGAGATAGGGATGTCAGGAACGCCCGGGATGCCGAATTCTATGAATACGCCTTCCTTTTCGCGGTGCATTACTTTGATGTGCGAGAGATTGACCATATACGACCGGTGGCAGCGTACAATGCGGCTGTTCTGGAGCTGGTTCGCCAGATTCTTCAGGTTGTTCCGGATCATGACTTTCTTGATGCTTTCCTGGCTGTTCAGGAAGTACCATACCCGGATGTAGTTGTCGGCCGATTCAATCAGAATCAGATTGTCCCGCCGGATGGACAGCCGCATCTCGCCTTTCTCGTCGTAGATCTGGATGTACGCTTTCTGCAGCGACTGGTCATCCTCCTCGAGCCGCTCGCGCAGCGTCGCGACCTGGTGTGCCTTTTCCTGCCAGATGATGTAGATGTAGCACATGAGGTAGGGGATGAGCAGCGTAATGACCACGGTGAAAAGCACCTTCCGGAAGATGGAGAAGACATCCTCGCCGGTGATGATCGACTTGGAGATGGTGAAAACGATGGCCATGCTCACGATTTCCAAAAGCACCCACAGGATGTACATACGGTAGGTCAGCATGCGCTTGCGCGCATAGCGTGTCATCCACGAGCGGCTGATGGTGAGGATGGCCATGCCAATGAGTACCAGCAGGATGATGAGCAGATGCCAGGTCGTTTCGCGTGTCAGCGGCAGGTTGAGATGCGTCAGGAAGTCGGTGTTCCTCAGGTCCTGCGGCTGATACAGAAAGATGAACGCCAGGCAGAACAGCGGCACGAAAAAAATCATCAGCCGCTGGCTTTTCTTCTTGTATATAAATGGAGGAATAGGTGCCGTCAGTGCCATCTCTGGATTCTGTTTTGGGCGCTAAGATACATAAAAAGAAGAAAGCAGCCGTGACAGGTCGTCAAATTGCCCGTCAGTATCCGTTTTTCTGTTTGATTCCTGCTGTCGGATGTATACTTAGAAATAAATTGTATATTTGTTTTTTGTCTAATCATGGTAAGATGAAACATATTATGTCTGCAGCAGCCTTCATGCTGCTTCTTACGGCCGTCCTTCCGCTGTCCGGCCAGACACCCGGTTCTCTGCCGGGTAACAACCAGAAAGGAGATTATGGCTATCTGTACTGCCATATGAGCGACCGCGGCGAGTGGACGGCATATGCCATCAGCCGTGACGGCCTGCATTTCCATGACCTGATCAACGGTGATTCCATTTTCAGTGCCACAGAGCATGCTCTCATCGAAGGCGGCACGCGCGATGCGTATATCTGCCGCACGCACGACGGCAACGGCTACTTGATGGTCACCACCGACATGAAAACCGCCAACCGCCTCAAAATCGGCAAGAAGGAAGTCTGGGACAATTATGGCATCGACCTGCACCGGAGTTCCGACCTGATTAACTGGGAGTCTGTGACTTTCGATTTCCGCAAAGGGCCGGCCATCTTCAGCGATCCCGATGCGGAGGATGTGTACCGCGACTGGTCCAGTGTCAACCGCGTATGGGCGCCGCAGATTTTCTGGGATCCGTCGTACGTCTGGCCGGACGGGAAACAGGGGGGCTACATGGTATACTATTCCATGTGGAACCGCGACGAAGACCGGTACGACCGCATGTTCTACTCCTATGCCGACGAGTCGTTCACCACACTCACCAAACCCCGCCTGCTGCTCGACTGGGGTTATGCCACCATCGACGCCGACATCAACTATCTGACGTCCGACAGTCTTTTCCACATGATGATCAAGAAGGAAGGCGGCACCCCGGGTCTTTTCACCGCGACGGCCGAATGTCTGACCGGTCCGTGGAGCGCTCCGGTGGACGACGACTATGTGGATTTCGAGGGCAACAAGAAGTGCGAGGGTGTCTCGGCTTTCCAGCTCATCGGCGACAACACCTGGCGTATCGCATACATCGAATATTCGTCCCGTCCCAAGAACTACCGCATCTGCCAGGCTGACAGGTTCATGCGTAACTTCAGCAACCCGCAGAACATCGAGGGTGTGAACGGGCCGCAGCATGGCTCTTTCATGCGTCTCACCAAGGAGGAATACGACCGGCTGCAGGCCTGGTCGGACGCCAGGGAGGCCGGACATCTGCATCCCAACGAGAACAATCCTGTTTTTCCGGGCATGCATGCCGATCCGGAGGTGCTCTACAGCGAGAAGACGGGCCGGTATTACATCTATCCCACCACCGACGGCACCGAGCAGTGGCGGAGCCACGATTTCAGGGCTTATTCCTCGGCTGATTTGAAGACCTGGACCGACGAAGGTGTCATTTTCGACCTGCAGAAAGACTGCGCGTGGGCCGACTGGTTCGCCTGGGCACCCTGTATCATCGAATGCAAGTATGTCAAGGGCAAACTGGCGCGGACGCCGGAGGATATGGCCAGGACGGGCCGGAAAGTCTCTTACAAGTACTTCTATTATTTCGTGGCCAACAGGCAGATTGGCGTGGCAGTGGCGGACGATCCTGCCGGACCGTTCACCGATGCGTTGGGGGCACCGCTTCTTTCGCGTGCGCCGGACGGCTCCGGGGGCGGTCAGGTCATCGATCCGGCGGTGTTCCGCGATCCGGTGTCCGGCAAATATTTTCTTTACTGGGGCAATTCATTCCTGGCAGTGTCCGAACTGGGCGATGACATGGTCTCCATCAAGGAAGGAACAACCAAGGTTCTGATAAACAGGAATGACAAGCGGCGCTACAATTACAACGAAGGGACCTACGTGTTCTATCGTGACGGCAAGTATTATTTCATGTGGTCGGAGAATGATACGCGCAGTGCCAACTACCGGGTGCGTTACCTGATGAGCGACCAGCCCGACGCCTTTACGCTGGATGGCCAGCCGGCGGCTGTCTCGCCCACCATCGTGCTGTCGCAGCAACCTTCCATGCAGATTTTCGGCACGGGCCACCATTCGGTCATCTGCAAGCCGGGCACTGACGAGTGGTACATCGTGTATCACCGTTTTGCGCGTCCCTTCGGCATCAAGCAGGGTTGGTCGGCCGGATACTACCGCGAAGTGTGCATCGATCCGCTGACGTTCAACGGCGACGGCACCTTGCGGGCCGTAAGGCTGAGTTACTGAGACACGTCGCTCAGAGCGTCTTGAAAAGATAAAGCATGTAGGCCGCTTCGATGGCCAGCAGCAGCAGACCTCCGAGACGGCCTATGCTGTGTCTTTTACCGACTGCCGCCAGGGGGATGAACAGGGCGCAGGCCATCAGTGCCAGATAATCGCCGGCAGCGATGTTCTGCATGTCCAACGGATGAATCAGGGCGGCTCCACCGAGTACGAGCAGGATGTTGGTGATGTTCGATCCGATGACGTTGCCGAGCGCCAGACCCGTTTTGCCTTTCGTGGCCGCCACGCACGAAGTGGCCAGTTCGGGCAGGGAAGTGCCGGCGGCGAGCACGGTGATGGCTATGAATTTGTCACTGAGCCCGATATGGTGAGCCAGAGCACTGGCCTCGTCTACAAACAGACGTCCGCCTGCGATGAGTGCCACCAGACCCAGCACGAGCAGCAGGTACGATTTGGTGACAGATGGCCCCTCCCCATGCTTCGTTTCTTCGGATGACGGTTCCTTCGCATGGAACGAAATGTACAGATACCATGCAAACAAAGCCAGGAAAAGGAGGCCGGCGAACCGTCCGAGAAGATCCTGACCTGTGCCCAGCAGACGGAATCTTGTGCCGATCAGGACCAGCAAGCCTGTCGCAAGCAGATGGAGCGGGATGTCCCTGCGCCGGTTTTCACGGCTGACGGCGATGGGAGCCAGCAGGGCGGACAGACCCAGTATGAGTGCTGCATTCAGAATGTTCGATCCGATGACGTTGCCGGCCGCCATGTCGGAATTGCCCTCCAGAGCGGCGATGAAACTCACCACCATTTCCGGCGCGGAAGTGCCGAAAGCCACGACGGTGGCGCCGATGACAAATTCGCTGACACCCCAGTGACGGGCGATGCGGGAGGCGTGTTCCACCAGCATTTCCGCACCCAGCAGGACCAGAGCCAGTCCGACGGCAAGAAGTATTATTTCGGTTCCCATGAGAACGTGTCTGCGACAATCGTCCGCAAAAATAGAAAACTTCTGTTATGAATCCACCTGCACCGTGCGGTTCAGGCTGACATACCACAGATACCCTTTGACGTCCGGATACCCCATGTCCTTCAGAATCGCCATGTATTCGCGCACCTGGCGGACATGTTCCGGCGAAGTGCGGTTGCCGAATTTATAGTCGATGACTTTGACGCAGTCCGGCAGGATGACTACGCGGTCGGGCCGGTGAAGCGTACCGTCCGGCATTAGCAGGTCGGACTCGGTCTTGACCTTGGCTCCGGGCGCGAACCATGAGGCGACCTCTTCTTTGCTACAGGCCTGCCGGACGAAATCGGCCAGCGCCTCCCGGTCGTGTTCCGGAATCTTGCCTTCGCCGGCCAGCCGGCCGACGAGTGCGGGCAGGTCGGTCAAGTCACGGATGCCGCTGAAGAGTTCGTGCAGCACGACGCCGCGTCCGATGGCGGCCGCCTGTGGCGTTTCGAAAAATTCCGCGGAATTCTTGAGTTGGATGCCGGAATCGCTCCGGAGCGACGGACGGTACAGGTCGTTCAGACGATGGCCAGTCTGGCTGTTGCCCGTCGCCCGGCCGGTCCGGGGGGCCAGGACGCCGGACCGGCAGATTTCGTAAGGCCGGTCGGTGTTCGCGTCCTCCCAGACCCAGTCTTCCGACGTTTCCGAAACGTTCCGGCAGACATCGCAGATCCACCGGCCGACGTTGTCCGAAATGGCCTTTCCCTCCTTGTCCTTTTTCGGTACTTGCGCCATCAATACCTTTCCAGCCCGCGTGAATGCCACGTACAGCAGGTTGATGTTGTCCACGCACGACAGGAAGCATTCCCAGGCGTATTGGGCCGCAAAGATGCTGTTTTCCAATTTCGAAGACGGGGAGACCAGCACTTGCGGAATGTCTTCGAAGGCAGTGCCGGCCGTGGACATCCATACGGTGTCGTTGTGTCCGGAGCCGGTCCCCCAGCTGGCGAACGGCATGAGGACGGCGTCGAATTCCAGGCCTTTGGCTTTGTGGATGGTCATGAGCCGGATGGCCTCCTGCTGTTCGGGAGTCATCAGGTACTCTTTATCCTTCCGTTCTTCCCAATAGGTCAGGAATGCGGCCGTATCGACCCGTTCGCGCCGGCAGTATTTCAGCAGGGCATCCTGGAAAGCCTGCAGGAAGGGCGCGTCGTCCGCATGGCTGTAAAGATCCATGTCCTCGGTCAGCGCTGCGACGGCGTCGTATACCGAGAGACTCCGGCACCGGTCGCTCCAGGCATCGAGCAGATCGAAAACTTTGTCCGGATGGTCCGGCAGGCACTGTGCGGCGGTGTATTCCAGGAAAGTGCGGTTGATTTTCTCCTGCGGGTCCATCATGTATTTGAGTGCACCTATAACCCATTGTACCATCAGGTTGTCGCCGATGAGCTGTGCCTCGTTGTAGAGCATGTCGAATACATATTTCCCGGCCTGTTCGGGATGCTCCCGGACCCATTGGAGCATAAAGGACACCGTCATGGCGGCATCCTTCTTGTCGCGCACCAGCACGGCGATGTCGGCCGCGCCGTAGCCCAGGTCCTGCAGTTGCATCAGCTGCGCGGGCAATGCCCGGAGCGCTTCCTCCTTCCAGTCATTCTCCTTCTTGTCTGGAATGAACCGCATTTCGACGAACCCGCCCGGAGCGGCCGCCTTTTTTTCCGGAATTTTTTGCTCTACATCGCTGTATATCTTGAGAAACAGTTCTTTCCACGTTTCTTCCCAGTTGCCGGCCCGGTTCGCCAATTGTGCGCTCAGGGTCTTGAAAAACAAGTTGTTGAATTCAATGATACGGGCTTCGCTGCGGAAATTGTACTGCAGATGTTTCTCTACGGCCGCCGGGATGTCCCGGCCGATCTGGCCGGCCATGATGCGCCAGTCGCTGTTGCGGAAGCGGTAGATCGACTGCTTGACATCGCCCACGGTCCAGTCGGCGTATCCACGGGCCATGCTGTCCCGCAGCAGCGGCAGCAGATTGTCCCACTGCATCTGCGACGTGTCCTGCATCTCATCGATCATGTAGTGCCGGAAATGGGCGCCGGTCCGCTCGTAAATGAACGGCGCATCGGCTCCGTCGATGATTTTCCGGAGCCAGGGATTGCTTTGCGAGATCAGGAAAACCTCCTGGTCGTTGCAATAGCGCTGGAGCGCCTGGCGCAGGTCGGCCATGACGCCGAATTCGGGCAGATGGGCCAGGATGGCACAGGCAGATACATAGTCAGAACTGTGCTCCTGCCAGCGCGTCACCAGCCGGCACAGCGCGGCGTTCATGCCCTGTCCATAGGCGTTTTCTATGGCTTTCTTCGTGCTGTCGGCCGTATTCTTGCTATACCATTTCTCGATGTCGTTGCAGGCTTCCGTTGCCCGTTTCCCAGGGGCTTCCGGCTTGTCCTGCAGTAGTTTAATAAAATAACCGACAAATCCGTTTTTCTTATTTGCAAAGTCATCGACCGTCAGGCTGTTGTTTTCCATGATGCGCAGCGCCTCCCTGGCGTCCTGCTTCATGTCCGATTCGAAGGTCTGCCGGATTTTCTGCAGTTTGGCACCATACTGTTTGACGGTGTCCCGGTCGGAGATCTTCCTGAAGACCTCGTCCGTCATGGCTTGGGAGTCTTCGCGTAACAGAATGTCCGCCATCGCTGTCAGATCCTTCCGGCAATCCCAGTTCTTGCCGTCGTCGATGCGCTGTTCCACTATTTCCGCAATCCAGTCCTTGGCAGCGGAGTCCGGCTGGAGTTCAGACATATACAGATCGACGGCGTTTTCGACCGCCTCCTTTGAATCCAGCAGCAGGTCGTAGGCTGCATACAGGCCGGTATCCATGGCGAATGACCGGATGATTTTCTGGAAGAAACTGTCGATGGTCATGACCGACAGCCGGCTGTAGTCGTGCAGGATGCGGCGGAGTATCCGTCCGGCCTGTTGCCGGAATGCCTGGCGGCTCTCTTCGTCCGGCATCGCCATCTGGCGGCGGATGTGCGGCGGCAGCGGCTGTCCTTCGGCCAGGTCTGTCCGGAAATCTGCAATCAGCAGCGAGAGCAGCGGTTCGGCGCGTCCTTCGGCCAGGTCGGCCAGATAACTTACGATGCGCCGTTTCATCTCATCGGTGGCCTTGTTGGTGAACGTGACGGCCAGGATGTGCCGGTAGGCGCTTTCGTCGCACAGCAGTTCCCGGATGAAGGCCTTGCTGACGGTAAAAGTCTTGCCGGAGCCGGCGGATGCTTTGTAAACGGAAAACTGTGCCATGCGGAATCGGGAAAATGTCTCCGACAAAGATAGTCAAAAAGCCGAAATCAGCCGTTTCGGCGATGCTTTCCGCTCTATCACGGAAAAATGACGCATTCTTTGTTCCGACGGAACTTTTGGATTATATTTGTTTTCGAAAGACAGGG
>JAEEGL014514515.1_pt1 | contig 15205 bp, 12 predicted proteins | sample 9134231 | NCBI WGS metagenome assembly JAEEGL01 (sample SAMN16246548, study PRJNA631951) | gut metagenome | biome: gut microbiome; feature: rumen; material: fiber-attached | host: Bos | place: Iran: Karaj | collected 2018-10 | reverse complement strand
TCTTTGTAGGTCTTACCTATACTCATGACCTCGCCGACGGCACGCATCTGTGTGCCGAGCTTGTCTTCAACACCTTTGAATTTCTCGAATGCCCAGCGGGCGAACTTGATAACGACATAATCGCCGTCGGGAACATATTTATCAAGTGAACCGTACTTACCGCAGGGGATCTCATCAAGGGTAAGTCCCGATGCCAGCATTGCCGATACAAGCGCGATCGGGAATCCCGTTGCCTTGGAAGCAAGTGCCGAAGATCTGGAAGTTCTGGGATTGATCTCTATTACCACGATACGTCCCGATTTGGGATCGTGTCCGAACTGAACGTTGGTACCGCCGATAACGCCTACTTCGTCAACGATCTTGTAGGCCTGACGCTGAAGTTCTTTTTGCACATCTTCGGAGATCGTAAGCATGGGAGCCGAACAGAAGGAGTCACCGGTATGAACACCGAGGGGATCGATGTTTTCGATGAAACATACGGTTATCATCTGGCCTTTGGCATCACGTACAACCTCAAGCTCAAGTTCTTCCCATCCGAGTATCGACTCTTCGACAAGAACCTGTCCCACAAGCGAAGCCTTAAGACCTCTTTCGCAGACGGTACGCAGTTCCTCTTTGTTGTAAACAAGACCGCCGCCGGCTCCGCCCATCGTATATGCGGGACGAAGTACCACGGGATATCCGAGCTTGTCTGCGATCGCAAGCGCCTCGTCAACCGAATATGAAACCTCACTTCTGGCCATCTCGATGCCGAGCTTGTTCATGGTATTCTTGAATTCTATTCTGTCTTCACCGCGTTCGATCGCGTCTACCTGAACACCAATGACCTTAACGCCATATTTATCAAGTATTCCCTCGGTCGCAAGTTCCGAGCACAGGTTAAGTCCCGACTGTCCGCCAAGGTTTGGAAGGATGGCATCGGGGCGTTCTTTTGCGATTATCTGCTCAAGACGCTTAACATTAAGAGGCTCTATATAGGTAACATCGGCAATGCCGGGGTCTGTCATGATCGTTGCGGGGTTTGAGTTGACCAGCACGATCTCGTATCCGAGTTTTCGTAAAGCTTTGCAGGCCTGTGTGCCGGAATAGTCAAATTCGCACGCCTGTCCTATGATGATCGGTCCCGACCCGATTATCAGTACTTTTTTGATGTCTGTTCTTTTTGCCATTGCCTATGCCTCCTGATGATCATTCTTATATGTATGGAAAAAACCTCTAGAGATCAGAGGTTTTTAATATCACTTGTAACAAAATCTTTAAAATACTTTACATTGTCGGCAATGTCACCTTTGAACACCGCCGAACCGGCTACGATCACGTTCGCACCGGCATTTAAGATGGTACCTATATTCTCACGGGTCACGCCGCCGTCGATCTCAACATCGGTCGAAAGGTTACGACACGTGATCTCTTTGCGTACATCGCTTATCTTATCAAGTGTAGAATCTATAAAATGCTGTCCGCCGAATCCGGGCTCCACGGTCATCACAAGCACCATATCAACTTTATCGAGATAGGGAAAAAGAACACTTGTCGATGTACCGGGTTTAATTGAAAGACCGGCCTTGATGCCTTCTTTCTTGATCGCTTCTATCGTTGCATCGACATCTTTGCATGCCTCGTAATGAACGGTAATGATATCCGCGCCGCATTTTACGAATTCGGGAATATAACGGATCGGATCCTCTATCATCAGATGAACATCAAAGGTTTTGTCGGTAACTTTACGGATCGAAGAAATGAGCGGCATTCCGAAAGAAATTGAGGGAACAAACAGACCATCCATAACATCGATATGGATATAATCCGCGCCTGCGCGGTCCGCTTCTGTTATCTGATGACCCAGCACGGCAAAATCCGCCGCCAGGATCGAGGGGGAAAGTATCATGTTTGTTCCTCTGTCTTGAAATCTACGTATAGGTTAATTTATACCGCCGTATTTATCAAGAATGATTTCTTACAAAATGATGCCGATTCTTTAAAATCTTTTGTATGTTTTTCCTTGCTATTCGATACCTTCGTAAAGTGCAAAAAGGTCTTCATATGTTTCGGCATGACGAATGAGTTTAACGCTGCCGTCGGACTTTATCATGACTTCCGCGGGTCTGGGACGGGAATTGTATGTTGAACACATGCTGTAGCCGTATGCTCCCGTATCAAGAATACATAAAAGGTCGCCTTTTCGGGTTCCGGGAAGAAGTCTGTCGTGAGCCAGAAGATCTCCCGATTCGCATATGTTTCCGCTTATGTTTACTTCGCGCATATCCGTACGCGGTACGACTTTGCCGTCTCTTAATACTTCGACGTCATGCCATGAATCATACATGGAAGGACGCACGAGCACGTTCATGCCGCAATCCGTTCCGACGTATATCTTTTCGTTGTTTTCCTTGACCGCATGGACTCTTGATAAGATCACGCTTCCCTCGGCAACGCAGTAACGGCCGGGTTCCGATTTAAATAAAGGTGCATGGCCGTATTCAACCACGAACTTATCAAGTATCGGTTCGAGTGCTGCACAAAACTCTTCCATGGGATATTCGGGTTCATCATCAAGTTTGTGATAAGGAATGCCGTATCCGCCACCGAAATCTATGAACTCAAGATCCTCAAACTGCTTGGCAATCCTTAACAGATTTTCAACAGCAGCGATATAAGGGTCGGGCTTCATAAAGAGCGATCCGATGTGCTGGTTTATACCCGCTATCTTAAGACTGTATTTTTCTGCCGTTTCAAAGATCTGCGGTATGAATTCTTCGGAAATACCGAATTTAGTCTTTTTGCCGGCGGTCACGACTTTTTCGTGATGGCCTGCGCCAACTCCGGGATTGATCCTGACCGCACACTTTCCGCCGGGATTAAGCTCACCGTACTGTGCAAGCTGCTCAAGCGAGTCAAGGCTTGTCATGATATTGCGGTCTATCGCATACTGCATCTCATCGTTTGAAACATTGTTGGGTACAAAGAAAATGCGTCCGTAAGGAAATCCAACTTTCTCAAGCATCTTGATCTCGCCGACGCTCATGGCATCACAGTTTACGTGCTCTTCGAGAGCGATCTTTAAAATGCTTAAGTTTGTATTTGCCTTGATGGAATAATTGGCGGTATAGGGATATCTGGTGATGACCTTGGTCACCGCCTGCATATGCTTTCTGATGATATCCTCGTTGTACACATATACGGGTGTTCCGTATGTTGCAACTATATCTTCGGGATCGTTACCCTTAAAAAAATTGACTGATTCGATATATGAATTCATTGCTTCCTCCGAATACACTATAATAAGTGTGCTCTGATCTCTTCTCCCGAAAGGGGTGAAAGATATGCGGGTGCGATGTCAAACACCGTCTTACATCCCGTTACTCCCTCCGTATTTAACTTAAAGATCGCTCTTGCGTAAGCGACAAGGACAGATCCGGTAAATTCGGGATTGGAATCAAGCTTTAAACTGTATTCTATGACGTGCTTGTTTTCTTTTTCAAAGCCCGTAACACCGCTTCTGAATACGAAACCGCCGTGAGGGATACCTTTGTGATCGCGGTCAAACTCTTCTTCGGTAATAAAATGTACGGTCGTATCGTACTCATCAAAATAGTTGGGCATCGTCTTGATCGCCTTCTCGATGGCTGCAAGATCGGCACCTTCTTCGGGCACTACAAAACACTCTCTTGTGTGTTTCTGTCTAGTGGTAAGTACGGGATTTTCACCGTTTCTTACACTTTCAAGGGCACTTTCCACAGGGATCGTGTACTGTTTGCCGTTCTTTACACCCTTAACGCGTCTGATCGCATCGGAATGTCCCTGGCTTACGCCCTTGCCCCAGAATGTGTAATCCTGACCTTCGGGAAGAATGGCATTTCCGTAAAGCCTTAAGAGTGAAAACATTCCCGGATCCCATCCGCATGATATAAGAGCGGTATGTCCGCCTTCGCGGGCTGCCTTGTCGACATTTGCGAAGTGCTCGGGAATACGTGCGTGTGTATCAAAACTGTCTATTACATTAAAGTCTTTGGCATACTTGGGTGTCATTTCGGGAAGATCGGTCGCACTTCCTCCGCAGATAACGAGTACATCGATATCTTCCTTGTATTTAAGTATGTCATCGGCGCTTCTTACGATAACTCCGTCGGTCTTGACCTTTACAGATGCAGGGTCTCTTCTGGTAAAAACATATTCGAGTTCAAGATCGGCGTTCTGAGCGATTGCGCTTTCAACACCTCTTGCAAGGTTTCCGTATCCGAGTATTGCTATCTTCATAGGCTCTTTCCTCCATAATAATGTGCCTTTATTCTCTTTAGTTTTTTAGTTTAAAACCGCACGGATAAGCGTGTCAATGATTTCCTTGCATAAATATATTAAAAAATGCAAGAAAATGGTATAATTTACGGTATGAAAAATCTTATCGTTTCGGCCTTCGCTTTCAAAGAAGGTCTTATGACTTCTATACAGTTAAATAAACCCGCAGACAGTACCACCACGGAAATGTATCTTAAAAACCTGATGGTGTCGCTTGCAAGCGCAAAAACGTTAAATCCTGACGACGACGTTTGCCTGTGTACAAACATAGAACTTCCGGGTGAATGGGATGCACGTTTCAAAAAAGCCGGTATAACCGTTCTAAAGCGCGAATTTGACTCCTTTGTATTACCCGATAAGTTTCAGTGGTCGCTTGCTTTTTACAAAATGTGCGTGCTTAACGGTCTGGTAAAAGAGGGCGGATATGACAGATACCTGTTACTTGACGCGGATACATATACAACGCACGATTACAAAGACCTTTGGTCCGAAGCCGACAAGGGTATCGTGCTGTATCCTCTGGGACACACCTATTCGCACCCCGACAGGGATGTGATCAGGCGTGACTTTGAACGCCTCTGTCCCGAAGAAGCAAAAGTCCTTCCCATAACCCATTACGGTGGAGAATTTGTGTGCGGGACCAAGGAAGCTCTTATAAGATTTATGGATGTCTGTCTTGATCTTTTTGCAAAAGCTTCCGGAAACAATTTCGATGTTGAAGCTACGATCGGAGACGAAAGTTTATGGTCGATCGCTGCAGCCCTTTTATATAAGGAAATCCCGGTCATTCCGGCAACCCCTTATATATTCAGATTCTGGACCGAAGATTTTTATCTTGTATCCACCGTTACAGTCAGTAACCCCGTTTCAATATGGCACCTTCCGGCCGAGAAAGATAAGGGCTTTATTCGCATGTATAATGCTTATGTTAAGACCGGACGTTTCCCGGATGTCGATACCGCAGCCCGTAATTTCGGTATCGTAAAGGCAAAACGCCCGTTTAATGCGATCACCCTGTCAAATAAGATAAACGGAAAGATCGATTCATGGAAAAAGAAAAAATAAGTGTTGTAATACCGGTTTACAACGTTGAAAAATATCTGAATAAATCTCTCGACCACGTGATCTCACAGACCTATACGAATCTTGAGATACTGCTTATCGATGACGGATCAACCGATAAAAGCGGAGCGATATGCGATGAATACGCCGCCCGCGATCCGCGCATACGCGTCATCCACAAACAAAACGGCGGTTCAAGTTCCGCAAGGAATGTCGGTATCCGCGAAGCTGCCGGAGCCTACATAGGTTTTCTGGATGCGGACGACTGGGCGGACAGAACGATGTATGAAACACTCTACAAAGCCGTAAGTGACAACAATGCCGACATTGCCGAAGTAATGTCGCAGGACTTCTCGGAAAGCGGCGAGTTGCTGAAAGGTCCGCGCCTTAACACCGGGAAAACTACTTTTATCTCTTCCGAAGAAGACTTCAGACTCTTAATGATGCACGAAGGCGATTCCTCTTTTTGCACCAAGCTGATAAGAGCGGACTTTTGCAAACAGTTTTCTTTTTCCGAAAATAAACTTAACGAAGATCTTCTGCTGATACTTGAGATGCTGCAGAAGACCGACGGCGTTTATTCCGTGGAGGAGCCGCATTACAGTATTCTGATCCGAAACGGCAGTAATCAGCGAAGCGGTTACAAGGCACATCTTTACGAGGCGGTTATCGCCAACAGCGATTATGCCTTTGAAGTCATGAAAGAACGTTTCCCTTCATGCCTTCTTGAAACCGAACGTTTCCGGTATGTACAGCGTCTTATGTTTCTTTTGCATATTCCGGTATCGCTTATGACACCCGAAAATGCCTGCTATCAAAAGGTCATTTCAGAGATCCGTGATGAAAAGGACGCCTGGAAGTCAAATCCGTATCTTACGGCAAAAGAAAAAAAGAACCTTGCGATCCTTGCAAGGACGCCGGTTCTTTCAAAACGTGTTCACGGTCTCATAATGAAATTAAAGAAAATATCCAAATGATCTATGTGGTCTTTATGATGTCCCAACGGCCTTCATAAAGATCACTTTTTCGCCCGCTTCTGTAAATTCTTCGTGTCCGGGAACGACCGTAAAGCCGCATTTTTCGTAATTTCTTATCGCAGGTATGTTCCCTTCAAGAACGCGAAGCTCTACTTCTTTCATGCCCATTTCGCCAAAGGCCGTATCCATGGCAAGCTTCTGACCTTCGTATCCGTATCCCTTTCCGGTTGCACCCTCTTCTCCTATGAATATCCCGAATTCACAAGTATGTTTTTCGTTATCTATATCACGAAAGTATATGCTTCCGATACCGTTTCCGGTGTCGTTTAAACATAGTATGAACTGGCGGACCTGTCCGGTCTTAACTTTTGTCTTAAGCCAGTTAAGGTGGTCCTTTCTGGTAACGGGTTTCCTGTAAATAAAGTTCTTAACGACATTTTCGGAATTTCGCCATCTTATGATATCATCGGTATCCGATGCGGTTATTTCACGAAGATAAACGCGTTCACCCCTTGCCACTACCTTTTCAAACAAAGCATCGGGATTGAGTTCCGCAAGTATGACTGCGACAAACATGATCGCACATCCCAACAGTTCTCTTCCCGTCAGGACTTCTTTTAAGATGATGGCACCGAAAAGCACCGAGAATACGGATTCCATGCTCATAAGGATGGATGCGACCGCAGGCTTTACCTGTTTCTGAGCCACCATCTGGAGAGTATACGCTATACCGCAGGAAAAGAATCCGGCGTAGCCGAGCGGTATCCATGCATCGAGAATTGACGGGATACTCGGCTTTTCCCATATCATAAGCCCGGTTCCAAGGATCGCACATACCAAAAACTCGTAACACGCAAGTTTTAAACAGTCAAGTCCGGGAGCAAACTTATCGACCGCAAGTATCTGAAAGGCAAACAGTACGGCACAGGCTAAAATGAAATAATCTCCCCTGGCAACGGAAAGATCGGACGGATCTTTGATACACAGGAAAAATAAGCCCACAACGGCCGCCAAAACACTCACCCATATGAATTTACCGGGTTTTTTACGAAGAAACAGAGAAAAGACAGGCACCATCACGATATAAAAAGCGGTAATGAAACCGGCTTTACCCGCAGACGTCGTCACAATACCGATCTGCTGGGACGTGCTTGCCAGGAAAAGGAATAACCCGCATACGATACCGCCTGTTATAAGACGTTTATCGTTCCACGGGGTTTCTTTTGCGCGAGTATCCTTTACAATAATAACCGGGAGCAATGCGATCACTCCCAGGTAACATCTTACGCAGTTAAATGTGTACGGACCGATATAGTCCATACCCGCGCTCTGGGCCACAAACGCCGCACCCCAGATGATCGCGGTAATAAACAGCAGTAAACTGTATTTAAATCTCATAATCTTCCATTTCCGCGTCACTTATCGGCGCATATCCTTCCTCAACCAATGCAACCATATGGACAAGTATATCGGGATCGAACTGTGTGCCGGAGTTACGTTTTAATTCATCGAGGATAAAGTCATAGGAAAGAGAATTACGGTAACATCTCTTACTGGACATCGCGTCATAAGAGTCCGCAACACATATGATCCTTCCTTCAAGAGGGATCTCCTCGCCCTTTAATCCTTCGTTGTAGCCCTTACCGTCATATCTCTCATGATGATACTTGATACCGTTCTGAACACCGGGGATCGAAGAAAAATCTTTCATGATCTGGGCGCCCATTGAAGGGTGTCTTTTGATGATCTCAAATTCTTCGTCGTTAAGACGGCCGGGTTTGGTAAGTATACTTGCGGGAATGCCGACTTTTCCTATGTCATGAAGAAGACCTATGTAATATATCCTCTCCTGATCGTGCTCATTCATGCCCATTCTCTCGGCGATCATCCTTGAATAGATCGCAACACGAACGGAATGACCTTTTGTATATTCATCCTTGGTATCGATGATATTTGCTATCGTACGAAGAGATTCACTAACGAGATCCTTGTATGCCGCATGCGTCTTGGCGTAATTGGAGATCTTGGCATTAACGACTTCCACAAATATAAAAGCGATCGCAGCCGCACTGATGATACCGATAAACACCCAGAACACGGCATATCTTTTGAGTTCGCGTGACTCATAGTAGTCAAGCGTGACCTCATTCATGGTAAAGGCTTCGGCTGAAACCATAACAAGGCCGAAAGATTTGCGTTCACCGGGTGCAACATTATTGTTAAACTCTGCGGGTTCGTAAAAGATCTTATCGCCTGCATGAGACCAGAAACCGTTCCATGAACTGTCGATCAGACTGTCATCGGCAACATTGATGGTAACTCTCCAGTCATGTATGGGATAAGGAGATTCGTTGACAAGAACAATATCGTACTGGGTTATGACTTTGCCCTGGTCCATCCACTGCGAACCTGCAGACGCAAGAACATACAGCTCCTCATTTTCGGGGCTGTCAATTTCCCAGTCAAAAGAAAGAGATTTTAACTCTCTTTCGGATTGTTTGGCATATCTTATTGTAAGAATTGTGCCGGCTAGACCAATGAAAATGAGGATCAGGAAACATATTCCCCATATTTTGCTAAAACGGCCTGAGCTTTTGTGTTTCAAAGTCTATCCTCTTTAAGCCATGATTTTTCCAAATCAGACTTTCCCCCATACTCTTTACAGTGGTTACGTAAACCCACTTTAAAAAGCTTATTAATTATCACATATTTTCAGCAAAAAAACAAGTCAGTCAACACCTCTTATGTTAACTTTTTTTACATATTTGCTGACAATCTCGGCAAATTCTTCCAGTTCTTTTCTTTCATAACCCGAAAGTCCTCCGGCGATAACGCGGTCGGAATCTATATACCCCTGTAAAAAGTACTTATCCGCGCCTTTTATAAGTTCCCCGATCGATCGGAATGTATCGGCGTTATGATATTCCTTTATGACGGTTGTCCTGAATTCATATTCCGTATTTTGGTGAAGCAATAATTCAATGCTTTGTACTATCTTGTCCGTATTGATATTTACACCGCATATTTCGGAATAACCTTCAAGCGAAGATTTGACATCCATTGCCACATAGTCTACAAGCCCGGCCTTTATAAGGCTTTCTGTCACTTCCGGTCTGTATCCGTTGGTGTCAAGTTTAACTAGCATTCCTATATCTTTGATCTTACCGATAAAGTCCGCAAGATCCGGCTGCAGCGTGGGTTCTCCCCCCGTTATGCAGACTCCTTTTACAATACCTTTTCTTTTTCTTAAGTGATCCAGAATTTCCTGCTCGCTTATAAGTGGCTGCGACAAAGGATCCAGCACCAGGTCCGCATTCTGACAGAACCTGCATCTGAAGTTACAATTTCCCGTAAAGATCGTGGAGGCCACTATCCCGGGATAATCAAGCAGTGTTGTTTTATTAAACCCGTGTATTTGCATTTTTTAACTACACTCCGATAAAGTGATCACAGTCGCGCGATACGCTCGCACGAATATATCCTATATCTGATTATAACACTTTATGCTATTATGTATTATTATAGTTGTATTTACACAGCCAAAAATCATTTAATACTATCATCGCGGGCCATAATCATGATCCGCCAAAAGAAAGCTGCTTTTACGAATAATACATGAATAAAAAACTTACTGAAGATGAAAAATACATGAAAGAGGCTCTCAGGGAAGCCCAAAAGGCTTATAAGCTCGGTGAAGTGCCCATCGGATGCGTGATCGTGTACGAAGGCAAGATAATCGGTCGCGGATATAACCGCAGAAACACCGATAAATCAACCCTTTGCCACGCCGAGATCACGGCCATCAAAAAAGCCTCCAAATACATGGGCGACTGGAGACTTGAGGGGTGTACTCTTTACGTGACTTTGGAGCCCTGCCAGATGTGCAGCGGAGCCATCATTCAGGCCAGGATGGACAGAGTCGTTATGGGCTCCATGAATCCCAAAGCCGGCTGCGGAGGATCGCTACTCAACATCCTTCAGATGGATTGCTTTAACCATCAGGCGGAGGTTACAAGAGGAGTGCTTGAAAAAGAATGCTCTGAGATTCTCACGAAGTTTTTTAAAGAGCTCCGCGTCCGGGTCCGCTATGAAAGGGCTGAGCGCAAGGGAACCGTTGTGTCGCCGGAGACGACTGCGGCGCCGGAAACTCTCGATTTTTGATTGCAACTTTTTGAACCATATTGTAGAATAAATCTCGCCGTGTTGTTTCTGCACGGCCCGCATATCTTATTTGGTCTCGCGCAATGGGAATCCACGAACCGTGTCAGGTCGGGAACGAAGCAGCACTAAGAGGAACTTCTCATGTGCCGCGAGGGCGCCGGGTAGGCTCTGTGCGGGTCATGCAGGGACAACACGTTTTTATTATTTCCAAAAACCAAAAACGGAGCGGTTTCTGCCGCTCCGTTTTTACTCGTATATCAGAATCCCAGGAATTTTCCGGGCTGGCAGCCCATAAACCATGAGATCGTATAAAGCAGGAAAAGATGCACGGGATAAAATGCGTAGAAGACGTATTTAAGGCTGAGTCCTCTTTTTCCGTTATATTTCTTGATAAATATAAGGTCTATAAACGCAAAAGCTTCGATAAAATTCATGATCGTAAGGATGATGACAGATCCCGCCAAGCTTGACGTGTTCTTTTTCCTGAACGCATAAGCCATGGCGATGGCAAGTACTCCCCACATGCCGTAGTCTGTGTTGCCAAAGCTTGCCGCCAGCATAAGGACACACAGTCCTATGACGGAAACTGCAAGAACACAACCCTTTTCGTATGAATTCTTTATGCAGTATATCGTAAAGAATATAAGCATACCGATAGCAAAGAGCACCATAAGAACGATCTGTACTTTAAGTGCCTCGGCTTTAAGGGCTTCATTGTCCTGAGTCCCCCCGCTTAAAGTGCTTTGGACACTGACAAATCCGTTTATAAATCCGTTACATCCGCAACTTAATGTAAATCCCGAGGCTGCTACCATCACGATTGAAGCCAAAACTCCGAGAGGAGTGGGTATCTTTTTGGTGCTCACAAAATCAGCAAAGCACATGAACAAAAAGCCCGCAAGCAGCGTCCAGAATACGCTCTGGTATCCGAAAGTCACGCCTTTAAACAGAGTTGAAAATGCATGTCCCGTAAGCGCAAGGTTAAACGGTATTTCAGATATGAGTGCAAAAAGAAAAAGTCTGAAAGCATATTTTGCCTTGTTGTGGGTGTGCATAAATCCCTGTACCAGCAGGAATATAAATATCGGGAAAGCCAAACGACCGATACATCTCATGATCGTATCAACCATAGAAAGCCACGCATATCTGGCGTTAAATTCCATTATCTTCTCCACGTCCCCGGATGTCATGGCCTCGTTCATTCCGGCTCTTTTAAGAAAACTGTCTATAACGACCGCTGCGGTATGATCGATGAGCATCGTACCGATCGCGATCAGTTTTAATGTACTTCCTGTGATGCCCTTCTTTTCAGGCATTACATTCACTGCGGCTTCCGCTGTCGTAACCTGTCCTGCGGCTTCCGCTGTCACGTCTGTTATCTGATTATCCATTTTATTCTCCCCTGCTTTATTGTGCATAAATATGCACTTTCATAAATATACCGCAAAGGCCGGTATAATGCAATCACTCCTTTTTATCGAGATAATCGATATAATTCGATACCATCATCGCGATCTTGAAAGTCAGTGCATCGTCGAAATTACGGATATTAAGTCCCGTTGCTTTTTCAAGCTTTTCAAGCCTGTATACAAGCGTATTTCTGTGTATGTAAAGCTGTTCCGCGGTCTGAGTCACATTCATGGTGTTTTCAAAGAACTTATTGATGATCTTAAGATTCTCATCATCCATATACAGATCTTCCCCGTCGGGAATGACTTCCTCTATAAAGAGTCTGCAAAGATTCTCCGGAAGCTGGTAGATAAGTCTTCCTATACCGAGTTTTTGATATCCCGTAACGATCTTGTCCGCATAAAAGATCCGTCCCACATCAAGTGCTAACTTGGCTTCCTTGTAAGATTTTGAAAGATCCTTAAGATCGTCGGCTCTTGTGCCGAATGAAACCCGAACATTGAGCATTGCTTCCGTGTTCATAAGGTCCGCTATGGATCTTGCTATCTTTTCAAAACTGTCGTAATTGTCGTTTGCTTCAACCTTTTTGATAAGGATTATGTTCTTTTCATCGACCGCGGTAAGATAATCGCCGTACTGACGGTTAAACATTCCTTTGAGAACTTCCATTGAGGAATTGTCATGCTCTATATCCGATTCGATCAGGAATACTACACGCGGAACCTTGGCGTCTATATGCAGTTTCCTGGCGCGATTGTAGATATCCACCAGCAACAGATTATCAAGTATCAGATTCTGGAAGAAATTATTGTGATCGAACCGTTCCTTGTAAGCTGCGATAAGTGACTGCAATTGGGACACGCAGATCTTGGCGACCATGTATGCGTCATCGGAACTGCCCTTTGCGACCAGCACATACATAAGGTCGTTATCATCATATACTTTCATCAGATGGTAACCCGATACAACCTGGGCATCTGCGGGTGAATCTATAAAACCGGCCGCAAATTCCTTTATATTGTCCTCGGGTGTAAATGTCGATGCAACACTTATCATCTGGGTATCATATACGCAGAAATCGACTTTTGTGATACTCTTTAACGATTCTATACTTGATTGAATGATACTTCCTGTGATCATGGCATTCCTCCGCTAAGTGGCGTTTGCTTTTTCAATTTTATATCATCACCGCGCATTTATCAATGAAATAAGCTTAACAGAGCGCACTGCTCACACGCAAAAGAACCCGTACGTACTGTACGGGCTCCTTCGCACTTTAAGGCATTTTAGAAAGGATTATTATACTGCCGCAAAACCTTTTTCAAGGTCTGCGATAATATCGTCTATATGCTCTGTACCTATCGAAAGTCTTATGGTTGCCTGATTGATTCCCTGATCGAGAAGTTCTTCCTCGGACAACTGTGAATGAGTTGTTGAAGCGGGATGGATAACAAGGCTCTTAACATCGGCTACATTGGCAAGAAGTGAGAAAATCTCAAGATTATCGATAAATCTCCAGGCTTCGTCTTTGCCGCCCTTGATGTCGAATGTAAAGATCGATGCTCCGCCGTTGGGGAAGTATCTTTTATAAAGTTCATGATCGGGATGATCTGCAAGCGAAGGATGATTTACCTTGGCAACCTTGGGATGGTTTGCTAAGAATTCAACAACCTTCTTGGTGTTTTCCGCATGTCTTTCAAGTCGGAGCGAAAGAGTTTCAATACCCTGTAACAGCAGGAATGCGCTGAAGGGAGCAAGCGTTGCGCCGGTATCTCTTAACAGTATCGCACGGATATATGTAACAAATGCCGCAGGTCCCGCAACGTCTGCAAAAGAAACACCGTGGTAGCTCGGATTTGCCTCGGCAATGTTGGGGTATTTGCCGCTTGCCTTCCAGTCAAACTTTCCGGATTCAACGATGATACCGCCGAGAGTGGTTCCGTGACCGCCTATAAACTTTGTTGCTGAGTGAACCACGATATCAGCTCCGTGTTCGATGGGTCTGATAAGGAAAGGTGTTCCGAATGTGTTGTCTATTACGAGCGGAAGTCCGTGCTTATGCGCGATCGCTGCTATTGCATCGATATCGGGAATATCACTGTTGGGGTTACCGAGTGTCTCAAGGTAGATAGCTCTTGTGTTATCTTTGATCGCACCTTCAACTTCGGTAAGATCGTGTGCATTTACAAATGTTGTTTCAATTCCGTACTGGGGAAGTGTGTGTGAAAGAAGATTGTAGCTTCCGCCGTAGATCGTCTTCTGTGCTACGATATGTCCGCCGTTTGCCGCAAGTGCTTCGATCGTATATGTGATGGCTGCCGCACCGGATGCGAGTGCAAGTGCTGCGCTACCGCCTTCGAGAGCAGCTATTCTCTTTTCGAGAACATCCTGTGTCGTATTGGTAAGTCTTCCGTAAATGTTACCCGCATCCGCAAGTCCGAATCTGTCTGCCGCATGCTTGCTGTTATGGAAAACATATGATGTTGTCTGATAGATCGGAACCGCTCTTGAATCTGTTGCGGGATCTGCCTGTTCCTGTCCTACGTGTAACTGTAAAGTTTCAAATTTGTATTCGCTCATGGTAATTTCTCCTTTTTGTCCGTTTTATTATTGTTTTGTTTGTTGTTTGTCTTTTTTAGAGGTTTGTACAAAAAAACCGGGGTCTTTCAAAGGCTCCCGGGCAAATGGCTGATACTTATCCATGTTCTAACATCGTATCATATTTCGGCGCATCAAATCATTGTCGAGCGCCCCTGCCATATTGCATGCCCGGGAGATCTGCATTCGACAACACATGACTTTATCGATTTTTGTTAATGAGATCAGGCTCATTTTCTGCGCCTCCTTTCAAATCGTTGAAGCCAATATAACACCATTCACCTACCGTGTCAATAGGTTGAATAAAAATTTTTTCTTTTTCCGCAAAATGCACAAAAAAAGCGCAGCCCCACGGGACTGCGCCTTAAGTGATCGATACTAGTTTGTAATGATCTGTTCGGTCTCTTTGTCGAATACATGGATCTTTTCAACGTCGAGAGCAAACTTGATGTTATCGCCGGGTCTTGAATTGGTTCTGGAATCAACTCTTGCGGTGATCGGGAACTCATCAAGATCGAAGTACAGGAATACTTCTGCACCAAGCAATTCGTAAACCTTAACGGTTGATTCGAATACGCTCTGAGGTGATGCTTCGATGAACATCTGTGAATCATATACATCTTCGGGACGGATACCGAATGTAACGGTCTTTCCGACATAACCGCCGTCGATGATCTTCTTGGACTTCTGAGGAGGAAGAG
>JAEEGL013429708.1_pt1 | contig 15205 bp, 10 predicted proteins | sample 9134231 | NCBI WGS metagenome assembly JAEEGL01 (sample SAMN16246548, study PRJNA631951) | gut metagenome | biome: gut microbiome; feature: rumen; material: fiber-attached | host: Bos | place: Iran: Karaj | collected 2018-10 | reverse complement strand
TGGTCTTCGGTTGCTATTCGCTCTCCGCGGAGGACGGGAAAGACGCCGTGACCCTGACCGCGGTTGGGAAGTATCTGCCCTGGGCGCATCCGTGGGGCTTCGACGCGCGGCTCACGTACCGGATCGAAGCGGGCGGGGAGGTAACGATTTCCGTGAAGCTCGATCCCTACGGCACCTGGAGACCGGAGGTACTTCCGCGGGTCGGCGTCGTGTTCGGGCTCGGGGAGGACTTTGAGAGCTGCTCGTGGCTCGGACGGGGCCCCGGCGACAGCTATTCCGACCGCAGGGCAAACGCGCCCGTGGGACTCTGGCAGGCGGACGTCGAAGACATGAACTTCCTCTACGACGTGCCGCAGGAAACGGGGAATCACGAGGACTGCCGCCGCGTCACGGTGACGGGCGACGGCCGCGCGCTGACGGTGACGGGGAAATTCTCCTTCTCCCTCCACGATTTCACCCTCGAAAATCTGACGAACGCCCGGCACTGCGACGAACTGGAAAAGAGCCGGGAGAAATACCTCTATATCGACCACCGTCACCGCGGCCTCGGCTCGAACTCCTGCGGTCCGCAGCCGGAAAAGGAATACGAGCTTCCGATGGGCTCCTTCGAATGGGAGTTCCGCATCCGGGCTTTTGCCGCTCAGATCGGGCCGTGAAATGATACGGATTGACAGATCCTACGGCGCGTCGGATACGAGAATCAAATCCTGCGAAAAACGGTCAGTCACGGCAGGGACTGTCCCAAACACCGATATTCCATAACGACGGGGAGATCATGATTGAAGATTCCGCTCTTTCCCCGGTACTTGCCCATCGGCCTGCCGGGACGGGCATAGAGTCAAAGCACTTGACGAATGGAAAATCAGACGGCAGGAGATCCTCGAGGACACGATCGGGCTGGATTCTGCGGAAATGGGCGGTGAGCGGAAGAGCGCGTGCCGTGAATGATTTTTCTCTATAAGACAGATATGGAGTAATATCACCAAGGAATCGGTGCGTATTTGTCAAGCTCATTCTCCATCCATGAATCGCATAGTACTTTCAGACAATGATGATCCCCTCTTTCTTTTGCTCTTTCCGCAATACGGGAGAGACGTTCAACCATTTCCGGGATTTTTTGAAGGTTGCCGTTCTGATACAAGCATCTTAAGTACCGGAAAAGATCGAAAGAAATGCTTTCTCCCCTGCCTTCTTCCTCTCCCCACATCGTATCGTGCAAGTCAATGATCTCCCGCGAAGCATTTTCCGCTTCCTGAGTATTCCCTGTTTCAAGGTATCCGTCGATGACCGAGCGATAGGAATTGTATAACTCAAATTGAAGAATATCCCGAAGGTTGATCGCTTCTCTGAGTTTGTCGTCTCCTTTAAGAAGCCAAATCGAGACAAGCCCCCTGTCATAGATGTCGCGTTGAGGATACAAATAGGGCAGCGATTGAATCACGGCACTGGCATCTTCATACCGATTGTCCATGATATACATCAGCGCCAGCGCATACTTTGCATGGCAAATATTCAGCCTGTCGTTTCCTTCGGCGATGACACGTTCACTCAAAGCAACGGCACGGTTGTGGAACTGTGTGTTCAATTCCTCGCTGAGCGTATGCGTATGAACGATTGTTTCAGCATAATACTCTGCGGCTGCTGCCAATAAATCTTCATTGCCGGGGTAATCGCGAAGTCCCTCTGAAATCATGCGTTCCGTTTCCGCGTCATAATGAAACGCGCTTCGCTGCGCGATACAGATCAACGCGGCAATCCGCTCCTTTTGCTGTTGCTCGGTTCTGCAAAACAGATCGTCAATCGTCACTCCGAAATAGTTTGCTATGACAGGAAATTGCAGTACATCCGGGAAACAGGTGCCCAGTTCCCATTTGGAAACCGTCTGCGCGGAAACCATCAGCCTGTCTGCCAATTCCTCCTGCGTCAATCTTCTGGCTTTTCTGAGCGTCCTGATTTTTCCACCGATATCCGGTTGCATATAGAATTCTCCTTTCAAGGTTACATTCGCAAAACACGTGCGGTCGACTTCGCACTTTTCTCGTAAGATTCTTACAGGTGAATTATAGCACAGTCAGAGTAGCAAGTCAAACACGCGTCTCGCGTCTTTTTTCGCCCGAAAGGTGAGTACTCGACAGTCACAAAAACATTATTATTTTCAAGTTTTCACACCGCAAACCCATCTGTGATCCCGACGAGGCCGGTGTCTTCCCGCTCCGCCATGCCGGAGGGCGTTTTTTTGCGAAAAAGTCTTGAAAAATCCGACAGGTTCCGTTATAATGAAACCATCAGGATGATCATCGGAACACCATCAGCGGCACCAGAGAGGAGATAGCCATGTACTGTCCTCATTGCGGAACGGAAACAGAGAAAGGCGCGAAATTCTGCCGTCATTGCGGCACTTCCTTGGCCGGACGCGAGCCGGAGGCTGTCCCGCAGAACACCGTCCGGACCTGCCCGGTCTGCGGCGCGATCCTTCCCGACGGCGCGAAGTTCTGCAACAAGTGCGGACTTCCGCTGGGAGGGCAGACGTTTCCGCGCACGGCAGCGCAGCCGATTCCCGGAGCGGCGTCTGCCGCAGCGTCCCGGGGGAAGCAGCCCAAACAAAAGAGCCGATCCTCCGGTTTTGTTCGGGCGGTATCCCTCCTCCTTGTCGCCGCCATCCTCGTGACGGGGCTCTGGAAGCCAGGCTTCATGCTGCCGTGGATCGAACGGATCGGCATCAAAAAGCCAGCGAGCCCGGCGGTGAACTACAACACGGATTCCCTCGTGGTTCCGAAGAAGGAGGTCGACGCCGTCGAACCGGCGGTTTTCTCCGTCGGTGAGGCAGTGACCGTCGCCGAGGCGGGAGACATCACGGTCGACCTCGGCGTGCTGGAGGGGGAACATACGCTGGAGATCCGGGACGTCGGCATGAAGAAGGACAATTCGCTGGACGCCGACGTGCGCGTGATCGATCTGCGCCTCGACGGGGGCAAGACCCAGCCCGAGGGTTATGTCGCCGTCACCATGCCCTACAACCCGGACAATGACGATCCGCTGGACACCGTCACCGCCCGGCACTACGACGACAAAACGAAGACCTGGACCGTGCTCCCCGCCGAATTCGACACGGACGCGAAGACGGTTACCTTCTGGGTAAATCATTTCTCCCTCAACAGCGTTTATGACACCAGCGAATCCCGCATCGCTCTCAAGGAATCCCTGGATGTCCCCATCGCGGACGGCACCCTCAGCCTGCCGCCCGCGTTCGAGGAGTACAAGGAAGATGGCACGGGCTTTGACCTCGGAGGCGCGGGAACCGGAGCGGCGGTCGGCTCGGCAGTCTCCCCGCCCCTCTTGAATCCCGTCGGGGGAGCCGTCGGGTTCTATATCGGCGGAAAAATGGCCGAGTGGAACAACGACGAGCCCTTCCTGTACAACCAGAAGGACATTCAGGAGGGCAAAGGTGCGCTCACGCGGGTCGAGTTCAACTCCAACCGGCTCGCACAGATCTCGAAGAACATCACCACGCAGTTTGACACCCTGAAGACCATCGCGAAGCAGGAAAACAACTGGCAGGATGACCCGACGGTCGCGGGGAAATCAGCCGTCGCCCTCGGATTTGTAGGGAATGGCATCACCACAACGGACAATATCCAGCAGATCCTCTCCTCGATGGGCAAGATCGCCGAGGGGACTTCCCAGGCGTTCGCCAAAAAGTTCTTAGCCGTGGGCGTCGTGCTGACCGGTATCAAGTTCTGCGTGACATGGTATGACAAGGGCAGCTTTACAAGCGCTTTCAAGGAAAACTCCACGGACATTTATCTGCTCGCATTGGGCGGGATCGCCATTTATTCCCCGCCTCCGGTCAATGTGGTCGCCGGTGTCGTCGCGGCGGGACTCTGGGCGGCGACGGCGATCGGTTCCGCGTACGAGAATTATGACGAAAACCGCATCATCGGACTCCGCAACGGGCACTACGACAACGACACCCAGAAAGCCTACATGGTCTTCACCACCAACTACCTCGCCTATTCGGCGAAAGCGGCGAGCTCCGGAAAATGGCCGGGCGGGCTGACCTACTCCACGACGCTTTCCGGGGATACAAGAGATAACATTCAAAACTCTCTCAGATTCTATAAAGACAGCAAGCCGTTCGGCAGCGAGAAAAGTGATCCGAAGCTGTCCATGTGGAAAAGCTATCTTACCAACCGCGCATATCGCAATTCCAAAGACACGGCGCGTCTCGCGCAGCTGATCGACGCCTGCTTCACGGACGCCGCCGACGTATTCTGGAGGCTTCCGGCCGATGTCCGCCGGAGCTTTGCCAAAGACATCAAGGCATCCAAATACAGGGAACCGGATTCGGACACCATCAGGACCTACAAAAAGGAGATGAAGCAGGTCCTCGCGATGATGAATTCCGGCAACATCAAGTATTTCTACGAACAGTACAAGGCGGAGGCGATGAACAACGCGAAAAAGAACATCGACGAGCTGACGGACGCGATGAACGCGATCACGGACTTCGCTTTCTATATGATGGAAACAGGGGAAGACGGAAAACAGCAGAAGGTCCCGCTCTCCAAGACGCCGTACAAGGGCTACATTGCCGCCTTCTGTACGGGAAAGGATGCCACGCCGAAGAACGCTGCGTACGGTACGCTCGACGACTGGATCTTCAAGACGGGAGACAACGAGGTACAGTTCCAGTGTACCGCCTACAACTGGCTCAAAGCGGGCGAAAAGAACGATAAAAAGTCTCTGAATTTTGTCCGCCTTTTCAAGGATGAAAAAGCGATGAAGTACAACGAATCCGCGGCGGAGGCATCCTTCGAGTTTGCGAACGGCTGTGTGGAAATCATATTCGGCGCGATGGACGACATCGAGGGCGATTACGAGGGGACCATCACGCCCACCGGCGTCTATCTGGGCGATCTGTGGTACAAGATCTGGGGCGAGCAGTTCGGACTGTCGCGCGGCGACTGCGACGATGCGGTATCCCTGAACGAGGGCGTGCGCATCACCGGCATGACGATCCGGAAATCCGGAGGCCTGATCGGCAGCCTCAGCGGGCTGATCGGCAAGAGTTCGGGCGGCGGAGGCAAATACACCCTCATCTTCCACATGACCGAAACGGAGGACGGGGTGACCAAGAACATCGATGCCCCCGTGGACGCGGAATACACCGGAGGACGGCTGGTCATCAAAAACGACCACGGATCCACCTCGATCACGGTGACGCAGGAGGCGGGCAAACCGGTCCGGCTGTCGGGTACGGGCGTCATTATCAATTTCGACAAGGTATCTCACGCGCAGATGTACCTGATCATCGACATCAGCGCGACCAAGAAGTCCTGACATGCTCCCTGTCATCCACCTGTTCGGCTTTCCGCTCTCTTCCTACGCCCTGGCGGCAGCCCTGGCCGGGATCCTGTTCTGGCTGCTGTCCGCGCGCGCCCTCCGGCGGGAGATCGTCTCCGGGACGCGGATCCTTCTGCCGCCCGCCGTCCTCCTCTCCGCTCCCGTCGGCGCAAGGCTTCTGCACGCCGTGCTGAATCCCGGCCGCTACGGACCCGGCTACCCCGTCTGGAGCCTGCGGTACGACCGCCTCTGTCTGATGGGCGGGCTGGTCCTCGGGACGCTGGTCCTGTACGCCGTTTGCCGCGAGCTGGACCTTCCGTTTTTCCGCGTTTTCGACGCCGTCACGCCGGGTACGGGGATCGCGCTGACCGTGCTGAAGGCCGGCTGCTTTCTGAACGGATGCTGCGCGGGCAGTCAGACGGCGAGCCGGCTCGGGATGGTCTTCCCTGCGCACGAAGTCGTGTACGACCTTCTGAACGCCCCGCCCGAGGCACGCCGCGTGTGGCCCGTGCAGCTCTTCGAATGCGCCGCCTATCTCGCGGGGATCGCCGTGCTCCTGCTCCTTGCCGGGAAGAGAAGCCTGCCGGAAGGCGTGCGATCCCTCGCGTACGCCCTCTGGGTGATCGCCGTCCGGGCAGCCCTCCATCCGCTGCGCGCGGCGACGCTTTCTCCCGCGGCGAAGGTCTTCTATCCCGTCTTGTATCCGCTCCTCTTCGTCCTTCTGGCCGCGCTCCTGATCCGGCAGCTCCGCCGGGCGACACGCGCGCCTGTCTGATCGCATCCTTTCAACGATCCCATCTTGAACACGGAGGAAATCTTATGTTCTGCAACAAATGCGCCGCAAAGATCCCGGACGACAGCGTGTTCTGCCCCGAATGCGGGCAGAAGCTGGCAGGGCCTCAACCCGCCGTACAGCGGCAGCCGGCCCAGACCGTCCCGCCCCGGAACGTGCCTCCTCACCCGCAGCAGTCAAGGTACGCGCAGCCGCTGCCCGCCGCCGATCCGCTGACCGCGCCCCTGTCCACGGCGAGCTTTTTCTGGATGCCCTTTCTGATCGCCATCCCGATCGTCGGCTTCATTGTGCTCCTGGTGTGGGCATTTTCGAAGAATACCAATCTCAACCGCAAGCACTACGCCCGGTCCGTTTTGATCTGGGCGCTCATCAGCGTGCTCCTCGGCGTCATCGTGACGATCGCCGGCGGAAACCTCCTCGGTAACCTGCAGGGCATTTTCAGCTCGCTGTGAGGTCCGTCGGCGGTGTCTGGCATCCACGGCTTCGGCCGGTATAAGCTTCTATCGAGCAATCACGATTTCAGAGGAGATATTTCATCGGAAAGCATATTAAAAACGGATGGGCTCATGGAACGAACCCATCCGTTTTTCGGCTGCCGAGGGATGACTTGCATGCCTCGGCGGTGTATCTTATATTTTGGTATTACTTCGCAGGCAGCTGAGGTTGTTATTCTCCTGTTACTCGTCGTCCTCCCCCGCCGGCCTGCTCAGACACAAAGCCTCCACCCGTTTGACGCAGGCCAGAAAACGCGGATCGCCGCGGATGGGATCGAAGAAGCGCGTCAAATCGCTCCACCGGCCTCCCGTCAGGTCGTCGGAAAACTGCTGCGGATAGATGCAATGACACCAGCCGGAACCGCTTCGCTCGCTGACATAGATCATCCTCTGCCGCTCGCCGTCCGGGTTATTGTTGATATTGTTCCAGCATTCCTCTGCGTGCCAGTCGAAAGGCTTCAGCCAGCGCGACCCGGACGGGATTTTGATTTCGTCCGTGATTTCCATCACGCGTTCCAGAAGGCCGATGCCGTTTTCGAGCGCGTCGAGAGCTTCCTCATGACGACCGAGCGCCGAGAGCGCCGCGCCCTTGTCGAACGCCGCCTGGATCCGGGTAAACGTCCACGCGTCGACGGGCGCTTGCTCTTCTCCGACGGCCAGAGCATCCAGCAGTTTCTCCTGAAAGAGTGCCGCATCATAGAGGGATTCCGCGCGAAGCACGCCGTCGTCGTCCCGCAAAATGCGCCTCCGGTCAAGCAGCTCGTCGAGACAATCGAACATCTTCTGCGCGCGGTAAGGTTCGTATCGATCCCATTCCCCGCGGCGGAAATACCGTTGATATCGCAGATTATCCGCGGACAGATCGGACTGCGACGCGTACCGTTCGAGAAACGTGTCGATATGCTCGTCGTCCTCGGTCCTTGCCATCATTTCGATGCATAGATGGCGATGCCACGGGTCCGGGTTCACATCAAGATAGGCTTCCGCCGTTTTCCGCACCTCCGGCAAGATCGCGGGATCCCGGTATCTCCACTCGTTTCCTTCGCCCCAGAAGCGCCACATTTCGTCCTCACCGATAAAGTCGCGTCGGACTTCCCGGATCGTTTCGCAGATGTCCTCCGGGTTCGAATTCCGATCCAGACAGAGCCGCCGGAGCCGGTCGAAGCATGCGTGCGCGCGCTTTTTCTTTTCCTCCTCCGGAACGCCGAGAAGCTCGTCAACGGTGACGGAAAAGAGGGACGCCAGGACCGGCAGGAATTCCATGTCCGGGTATGTCGAGCCCACCTCCCAGCGGCTGACGGACTGGCTGGTGGTGCCGAGGCGGTCCGCAAGCTCGTCCTGCGTCCAGTCTCTATCCCGCCGCAGCCGACGGATGTTTTCGCCAAGATTCAGTTTCATGTCTTTCTCCTATTCGCGCGTTTGTTTTCCCGGGTGAGTTCATTATATCCGATCCTGTCGGCTTTTTCAAGCGCACAATTTGTGAGAACCAATCTTGGTCTGCGTGATTTTCGATCGATGATCCGCAAAAAGCCGGCCTGCCGCATGCCTCCGTTTCGGGAGTTCATGCGGCAGCCGCGTGATTTGTTATTCTTTGCAGAGCCAAGCGTCGTCCTGTGTTCAGTCGCCCCCGCCGAGGGCCCGCAGATCGTCCTCGGACACCTTGAAATGCGTGCACAGGAACCGTAGGACGTATTTCCGCCGCTTCTCGACGAACTGCCGCATGTCGGCGATCGACGTCCGGTAGGCGCTCTTGCTGGCCCCCCAGCGCTCCGTCAGCAGCATCTCGATCGGCTCCCGCTGGTCAACGACGCGGTCCAGCTCCTCTTCCATCCACGCCGGAACATAGACCTCGTTCAGCACCTCGTAGAACCGTGCGAGGAAGCGATTCCTGAAGGTTTCGTTCGTCAGCAGCTTCTTGATGACGCTGCCCATGACCGAGCTGTCGGAATTCAGCCAGCCGAAGAAGCTGGAGGTCTCCGTCGTGTTGTTAGCGTCCTTGTAGAACGAGATGCCCATGTCCATATCCAATAGGACAAAGTGCCACCGGCTATATGCGTCGGACGGATCGTCAGACGTGCGGTCCCGCCACAGCTTGATATTGTTCTCGGGAAAATCGCGCGCGCTGAAATAGAGCCGCGACACGAACAGATCGATCAGGGAGTCGAGATCCAGTTTGCTCTCCACGTAGGCGTAGTTCTCCGCATCCATTTTGTTTTTGCGGATGAATTTCACCAGCTCGTTGAAGTCGTCGGCGTCGTCCTCGAGGCCGGAGGTCACGATGAACGGCGCGTTCTGATTCGTGTGTACCTGCGAGTAGTCGCTTTCGATCAGGGCGACGTTGTCCTTATCGATCCCGTAATGGGACGCGACATAGTCGCCGCTGTACCGCTCGCGGGCATTGTAGACGCCCCAGAAATCGCCGTTGATGAATACGAGCACCGGCGCGTATGCCATCGTATCGACGCGCATCCCGCGGCTCACGCGCTGCATGTAGGCGTCGCGGATGTAGGACACGCCGCAGTCGTTGCCGGAATTGCGCAGGAGCAGCCGGGAAAAATCGGTGATGCTCTGCCCCTTCGCGTTTCTGGCATACCCGTCGAAGAGGTCGAAGAAGAGCCTCTCCTCCGCGCCGTCCGTTTCGTTTTCGGAGCCCTTGTAGAACACCTTTATGGACCGCATGCCGGTGCCGGAGGATCCGTGTCCGCTCACCGAAAGCTCCACGTTCGAATATCCGCGGCGGATGCCGTCCGCGTCGAACACCTCGAGAAAGGCCTTGCCGCGCGTGTTCGGATCGTTGGAGGAGGGGTTGAACCGGTGGTAGAAGCCGGGGTTGCCGAACATCTGCTTCGTCTCCAGCGACACGGACATCACCGAAACGCCGTACTCACGCATCTTCTCGCTGATGAAATAGGTATTCGTGTAGACGCCGGTGTAGCGGAGGCCGTTGTACGCGCAGGCTTTGATCACGTGCGCGCCGATCATCTTCTTCGTATGGGACGCGATCTGTCCGACGACCCGCAGTCCCGTCTGATAGGTCCGCCCGAAGTCCGTTTCGGTCGTATCGCTCAGCCGGATCACCTCGGTGTACGGCTTTCGGGTGCCGGAGGTCACCGGGTCCGAGCCGTCCGTCGTGTAATAGACCGTGCCGTAACCGGACGGCGGGGTCAGCACGAGATCGATCGGGTCGTCATAAAACCCGGCCGCGCACGAGAACGTCACCTCTTCGAGCTTCGAGCCGATGACGGCGGCGCGCTTCCCTTCCCGTGTGACGGGAACGATCTGCGCGAGCTTCTCCGAGGTGGCCTTCGTCAGATTCAGAAGATAGTATCCGCTGTCCTGCTTCCACGCAGTGCGGACGGCCACGGTGTTCCGGGACAGTCCGGACACATGCCCCGTGTCGAAGACGTCTTCGTCCGAGGCGGCAAGGTAGGAGATCACCTCGGGGAGCTCTCCGGGGAACGTCCGGCGGTCGTAATCCTTTCCGACGGGCGCGAGCAGGAGCTTGATGTCCCGGTTGTCGAGGGCGATCTTCCATTCGGCGTCATAGTCCTCGATACGGATCACCTCGCCCGCGCGGTCGTATGCCGATGCCTTTCCGGATGCGGACGCGCCGCGGATCAGAAAGCTCTTCCCGGCGTCAAGCGTCACGGCGGGAAGGGGGAACGAGACGTATTCCGCCTTGTCCCCCGTCCGGTAATACAGCGCGAGGTAACCGAGGTCCAGCGGTGCGGAGCCGGTATTCGTCAGCTCGATGAAGCTGTGCTCACACGCGGCGGTACCGCTCCCGCCGTTGCCGTAGACCTTGGAGAGCACCAGTCCGCCGTATGCCGCGACATCGAAATCGGGCGGCACTTCCCTCTCCGGCTCCTTTTCGGGAGAGGCCGGCTGCGATGCCGTTTCGCCGGTTTCCGCCGGGACGTCGTCCTTTGCCGCGTCGCAGCAGCAGAACATGAGCCCTGCCGAAAGCAGCAGCGCGCAGAGCGGGACGAGGGATATCCGGGAGGGGTGTTTGAAAATCGAATGTTTCATGGCTGCGTTTTCGGAAACGGATTCCGGGCCGAAAGGATCAGAACTGGAAATAGATGAACGGGTTGTACGATCCCGACGCAATGGAGACGACGGACAGCAGGAAGACGGCGAGGGAGAGCACGCAGGCCGCGGTCTCCACGGCATCCCGACGCTTCGGCGGGAGCGCTTCGCGGCGTTCTGCCAGCCGCCGCCCGATCCCCGTCGAGAGGATGATCCCGGCGAGCATCGCGGCAAAGAACAGGCCGTTCACGCCGCTGCGCTCGAGGATCATGACCCATGTCACCGTCCCGTTCCCGAGGCCGTAACCGCCGAACATCGCACGGAGCATGCCGAAGGCGTTCGCGAGCGAATCCGCCCGGAAGATCACCCATCCGATCACCACGAGGAGCAGCGTGTAAACGCGGTTCAGCACGGGGATCGCGGAGAGCTTTTTGCCCCAGAGGAGCTTTTCAAGGACCAGGAGGACGCCGTAATAGACACCCCACACCACGAAGGTCCACGCCGCGCCGTGCCAGAGTCCGGTCAGCATCCAGACGACGGCGATGTTGAGGACCCAGCGGGGCTTCGAGACCCGGTTGCCGCCGAGCGGGATGTAGACATAGTCCCGGAAGAACGAGGACATGGAGATGTGCCAGCGCCGCCAGAAATCCGTGACGGACACGGCGGTATAGGGATCGTTGAAGTTTTCGAGGTAGTGGAAGCCCATCATGCGGCCCATACCGATCGCCATGTCGGAATAGCCGGAGAAGTCGAAATAGATCTGGATCGTGTAGGCGAGCGCGCCGATCCAGGCGGCGACAGCCCCGCAGGAGGACGGATCGTAGCCGAAGATGCCGTCCGCCGCGACCGCCGCCACGTTGGCGATCAGGACCTTCTTGCCGAGACCGGTGACAAAGCGCCGCAGCCCGGCATAGACGTCGTCGCGGGTGACCTCGCGCCCGGTCAGCTCCTCCTCCACGGTCTTGTAGCGCACGACCGGGCCGGCGATGAGCTGCGGAAACGCGCAGAGATAGACCATCACGATGCCGGGATTCTTCTGCGCCGCCACTTCCCCGCGGTACACGTCCGCGACGTAGGAGAGAATCTGGAAGGTATAGAAGCTGATGCCGATGGGGAGCACGATCTCGGGCACGGGCAGCTCGAGACGCGCGATCAGGTTGAGGTTTTCAACGAAGAAGCCCGCGTACTTGAACACCCCGAGCAGACCGAGGAGCAAAACGAGCGAGACGATGAGCGACGCCTTCGCGCAGCCCGGCCGGTTTTTCTCCTGGGACGCGCCGATCAGAACGCCGCCGCCCCAGCCGATGAGGGACGCCGCGAGGATCAGGGGCAGATAGATCACCCTGCCCCACGCATAAAAGATCAGGGAAAAGACCAAAAGCAGCGCGTTCTTAAGGCTGCGCTTCGGGAGGAGGTAGTAGATCGCGAAGAAGAGCGGGAAGAACAGGGAGACAAAGATCAGCGATGAAAACAGCATGGCAATCCCCTCCGATCAGTCCAGAACGATGGACGAGAGCCTGTCGTCCCCGTACAGATCGAACAGGATGCGGTCCGAGAACTGCTGGAACAGCACGTCGGTGATCCCGTATTCTTCGATCACGGAGCGATAGTTCATGCCCGCGTAATGGGTGTAATAATAGGCGACCGTCGTGTCGAACGCGCTGCCGAGCAGCTCGACGAAGCCCTGCGTATAGCTGTCGCCGATGACGAGCAGGTTCCGGCCGGTGTTGTTCTCCGGGTACTTCACGACGTAGACCTCCGGGAAGAAGACCGCGTACAGGTTCTCGTCCGGGCTCGCGTGGGGCCGCTTCGAGAGGATGCCGACCTGACGGTCGAACTTCCAGACGGGAGAACATGAGTACGGGCCGATGTCGTAGTCATACACGGGGAACGGGTCCCAGAGGTCGAGCGTCTGGCAGATCCTGGCCGCGCTGCCGTAGAAGCGGTTATCCGGGAAGTCGATCTGTTCCCCGAGGGCCACGGGCTCATGGTCCGGGCAGATCATCTTGCAGAGCTGACAGAAGCCGAGCCAGCTTCCGTAGGTCGACCAGTGGTGATCCGTCAGATAGACCCGCTCGATTCGGTCGCGCAGGGTCCCGATCTCCCACTTCTGCGCGGTGATCTGCTCATCGAGGAGGGAGAGGAACAGGTCGGCGTATTGTTCGGTCGAGGGCTCGCCGACGATGACGTCCTCATAATAGTCCGTATCCTGCATGCGCGTCAGGAGCATGAAGTAGAAGTTCACCTCCGGGACGGCCGCGGCGATGCGGTTGAGCTTCTTCGCCTGCATGGTGACGCGGGCTTCCATGGACTTGTCCGTCAGATCGACCGCCGTGTCGAGGAACGAGGTCTGAAAGCCGTCCCCGAATTCCACGTCGATCCGGTAATACCGGTGTTTGCCGTCGCTGTGGATGTACTTCGAGGAGACGGACACCACCTCGTTCCGGGGATCGACGGGCGTCTCCGGCTCGACCGGTTCCGGGGCGGAAGGTTCGGGGTTTTCCGTGGCTGCGGGATCCTGATCGCCGGCGGAGAGCGTATCGGTCGGCGCGGGCCCTTCGGCAGGCTTCTTGACCGTATTCGCCCGCATGTCGGCATACAGGGCGGAAGTCGGGGCGTTCAGCGTGTCGCGCGCCTTGCCGTAGGCGAAGACCGCGTCGTAATACCCCGGCATGAAGTCGGTATAGAGGTCGGTGAGCGACTTTTTGAAGTGAACGAGGGAGTTGAGCGCGTCGTCGACGGGCGTGCCCTCATAGAGCTGCTCCTCTTCTCCCATGGTGCCGAGATCGCGGAGCTTGTAGACGCCCGCGTCGGATGCCGCCTTCAGAAACGGCGCGCCGAACAGCAGGACAACAAAGCAAAGTCCGAGCACGGCGAGATACAGTTTTCGGTTCATTTCGTCCTCCTTCCGAACAGCGCGCGTCCCCCGGCGAGGATGAGGAACAGCGCGGCGAGCGCGATCACGGCCATGGCGACGAACGCGCCCGGCTTCGGTTCGCGGGTTTCGTTTTCTTCCGGCAATTCATCCGGATCGTCCAATCCGGCGTCCTCCGGCTCGTCCGGGAGCTCTTCCGGCGGCGCTTCGGTCTCCGGCTCCGGTTCCGGCTCGTCGGGGACCTCCGGGAGCGGGACGGCGTTGGTTTCGTAGAGGGTCTTGATCTCGTCGTCGGTCAGGAGGCGTCCGAAGAACCACGCGTCGTCGAGCGCGTAGGAGGGGGCGCTCTGCCAGCCCTTCTGTTCCGGGGCGTCGTTGCCGATGAGGGTCAGTCCGAGCGTCTGGAAGCCGTACATCCCGTCGAAGAACGCGCCGTTGACGTAGACGGACGTGCATTCGATCTCGTCGTCATAGGCGAACGTGAGCATCGTCCAGGTGTCAAGCGGGATCTGCATCGGGACCGAGCGGTCGATGATGCCGTTCATGGTCTCGCCGATCATGCCGTCGTCCTGGATCACGCGCAGGGAGCCCGTGATGCTCGAGCACAGGAAGGAGTGATGCGTGATGGCGGTCGGGTACACCCAGAAGCTGGCGGTCCAGTTTCCTTCGATGTCGTCGACGTAGAGGCCGACGGCCTGCGCCTCTGTCTCAAAGGAGATCGCCCCGTCCGGGGTCCCGTCCCTGCCCTCGACGAAGCCGGGGCTGCCCCTCAGCTCGCCGACGAGTGCGCCGGACGCCTCCTCCGCGTTTCCGTCAAACGGGAACCAGAGCCCGCCCGCCGGAAGGTCGAAGGCCACGGTCGGGATGACGGCGGACGCGGGAAGCGCGGCGATGGAGAATAAGAGGAGCGCGAAGAGAATGAACAGGGGGGTGATGTGGTGTTTCATGAGAACGCCCGAACCTCCGATTTCCGTTTTTGATGCTGTACAGTATTATACCATGTTCCGCGGAGGGTGTCAACGGATTCAGGGTAGAATTTGACTGGCGCTGCCGCGTTTGCAAAGAAAGCCCCCGGAAGCCATCGGGTGAGGCTTTCGGGGGGTGGATGAAAGTGTGGGGGATTTCGGTTGCGATTTGCCGGATCAGTTGCTCAGCGTGACGACGCGATAGGACTCATAGACGTCCGTTCCGGATTTGAGCTGGATGTAGTAGCTCGCGCCGTTGTAGAGAAGAGCGACGAGATCTTTGTCCGGAAGATCGATCGTGCCGACCGTATCGGCGGTGCAGTTGACGGTCTTGACTTCCTGCATGATCTTGTCCTGCACGATGTAGAGGGTCACGGTGCCGTTTGCCTTCGGGGTGAAGGTGACGGTCTTCAGGTCGCGTCCGAGAGAGACGTCGGTGAAACCGGTACCGGACTTGTTCGCGCCGTCGTTCAGGCCATTGGTATACACCGAGCCCTTGTTCATGTCGATCACGACAGGATCCATGTACTTGTACTTGTACTCGAGGCAGATGACGACGTAATCATAGCCGCGGGTATTGATGGTCTTGTAGGCGCCTTCGTCGATGCTGTAGGAATCGTAATGGGCGGCGGCGTTGAACTTTCTCTCGAAGTTTCCTTCGCTCGGGAGATCGCTTTCGCTGTCCGTCAGGTAGTAGTACAGATAG
>JAEEGL010894953.1_pt1 | contig 15205 bp, 11 predicted proteins | sample 9134231 | NCBI WGS metagenome assembly JAEEGL01 (sample SAMN16246548, study PRJNA631951) | gut metagenome | biome: gut microbiome; feature: rumen; material: fiber-attached | host: Bos | place: Iran: Karaj | collected 2018-10 | reverse complement strand
TGTCGTTATTCTTTGTACTTAGAATTGTTTTTCCGGTTCGCAGAACCGGGGTTTTTCCTGGCAAGGGCATAACCTGACGTTAGGAAGGTGCAGGACTGCAAGGGCATGGACTTAGGAGCTTGCTCATAAAGGCCATGTGACTTGAAGGGCTGCGAGAGTCTGAAAGACTTATGCCCTTGACAGGGGTTTTCTTTGTTTTTGTTTAATTTCAAACCAGCGCTTTAGCGCGCCTTGTCCTTCATTAAAAAACAAGGAAAGGCTTAAGGCGGGCAAGCTGCTCTGGGGTGAATGAAGGCAGGTTAGAAATATCATTTACGGAACGTATGTTTCCATTCAGGCGACGGTATCTTAGGATGTCCGTCGCTTGTGTGTAATTGATCAGGGGATGCGCCTTGAGTTGCTGCAATGATGATTGGTTGATGTGTATCTTCGCAAAATTCTGCGAAGCAGTCATATAGGTAAGAGCTGTCTCAGGAAAATTGCGTATGGAGAGCAGTTCCTCTGGTAACACGAAAGCCTGACGACGCTGGCGCAACTCCACTATTCTGCGGGCAAAATAAGAGCCGATGCCTGGAATACGCTTGAGCTCAGCAGTGTCAGCAGTGTTGATGTCTACAAACTCCCCTTGGGTGAGTTTTTTAACGGTATTTTTTTTGTTATCGTAGCCCGTAGGGCGTATCGTAGGCGCTTGCGCCGTATCGTAGGAGCTGAAGGCTCCGTATCGTAGCGAGCTTGCTCGCGTATCGTTATCGTTCCCGTTCCCGTTAAAATAATCCCTCGCCATCACCTCGGGTTTTATTCTGATGTAAGGCTCGAGACGACGGTACTGCTCGAGGGTCAAGCCATAGAGCATGGCGAAATCTTCCTTCTGGCGATACCTGCCCCCCTTCGCGCGATACTTATAGATATTGCGCACTTGCCAGGGGCGCAGACCTAAGCGCAACAGCTGGGTGCTGTCAGCCGTATTGGGGTCAAAATAAAAGAGCTCGCCCATAGCATCCTGTTTCTGGGCATAATACTGTTGTTTCTGCGTAACACTGTGGCGTTTCTTTGCAAGTCCAGAGCGGAGCTGAGAGGGCAGCGTAGAGGCATCCTCCCTTTCCCCCAACAAGGGAAAAGTTACCACTACCACCACAACAATAAGTATCAACAGTAATATGGCGTTGCGGTCTGTCTTGCGGAAAGAAATCATTTTTTGAACTCTTAAACCCTTGAACCAGCGCTTTAGCGCGTTTGAACTCTCTTGAACTTTTTTTGAACTAGCGCTTTAGCGCGCCTTGACCCAGCGAAGCGCCTTGAACCGTTACTTCAGTAACTCCAAATAAATCTCTATCGCCTTCCTTATCTCCGAAACGCAGATGAATTCATCAGCTGAGTGTGAACGGCTGCTCTCACCAGGCCCTAACTTGAAGCTTGGGAAGCGCATCAGTGCCTGGTCAGAGAGGGTAGGGGAACCAAACGGCTCCAATCCCAGCTCGCTGAACTTCTCGCGGAACCCGTCAATGTAGGCGCTTGCGCCGTTTCGTAGTGAACTCTGTTCACGTTTCGTAGCGCAGCGTTTCGTAGCAATCTCTGATTGCGTATCGTAGTCACGAAGTGACGTATCGTTATACAACGAACTGCTATGCAGATGAAACGAGCGCGCTTTGATTTCGCTCTTCAGCTTTGTCTTCAGAAATTCAAACACCTCTTCGTTGGTGTACAGTTCGTTGGTGCGCACATCGATGGTAAACCTGCACTCGTCAGGCACCACGTTATGCTGCGTGCCGCTGTTCACTATGGTGCACTGCATCTTCGTAGGACCTAAGAGAGGTGACACCCTCTCAAACTTATAGTCGCGTATGAACATCAGGTCGTCCAGCGCCTCGTATATCGCATTCACGCCCTCGTTACGAGCCGCATGACCGCTCTTGCCGTGCGCCGTGGCGTCTATCACCATCAGTCCGCGCTCCGCTATCGCAGGCTGCAGTCCCGTCGGCTCACCCACTATCGCCACATCTATCTTAGGCAAATGGGGCAGCACCGCCCTTATGCCGTTCACTCCGCTCACCTCCTCCTCGCATGATGCCAGGTAGATTAAGTTAGACTCACCCCCTGCCCCTCTCTTGGAGAGAGGGGAGGAATCACCTTCATTAGTTGGTGCACATTGTTCCCCTCTCTTCAAGAGAGGGGGTAGGGGTGAGTCTAATATTCTAAACACCTGCAGCAGGCTCACCAGTCCTCCTCCGCAGTCGTTAGAGCCTAAGCCGTAGAGTCTGTCACCCTCCATCGTGGGTGTGAAGGGGTCTCTCGTCCATGTGCTCACGGGCTTCACCGTGTCTATGTGCGCATTCAGCAGAATGGTAGGTTTGCTGTCGTCCCACTCCGCCGACTTTATCATCAGGTTATTCCCTATGCGTTCAGGAGCAAACCCATAGCCGCGCATCGCCTCCTCCATCACGTCAGCCGCCTTCGTCTCGTCTCTGCTCACCGATGGCGTAGCTATCAGCCTCTTCAGCAGTTCCACTGCCTCCTCAGTATATTTCTCAATCATCGTATTTTATATTAACCTTTTGAACCTTTGAACTCTCTTGAACTTTTTTTGAACCAGCGCTTTAGCGCGTTTGAACTCTCTTGAACTTTTTTTTGAACCAGCGAAGCGCGCTTGAACCTTTGAACTCTTGAACTCTTTAACCTCTGCAAAGTTAATCTTTTATTTTATAAAGAGCAAATTTTTTTTGTCGTTTCAAGAAAAAAGTGTAACTTTTCCGAGCAGGGAGTCACCTTGTTTTTCCACTTTGTCAGCGAAACGGCAATTTTCCTGACAAAGTGAGTTTTTCTGGAGGCGCGAGAGTGAAGAATTTGGAGGCGAGAGGGAAGTTGGCTTCAAATTCTGGAATGTCGTGAATTTTGTAAAAGGCTGGTTGTCAAATGGTTGGGAAACGAGGCGATTTTAGTGCTGTGATATAGGCGTAATAATCTGTAAATAAGGGCTGATTTTTGGTTTGCTGTAGCTTAGTTTCCAGACGCTGTAGCTTAGCAAGGGCGCGCCCTTGCTAAGTAACTCTAGGAAATGACTAAAAAAGGGGTCGTTTTTGTTGCTATTTTGCGTTTTCTGGTTGAATTTTTTTAGTGAGCAGAGTGTCACAAAATGATGATTTTTTCTTTCACTTTGCTTCTGTAAATCACTCCTGCTTCAGTGCCTGAAGGATGTCTTCGAAGAGGTCATCGACATGCTCTAAGCCGATGGAGAGGCGTATGGTGGTGTCGAGCACATCCATAGCACGGCGCTGAGAGCCTGAGAAGGCAGCGAAGATGGTGGAGGCTGGATGGAGGGCGAGCGAACGGCTGTCGAAGAGGTTGGAGGCACGGTGTATCACCTTCAGGCGGTTAAGGAAGCTGATTGCCGTCTGCTTATCCTCAAGGTCGATGGTGAGCATGGCGCCAGCCGTCTTGCCAAACTGCCGTTGGGAGAGTTCGTAGAAGGGATTGTCTGGCAGTCCTGTGTAATTGACCCTCTTTATTTCGGGCACTCCCTGCAAGCGCTTGGCAAGTTCGAGGGCATTGCCTGCCTGCACCCTGTAGCGGGCATCAAGGCTCTCCAAACCCACGGTCTGCATGTAGGCTGCATGGGGAGTCATGTATGAGCCCATGTTGAAGAGCAGCTCAAAGCGCGTCTTGCGGTTGATAACGGGAAAGGTGCCGTAGTCTATCACCAGTCCGCCAAGACTCGTCGCCCCACCAGAGATATACTTAGTGGAACTGACCACCTGAGCGTCGATGCCAAGGCTGTGGGCATCAAACTCGGTGAAGGGGATGAGGGTGGTGTCGGCTATGAGCGGAACGCCCTTCTCGTGGGCTATCTCGGCGATGGCAGAGAGGTCAGCCACCTCCATCTGGGGGTTGGTGATAATCTCAAGGAATACACATGCCGTATTCTCGTCAATAGCCCCTCTGATCGCCTCGAGGTTGAGCAGGTTGGTCTCGCGCGTCTCTATGCCCAAGGGACCGAGCGTGTTGCGCATCAGACTGACCGTATTGCCAAAGAGGTGGTTGCTGGTGACGATATTCTTGCCTGCCTTGACAAAGCACAGCAGCACGTTGGTGATGGCTGCCATGCCAGAGTTGAAGGCAAACACGTTCTGTGCACCCGTGAGCGACTTCACCCTGTTTTCGAAGAACGTCACGGTAGGGTTCATCACGCGTACATATTCAGGATCGCTGACTCTGCCCGTGAAGGCATCGGTCATGTGCTTCGCAGTATCAAACTCAAAGGCGCAGCAGTGATATACAGGCATGCTCAATGCCCCGTAGGCATCAGGCTGCTGGTAGTTAGTCAGTGTAGCTAAAGTCTGTTTCTTCATCGTAGTTTAATTCCATTTTTGAGTGACAAACTTGTTCGCACGAAGCAATCAGTGGGGGTCTGCGCTAAGCAGGCACACGGTGCGAAGCAGATTGCGAGTGCAAAGGTACGGTCTTTGGTGCTTTTGCGCAATCACCATGTTTTGTATCACGTATCACATACCTTTGTTATGCGAAAACCTAATATACGGCGATTGCCCACCTATGAGAAAGTAACTAATTTTGCAGTCGGAAATTAAACTAAAAAACAAGCGGATAACATGATAAGTATTATAGTAAACCTGCATAATAACGAGAAGAGCATTATCGCTGCCCTGCAGTCGATAACTGCACAGTCGGCACAGAAATGGGAAGCCGTAGTGATAGATAACGCCTCAAGCGACGAGAGCGAACATCTGGTGCGCTCGTACCTTATAGATAGACGTATGCGCTACGTGAGGTTAGATAAGGAGGTGAGCCCTGAGGAGGTGCGCCAGAAGGGCGTGGAACTGACTAACGGTGAGTGGATTCTCTTTCTCGATGCCACAGACTATTTAGAGCCGAATGCACTGGAGGCTCTCTATCTCGTAGTAAAGAAATATGGTACGAAGATAGGAACGGGAGGTCAGGTACAAGGTACAAGGGACAAGGTACAAAGTACACAGTTTTTAGCTGAGGGTAAATACACTGGGCGTGAAGACCTTATACCACTGCTCGTGGCTCGCGACATAGCCACCCAGCCAGAGGCGTGGAAGGAACTGCCGATAGCTTATACGGAGCACCCAGTAAGGACCCTCTCTAACTCCCCCTTAAAGGGGGAGGACTCCCGCCCTTTAAGGGAGGGTGAGGGGAGGGTCTTCTCTCCATTAGTTCACTCTGGCATAAAGGTTGACAACCTCAATGTGCATATAGGTGATGCCCACATACTGAAGAACGTGACGGCAGAGATACCGAAGAACAAGATTACGTGTATCATAGGTCCGTCAGGCTGTGGCAAGTCAACGCTGTTGCGCACATTCAACCGCATCATCGACACCACCGAAGGGGTGAAGATGCAGGGCGATATATGGCTGGGAAAATACAACATCACCAAGGTGCACGGAGCAGAGAAGATAGAGTTGCGTCGCCACGTGGGACTGGTGCCCCAGCGTCCTTGTCCGCTGCCTATGTCGATATACGACAATATAGCCTATGGATGTAAGATACACGGCATAAGAGGCAAGGAGAAACTCAATAGGGTGGTGGAGCACTACCTGAGGAGCATCGGACTGTGGGACGAGGTGAAAGACCGACTGAAGCAACCCGCCGCACGTCTGTCTGGAGGACAGCAGCAGCGTCTGTGTCTGGCTCGCTCGCTCGCCGTAGAGCCCACCGTGTTGCTTGCCGACGAAAGCACATCAGCCCTCGACCCTATATCATCAAAGAAGGTGGAACAGCTGTTTGTGGACTTGAAGAAGGACTACACCGTGGTGATGGTTACCCACACCCTGCAACAGGCTCAGCGCGTTGCCGACTACGTAATCTTCATGTACCTGGGCGAGGTGATAGAGGCTGGACCAGCCAAGGAGTTGTTTAACAATCCGCAGAACGAACTCACCAGGAAATACCTGGATGGAGCGTTCTCATAGAATTTCAGGAGTTAAAGGAGTTAAAAGGAGTTATCGCTCGCTTTGCTCGCTTAGAAGTTAAAGACATATGCTATTACTTGCTGTAAAGTTAATGGTGATGTCTAAGTGACTGAAAGTCACGTTTCTTCGAACGAAGCTCTTCAGGCGAGCAGAGCTCGGAGTCCTTCTTTAACTTCTCTAACTTCTTTAACTTCCAATAAAAAGAAACAAATGAATTATAGAATAGCAAAAGATAAAGCAGCAGGAGCACTGATGACAGGCTTCACCATCGTGTCCATGATTCTCGTGGTGGCGATGGCGATAGGACTGTATCTGAAGTCCACCGACATACTGCAGGAGCACTCACTCTGGGAACTGCTCTCGGCATCAGAATGGAAGCCAATGAAGAACCACTTCGGTTTTCTTGCCTTCATCATGGGCACCTTCTACGTTACGGCAGTATCCATAGTGATAGCCCTGCCTATATCGTTGCTCATGGCAGTGTTGCTCACGGAGTATTCGCGCTCGGTGATACGTCGCTTCATCTACCCCCTGCTTGATATTCTCGCCTCGCTGCCAGCCGTGATATACGGTGTATGGGGTACGCTGGTGATAGTGCCACTGGTGAGCGACGTGGTAGGACCAGCCGTTGGCACCTCCACCTCGGGCTACACGCTTCTGTCGGGCGCGGTGGTGCTCAGCGTGATGATACTGCCCCTGCTGGTGAGTCTGTTTATAGAGATATTCGACAATGTGAGTCGCGAACTGCGTGAAGCCTCTCTGGCTGTGGGCGCCACGCGCTGGCAAACCACCAAGCACATAGTGCTCCGCGCAGGACTGCCAGGCATAGTAGCTTCCACGGTGCTCGCCATCTCACGAGCCTTAGGTGAGACAATAGCGGTGCTGATGGTCTGCGGCAACCTCATCATCATACCCCATTCGCTGCTCGACGCCTGCTACCCCATACCAGCGCTCATAGCCAACAACTACGGCGAGATGCTCTCACTGCCCCTGTATGAGTCGGCACTCATGTTTGCCGCCTTCATCCTCTTCTTCGTGATACTCATTTTCAATCTCGGAGCAAGAATATATCTTAATTTAATTCACAGTTCCCGTTAACGTTAACGTTCCCGTTGATATATGAAATATATAGAAGAATACATATTCAAGGCACTGATGTATCTGTCGCTCTTCATCGTGGCAGGCTTCGTGCTGAGCGTGTTGTGGAGCATATTCAGCAAAGGTGTGCCCGTGCTCACCTGGGAGATGGTGACCAGTCTGCCAGGCTCAGGATTCTACGTAGGCAAGGAGGGCGGTTTTCTCAATGCCATAGTGGGTTCGGTGTATATCGTTACGGCATCCACCGTCATCGGACTGATAGTGTCCATCCCCGTGGTGTTCTTCCTCAACGTCTATCTGAAGGAAGACTCTAAGTTTGCCTATGTGGCTCGCCTTGCCTACGATGTCCTCTTTGGCATCCCCAGCATAGTGTATGGCGCTTTTGCCTTCACGCTGATGATAGTAATGGGTGTCAAGGCATCGCTCTTAGGTGGTATCATAGTAGAGACACTCCTCATCATACCCATCCTTATAAGGAGCATGGACGAGGTGGCTCGCACCATACCCAAGGATTTGCTCGAGGCAGCCTATTCGCTCGGTGCCACAAAGATAGAGACCATCGGCGTGGTGGTGCGCCAAATAGCCCCAGCCATAGCAACGGCAACGCTCCTCTCCGTAGGCAGGGCCATGGGCGATGCAGCAGGTGTGATGTTCACAGCTGGATTTACCGACCACATACCTGAGGCGCTTACCGACAAGGCGGCAACCCTGCCCCTGTCAGTCTTCTTCCAGTTGTCGGTGCCACAGGTGGAGGTGCAGAACAGAGCCTACGCCGCCGCCGTGGTACTCACCATCATAGTGCTGATACTCAGTCTGTCGGGCAGACTCATAATGAGATATTTCAGTAAGAACAGAATAGAATGAAGAGTGAAGAATGAAGTTCCGAGCTCTGCTCGCCTGAGCACCTACGGAGCGCAAGAATTAGTAATTAATAATTTGAAATAAGGAATTAAACAATATATTTTTATGAGCACAAAGATTACACACTTAAAGGAATTAGAATCAGAGGCTATCTACGTGATACGCGAGGTAGCAGCACAGTTTGAGAAACCAGCCCTGCTGTTTTCAGGAGGCAAAGACTCCATCGTCCTTGCCTACCTCAGCTATAAGGCGTTCTACCCTTCGCCCATCCCCTTTCCGTTTGTCCACATCGACACGGGTCACAACTTCACCGAGACCATTGACTACCGTGACCAGCTGGTGGATAAACTCGGTGTGAAACTCATCGTGGGCAGCGTGCAGCAGAGTATAGACGAGGGCAGAGTGGTGGAGGAGACAGGCTACAACGCCTCACGCAACAAGTTGCAGACCGTCACCCTGCTCGACACCCTGGAGCACTACAAGTTTGATGCAGCCATAGGCGGAGCACGCCGCGATGAGGAAAAGGCGAGGGCAAAGGAGAGATTTTTCTCTCACAGGGATGAGTTCGGACAGTGGGACCCAAAGAACCAGCGCCCTGAACTGTGGAACATCTTCAACGGCAAGAAGAACCTGGGCGAGCACTTCCGCGTGTTCCCTATATCAAACTGGACGGAGATGGACGTATGGCAGTACATACTGCAAGAGCAGATACCACTGCCGTCACTCTACTACACCCACGAGCGCGAGGTGTTCAACCGCGACGGAGTGTGGCTTGCCAAATACCCCTTCATGCAGCTCAAACCCGACGAGAAGGTGGAGGTGAAGCACGTGCGCTGTCGCACCATCGGAGATATCACCTGTACAGGTCTGACGCTCTCCACTGCCCACAGCATAGAGGATATCATAGACGAGATAGCATCGTCACGAGTGACAGAACGCGGAGGCAGAGCCGACGACAAACGCTCAGAGGCAGCAATGGAAGACCGCAAGAAGGCGGGGTACTTTTGATTAGTTTACAGTTTAGAGTTTAGAGTTTACAGTGCATAGTGCACAGTTAAAAGAGAATTGTCAATTTTCAATTATCAATTATCAATTTATGACAACACGAGGATATTTAGATATGGAACTGCTACGCTTCACTACAGCAGGAAGCGTAGATGACGGTAAGTCAACACTCATAGGCAGGCTGCTATACGACTCAAAGTCTATCTTTGAAGACCAGTTGGAGGCAGTGGAGTCAGCATCAGAACGATTGGGCAATGCCGAACTGAACCTTGCCCTGCTAACCGACGGACTGCGTGCAGAGCGCGAACAGGGCATCACTATAGATGTGGCATATCGCTATTTCGCTACCCCCAAGCGTAAGTTTATCATAGCCGACACTCCAGGCCACATAGAATACACACGCAACATGGTGACGGGTGCGTCAACGGCTGATGCAGCCATAATACTGGTGGATGCACGCAACGGTATCATAGAGCAGACCAAACGCCATTCATACATCGCTTCGCTGCTGAAGATAGACTATGTGGTGGTGGCAATCAACAAGATGGATCTGGTGGACTTCTCTGAAGATGTCTATAATAAGATAAAGGAGGAATATGCCCACATAGCCGAGCTGTTGCACCTGAAGAAGGTGTATTTCATCCCTATATCAGCCTTGAAGGGTGACAATGTGGTGAACGCCTCAGAACACACCCCTTGGTACAAGGGTGAGACCCTGTTGCATCTGCTTGAACAGATACCGCTGAAGGTTTCTGCCCCTCGAGAAACGAGGGGACTGGAGGGGAGTAGCTTGGAGAAACAGTCGTTCCGTTTTCCCGTGCAGTATGTGGTGCGCCCTCAGACTGCTGAGTGGCCAGACTATCGTGCCTATGCAGGCAGAATAGCCTCAGGCACAGTGAAGGTGGGCGATGAGGTGACCATACTGCCGTCATTCACTAAGTCTAAGATTAGTCGCATAGACGAGGGCACTAAGCAGCTCACTGAGGCACAGGCTCCGCAGAGCGTAAACCTCTCGTTGGAGGACGATGTTGACGTGAGTCGTGGTTCGCAGATAGTGAAGAGCAACGATGTGCCACTCACTGGTCAGCAGGTGGAGGTACTTGTTTGCTGGCTCAATCACCGTCCGTTGCAGGTAAGGCAGAAGTACATCATTCGCCACACCACCGACGAGCTGCAGGGCTTCATAACGGCAATAGACTACAAGGTGAATATCAACACTCTGGAGAATAATTTTGACGACAAGGCTGTGGGCATGAATGACATAGCCAAGGTGACACTGAAGGTGTCGAAGCCCCTTGCCTACGACCTATATGAGAATAACCGCACTACGGGTTCGCTCATCTTCATAGCCGAAGGTACCAACGAAACAGTAGGAGCAGGAATGATAGTAGAATAGTTTACAGTTTAGAGTTTACAGTTATGGTTAAAGTTCCAGTTCCCGTTCCCGTTAACGTTGACATAGCATCACTTAACAATCGTTTTAAGGACAGCACCCCTGAGGAGGTGCTTGCCTACTTTCTGCCTCAGTATGGCAAGAGGATAGCCCTCGCATCCAGTTTGGGAGTGGAGGACCAGGTGCTCACCGCCATAATAGCCAAGGTGGCAAAGCAGACCCTGCCTGATGGTGTGGCAGGGGCAAGAGTCTTCACTATCGACACAGGCAGACTCTTTCCTGAGTGTTATAACCTCATAGACCGCACCAACGATAAGTATGACATAAGCATAGAGGTCTTTTCGCCCGACCACACTGGTGTGGAGGCATACGTAAAGGAACATGGCGTAAATGCTTTCTATCAGTCGGTGGAATTGCGCAAGGCTTGCTGTCAGTGTCGCAAACTTGAACCGCTCCGCAGAGCCCTTTCCACCGTTGATGTGTGGATTTGCGGACTGCGCGCCTCGCAGGCTGTCACTCGTAAGGGTGTGCAGGTGGTGGAGTGGGATGCCAACAACAACCTCATTAAGGTTAACCCTCTGGCGCGATGGAGCGAAGACGAAGTGTGGCAATATGTAAAGGCAAACAAAGTGCCTTACAACAAACTCCACGATCAGGGATTCCCCTCCATAGGATGTCAGCCGTGTACTCGTGCCATAGAGGCTGGCGAGGATATTCGTGCAGGTCGCTGGTGGTGGGAAGCACCTGAGCATAAGGAGTGCGGATTGCACAAGAGATAGTTTAATGGTTTAATGGTTCAAAAAAATCAATAGTATGGTTAAAGTTCCCGTTAACGTCAACGTTAATAACGACATAGAGAAATTTGCAAGACTGGCAAACGGATATCAGCAGCAGACCGTCAGCACTACGGAGTTTAAGGCATTCCGCGTGCCGATGGGTGTTTATGAACAGCGCAAGAACGAGGTGTATATGGCTCGCATACGCGCCACAGGCGGTGTGATAAAACCAGAGCAGCTGCTAAGGGTTATAGACATAGCTAAGGAGAATGGTTCCAACCTGCTGCATATCACCACCCGTGCCGAGGTGCAGATACTCAATCTGCAGTTGGACAAGATGGAGAATGTGCTGAGGCAGTTGCAGGAGGCAGGACTCTCAACCAAGGGAGGTGGTGGCAATACGGTGCGCAACATCATAGTGAGCGAGTTTTCAGGCATAGACAAGGACGAAGTGTTTGACACAACTCCCTATGCCATAGCCCTCGCCAATGCCGTAGTGCCAGAGCCTGATTCCTACCTCATGCCTCGCAAGATGAAGATAGCCTTCTCCAGCAACGATAAGTTTATAGACTATGCTGGCATCAACGACATAGGTTTTGTGGCACAGATAAAGGACGGCAAGCGAGGTTTCAAAGTTTATATCGGTGGTGGCGCTGGCAGCAAGCCCTCCGTGGGTTGGCTGTGGCGAGAGTTCCTGCCTGCCGAAGACCTCTATGCCTTGGTCAAGGCGATGAAGAAATTCTTCATTGACCACGGCAACCGCAAGGATAAGTACAAGGCTCGCATACGCTTCATATTCTATAAACTCGGTAAGGAAGAGACTTTCCGCCTTATTGATGAGTATTTTGAGAAGGAGAAGAAAGACTCACCCCTAACCCCTCTCTTGGAGAGAGGGGGACAGAATGCGTCCACTAACGGCAATAATAGCGGCAACTCTTCGCAGACAGATAGTGCATATTCCTCCCCTCTCTCCAAGAGAGGGGGTGGGGGAGAGTCCGTCGTTGTCCCCATCACGCTTGGCAATATCCGTCTTGACGACGAGGAGAAGGTTGAGGCACTCAAGGCACTCATAAGGTTTGTGGCACAGTTTGGTGACGACACCCTGCGCTTCACCACCCGTCAGAACATACGTTTGAGGAATATCCCTGCTGAGGCTCAGGATGAGCTGTCTAAGTATATAAAGAGGTATGTGCCTGAGAATTTCAGCAAACCAGCAGTCATCAACAATATAGTGTCATGTACTGGTGCCGATACCTGCCGACTGGGTATCTGTCTGTCTAAGGGACTCACCAATGCTATCATCAGGGCACTCGAAAAGAGTGGACTGGATCTCAACCTGTTGCAAGATGCCCGTATCAACGTTTCTGGCTGTCCTAACCTCTGCGGTCAGCCACTGTGGAGCGACCTCGGTTTTGTGGGCAAGGTGCTGCATACCGACCATGTTTATCCTGCCTATCAGGTTTATGTGGGAGCCAACTACACCGACTCACCTGCACTGGCCGAGAGCATCGGAACGATTAATGCCTATGACACACCTAAGTTCGTTGTCGATTTGGTAAGGAAGTTCAGCGAGGCAAAACCTCAAACATTCAACTCCTGGCTTCGCTCTGCTGAGGGTAGGGCTACAGCCGAGGAACTCATTGCGAAATATAAGGATATACCTCCTTTCGCTGAGGATAAGAACTACTATTTCGACTGGGGTAGCGACGAGGTGTTTAATGTTACCAAACGTGGCAAACCAGAGTGCTCAGCAGGTTTGTTTGATATGATACAGGTAGATCAGGATGCCATTAAGGAGGCTCGCGACAAGTCAGCCTATGATGTTATCTTCCATGCCTCACGCATGTTGCTCGTCACTCGTGGTCTCGACCCTCAGGATGCTGCTGGTGTCTTCGATGCCTTCATAGAGCATTTCATTAACACGGGTTATGTGGACAGCGCCTTCAAGGCTCTTATCTCCCAAGCTAAGGCTGAGGGCAAGCAGGGCTCTTATGACAATGCCAAGGCTAATGCCCTTGCCGATGCAGTCATCACTCTCTATGAGGGTATGGATGATAGCTTAAACTTTAAGAATAACCCTCTAACTCCCCCGAATGGGGAAGAACTCTCCTCATCCTCTAAGAGGGTTGCTCTCCCCCGCGAAACGGGGGAGCCTGGAGGGGGTGTAAAGACCATTGAGATAGAGAGGCTCAAGGACCTCCGCGGCGTTCTCTGTCCTATGAACTTTGTCAAGACCAAACTGGAGCTCGCCACCATGCAGAGTGGCGATGTGCTCGAGATATGGCTCGACGATGGCAAACCCATAGAGAATGTGCCTGGCTCAGTAAAACTCGAGGGTCACGAGATACTCTCCCAAACCCAGCATACTGATGGTTACTGGCAGGTTATTATAAAGAAAAAATAGGTAAGGTTACATCCATATCACATACTATAGTTATGCATTTACCCTCTCACGGCGATTGTCCACTCTGGGTAAATGCATTAATTTTGCACTCGGAAATTCAAATAGCACATCAACACAAACAAAATTTAAATTAATTAGGTATTAACTAACACAACACAAAAAGGTAAAAGATTATGCAGAAAATTATTCAGGAAAGCATCGCAGCCGCAGCACTGCTACTTGCAGCAAGCACGGTGAGCGCACAATCGAACGCTGAGCAGTCCACCTTCCTGGGTGACAGCGCAAAAGTGAAGGTGAACCTCAGCCAGTTCAAACCATCCATACCCAAGGTGGGAGGTCTCATCAACGGTCGCTACACCTATGACACAGGTACTAAGGATAGCAACGGCGACAGCTATAATGGTTTCGACATACGTCGAGCACGTCTCAGTGTGACAGGCGATTTCGGCAAACACATAGACTATCGCGTGCAGGCAGACTTCGCCGGTTCTAACGTGAAACTGATTGATGCTTACGCTCGTTTTAAGTTTGCCAAGGAGCTGAACCTGCAGGTGGGTGAGTATAAGGTGGCTTACTCTCAGGAGACGCTTGACGGTCCTACCAGTTGGCTGACCATAGAGAACCCCACAGTGGTGGCAAAACTCAACGGCTACAGCGACATCAGCGGCATCAGTGCCAACGGTCGTGACGTGGGTCTGCGCCTATATGGTAGCTTCATCCACAAGGATGGCTACAGCGTCATAGGCTATAAGGTGGGCATTTACAACGGTCAGGGCATCAACGTAAAGGATAAGGATAAGTACAAAGACATAGAGACCTACGTTACCATTAATCCTCTCAAAGAGCTTACCCTCTCATTCGGCAACTACGCCGGTCGCTACTATAACGGCACCGAGAGCATTACGCGCAACCGTCTCTCGGCAGGTTTTACCTACAAGCCCGGCAAACTCTTCGTGCGCTCGGAATACCTGCACGGCAAGACTGGCGCTACCAACCAGCAGGGTTTCTATGCTACGGCGGGCTACCGTCTGCCTTACGGCTTGCAGCCAGTGCTCAGCTACGGCTACTACCAGAAGGATACCGAGCTGAAGGCGGATAACCAGAGCGACTACACCGTGGGCGTAAACTGGTCGGTGAACAAGTGGATACGCGTGCAGCTCGACTATACCCACACCGACTATACCAATAGCGACAAGAAGAACAGCAACCTGCTCGAGTCACAACTCTTGGTAGCATTTTAATAGTTTACAGTTTAGAGTTATCGTAGGCGCTTGCGCCGTATCGTAGCCCTTTAGGGCGTATCGTAGCGAGCCTTGCTCGCGTTTCGTACGAAGTTTAACAACGTTAAAATAATTTTTTTTATGAACAAGACATTCCATTCCATTCTCAGCATAGCAGTGATAGTGTCACTGGCTATAGCAACAGTTTCTTGCGGAGGCAAGAAGAGTGGTCAACAGGCGGCAGCCGACGGCGAGCTCAGCGGCAACATCTCCATTTCAGGAGCCTTTGCCCTCTATCCACTTGCTGTAAAGTGGGCAGAAGAGTTTCAGAAACTCCATCCCGAGGTGAAGATCGAGGTTGACGGCGGTGGTGCTGGTAAGGGCATGACCGATGTTCTTGCCGACCAGGTTGACATCGCAATGGTATCACGCGAGGTGAGCGACGAAGAGGCTAAGAAGGGTGCCATAGGTTTCCCAACGGCTAAAGACGCAGTAGTACC
>JAEEGL010714514.1_pt1 | contig 15205 bp, 12 predicted proteins | sample 9134231 | NCBI WGS metagenome assembly JAEEGL01 (sample SAMN16246548, study PRJNA631951) | gut metagenome | biome: gut microbiome; feature: rumen; material: fiber-attached | host: Bos | place: Iran: Karaj | collected 2018-10 | reverse complement strand
TCTTCCATACCATCTGAATAATTAATCAAGGCTTTCTCCATAAATTCTGAGAATAAATTTAAGATCTGAGGAATATAATTTAAGTCATCAAACTGCATATTAAAAGATGATTTAAAAGACTCATAGCCTTCTCCTTCCCATTCAACTTTTAAGTATGCATTATAAATACTTAATAGTTCTTGTTGAAACTCATCAGTCTTCTCTTTAAAGACCTTTCGATACTCATCAAATCCTTTAAAATTTACATAGTATTTATCATTCATATACACTTATCCATTCTAATATTAATTTTACCACTTTTAGACTTTTTAAACAACGAAATAAACGGAATTTTAGTATAAAAAAAACGTGTTTTTTTAACACGTCTTTTAAACTAATTATTAAGTTCTTCTTCTATTCTAATTAACTGATTATATTTACAAATTCTATCTGTTCTTGATATAGATCCTGTCTTAATTTGACCAAGGTTAAGTCCTACTGCCATATCAGCAATTAAAGTATCCTCAGTTTCTCCAGATCTATGAGAAATAATTGTCTTATAATTATAAGCTCTTGCTAGTTCAATTGTCTCAAAAGTTTCAGTAAGTGTTCCAATTTGGTTAACCTTTAATAGAATAGCATTACCAGCTTTTAGATCAATACCTTTTTGAAGACAAGCTTTATTTGTTACAAATAAGTCATCACCTACTAGTTGAATTCTATCACCTAGAACAGCAGTTATCTTAGTAAAGCCTTCCCAGTCATTTTCATCTACTGGATCTTCAATAGAAATAATTGGATATTTATTAACTAAATCTTCATAGTATTTAATTAATCCATCAGTATCTAAACTTCTATTTTCACCTGAAAGTACATACATTCCATCTTTATAGAATTCTGAAGCTGCAACATCTATTGCCATACATACATCTTTTCCTGGTACATATCCAGCATTAGAGATTGCTTCCATAATTAATTGGAATCCTTCTTCATTACTTGATAGATTAGGTGCAAAACCACCTTCGTCTCCTACACTTGTTGCAAGTCCACGTTTTTTAAGAATACCTTTTAAAGTATGGAATACTTCACTAGCCACTCTCATTACTTCTGTAAATTTATCTCTAATAGGAATAATCATATATTCTTGGAAATCAAGAGAATTATCAGCGTGTGCCCCACCATTTATGATATTCATCATTGGTCTAGGCATTAGTGTACCAACTCCAAAGTGTCTATACAATGGTTCTTTTTTCTCTATGGCTGCTGCTTTAAAAGCGGCCATACTAACACCAAGTGTTGCATTAGCTCCTAACTTACTTTTATTAGGTGTTCCATCTAACTCAATCATAGCCATATCAATAGCTCTTTGATCTTCAACTTCCATACCAACAACACGTTCACGAATAAGTGTATTAACATTATTAACTGCTGTTAATACCCCTTTACCCATATAACGAGTTCCACCATCACGTAATTCTAAAGCTTCACGACTTCCTGTACTTGCTCCACTTGGGACTGCGGCTCTACCCATTACACCATCTTCTAGAATAACATCAACTTCAACAGTTGGATTACCTCGAGAATCTAGAATTTCTCTTGCTTTTACATTTCTAATTTTCATAAATACCTCCTTATATTTATTTTAAATTATTAACTAGTTCACAAAATTCGTCTCCACGAACTTCACATTCTTTATATTGATCCCATGATGCAGATGCTGGACTTAATAGAACAACATCACCATTTTCAATAATTTCTTCTATCTTCGTAAAACTATCTTTCATATATTCATATGAATAAACAGGAATACTATTCTTGTTTGCAAACTCTACTACTCTATTTCGACATTCACCGATTGCGATTATCGCTTTTACATTTTTAACGAATGGCACTAAATCATCAAAGTTTTGACCTCGCTCTAATCCACCTAGAATAATAACAGTGGGATTAGAGAAGCTTGATAAAGCGATCTGCGTACACTTAATATTAGTAGCTTCTGTATCATTATAGAATCTAACACCTTTATATTCTCTTACGAATTCAAGTCGATGTCTTACTCCTTGGAAATTACTTACTACTTTCTTAATTATTTCATTATTAACATGTAATAGTTTAACTATACTAATAGCTTGCATAACATTATATACATTATGCATACCAGGTATTTTAATATCACTAATATTCATTACAAATTCATTTTCATAATAAATATTATCTTTATCTAAATAACAGTTTGTTTTATTATATTCAGAGAAATATCTTTTAGTACTTTTAATATCTTTTAATTCATCTAATACATCTTGATTATCTAGATTTAAGATAGCAATATCATCTTCACTTTGATTATAAAACATCTTAGCTTTTACTCTTTTATAGTTTTCATATGTTTTAAAGAAATCAATATGAGCTTTATCATAATTAGTTATTAAACCTATGTTAGGATGAAAGTCTATAATATTTTCACTTTGTTGTACTGATACTTCCATAACAACAATATCATTTTCTTTTACATTATCAACAATACTTGTTAATGGATAACCAATATTACCTACTAAATGAACTCGATCTTTAAAAGCTGCTCTTAAAATATCATACGTTAATGTTGTAGTTGTTGTTTTACCATTAGTACCCGTAATACCAATTAAAGTAATATTCTTAGGTAGTAAATGATAAGCCATTTCAACTTCATTAATAACAGGTATACCTAGTTCCTTAGCTTTTAATACTAAAGGATGATCAATAGGTACTCCCGGATTCTTAATAAAATAATCATATCCAACTAAATTAACATTATGACTACCAAATATAAAATTACATCCAAGTTCTTTTAATTCATTAATTTTATCTTGATCATGTAATTCTTCATTTTTAATATCATTAATTAATACAAAGTTATTATGTTTTAATAAATATTTACTAGCTTCATAACCACTTCTTGCGAAACCTAAGATAAATATTTTCTTATTTTCATACATAAAATCACCAATAAATATTATATTATGTTTATAGTAAAAAGTAAATTGTTATGCTATAATTTATAAGGTGATTAAAATGATATTTGCAAGTAATAATAAAGGTAAAATAAAAGAAATAAAAGATATCTTTAAAGACTATGAAATACTAAGTTTATCAGATGTTAATATTGATATTGATATTGTTGAAGATGGTAAAACTTTCTATGATAATGCTTATAAGAAAGCTAAGGCTATTTTTGATATAACAGGAATTCCTACTATTGCTGATGATTCAGGTTTAATCTTTACAGAACTTGTTGATTGGCCAGGAGTAAACACTAAAAGAATATCAAATAATCAAGATAATGATGAACATGAAAGAAACCAAATGTTAATTGATAAAGGAAAAGAATTAACTAATAAAGAAATACAAGCTATTTGTACTCTTGTTTATGTAGATAAAGATAATGTTATAGAAGCAACTGGTAAAATGATTGGTACTATTGCTACTTCTGAACACCCTGGAAATGGTTTTGGCTTTGATAGAGTCTTTATTCTTCCAAATGGAAAGTATGTATCTGAGTTAACTCCTAATGAAAAAAATGAAATTAGTCATCGAGCCCAAGCTAGTAAACTATTACTTAGTAAACTAAAAAAGATTTCTATTTAGAAATCTTTTTCTTTTTATCAATAATAAATATTATAGAGAATGTTAATATACCAATAATACTTGTTATAATTCCATAGTTTAACCATGGTGAATTATATACTAGTTTTATATGATGTTCTCCCTTAGTTATCTTAGATCCTATAAACGCTTTATTTACTTTTTCAATCTCTACTTTTTCTTCATCAATAAATAAAGTAAAGCCTTTGTCATAAGGTATACTAGTTACTAAATAACCATCCTTAGTAACATTAATATCACCAATAACTTGATCATTTTCCATCTTACTAATTTTTAATTCATCATACTTAGTATTTACTATCTTCTTATAATCTATTAAATATGTATCAATACCTTCAATATGATAAAAACCTCTTAGTAATTTAACTTTTAATTCACGATCATTATCTCCAAAAATATAATGGAATGTCTTATTCTTATTATCATATGGCCAAGTTTTACATGTTCTTATATTCTCTTCATTATTAATCTTTATAGATATATTAGGAATCTTACAAGTATTTTCTATAATACTTGATATATTAACTAGTAATAGTTTATCTGTTATATCAGTTTTTAAATTAACAGTAAATTCTCCTTCATCATCTACTATTAAGTTATAACTATCCCCTACTTTAATAGCTTGTATTCCAAGTACATCTTTTATTTCATAATTAAGTTTAGTCTTAGATATCGTAAAATTAATATAAGGATTACTTGATTTACCATCAATAATAACATTGTTCAAAAGTAATTCTTCATTATAAGGATAATCATATTTATTATAATCAGCTTCATTCATAATATTACTTCTTGCATAAATAATAGGTAAAGCTCTCTTATTAAGATATATATTATTCTTAACTCTTTCATAACCATAACCTAGTTTATAAGGACTATAAACATATTTAACACCCATAAAAGTATTAAGAAGTAAATTACTTTTAGATGGTACTAAGAAATTATTATATTCTGAGATATTAGATATCATATCATCTCTAATAAAGTTTAAATAATCCCCATTATAAGTAGATGAATAAATATTTGTTGAATAATATTTATCATTATAAATAACATTTACTGTTTTATTAGGATAATGTAAGTTAGCAGTTCGATAGTATCCCTTATCTTCTTCATTAATTTTATTTATACTATCAGCAACTTCTTGTGGAAAATACTCATTAAACATTTCAAAAGATAAATCATCTTCTTTAAAAGCCTCATAAATATTAGTTCCAATTAGTGGACCAAGTAATATTAGAATAATAAATATTTTTTTATTAAATTTATGGTATAAAAGTAGTCCTATTATAAATAATAAAAATAATCCATAGAACCATAATACTCTGTTATTGTAATACAACAAGAACCATACAACTACTAGAAATATACTAAATTTATATATATTTATTTTCTTATCAAACAAATCTTTAATAAATAGTGATATGTAATAACTAAATAAAGGTAATAATGGTATAAAACATTTAGCTCTTATATATAAACCACCATTTAAAACATATTTAAATACGGGAACAAATAATAGTACAGAAAGTATTGTAGCCACTATTACATTACTTCTTTTCTTTGTAAAGAATAAATAAAGTAAAGTAATAAATCCAGTTACTGATAACCCTATAGAATAAGTACCATTAAAGGCATCATAAAACTTCATATCTGGTATTAGTAACTTTTTAAGTGATACTACTACTCCCCCTTCATTACGACCCATAAAGATAGTATACATTGTTGGTATTAGCAGTATACCTGCTAATAGTACACCAACTAATATAACTAAACCAAACTTTATAACATCAAATAATAAAGAACGCATTCTAAATTCTTTATTTCTATTTTTATATAGATATTCATGTAAATAATAGATACATAAAGTTATTATCCCTACTACACTATAATAGTAACTAGTCATTATCATTAAGAAAACACTAATAATTAATAGTGATTTCTTCTTTTTATTTAAATACTTATCTACTCCAAAGAATCCCATTATTAAGAAAGGCATATAATTTACAAACATAATATGTCTATGCATATGGAAAATAAATGGCGTTCCAAGTACAAATATTAAACTAGTTAATAAACATATTTTACGATCATTACCATGACTTTCTATGAAACGATAAAAAAGAATACCAGAGATTATTAAGATAATTACATTGATAATCTTAGTATAAGTTACCATACTTAGAAAAGGAAAAAAGTATGATAATAAAACAATAGGACTCAATAATCCATAATAAGATAAATTAAAGATATTTTGTCCTGCTCCATAGTGAAAAGAAATATTTGGTAATAAATTCCCAGTCTTATAAAATATTTGTCTAAAATACTCCGGAATTATAGTATGTTGATTAACCCAGTCTGTATCTGAACCAAAGACATAATTAAAACGATAAGTTAAAAAAACAAAAAGAAAGATAACAATTGTTATTATTAAATAATCTACTTGTCTCTTACTTAGTTTCATTTTTCTTCTCCCTAAATACTATAAACTTACTAAATATATAATTAAGTATTGTAACAACAACTTGAACTACTAGTTTCATAACTTTATCATTAACCCCTAGTTTTGTTACAAATACAAACATTAAGCCCATATCAATAAGTAGTGTTGATACACGAGATAAATAAAATTTACTTGCTTCTTTGATATTAGCTTTTTCCTTATTTTCAAAAACCCATTTACGATTAGTAAAGTATGCAAAAGTACATGCAGATACCCAAGATAGTATGTTTGCTATCTGTAACTCTACACCATTATTTGGATCTAAAATAGTTAAAGTAAGGCCATAGTATACAGCCAAACTAACAACCGTTGCTAATACACCAAATATTAAATAATTAATTATTTCTTTATATTTATAATATAATTCCTTCATACATACTCCATTATATAATTATACAATATTTTTTATTTTTTTCCTAATATATCTTCATAATATTCTTGGGAGATGACATATTTATAGTTAGCATATTTATCAATAATACCATGTTTATTTAGGGCCATTACATAGTTATAAGCGTCATATGTTGTAATTGGCCAGTTCTTTTCTTCATCAAAGTATGGAATGTAAATAATAGTATCTTCCTTACCATCAGCCTCTATAATTTGATCAATAATCTTAGTAGTAATATTATTGCAAGTACTTAAGTTAAAATTATTTAAATTAGATTCTCTAAATGTATTTCTTTCAGTATATATTTCAAATATCATTATAAAGATAAGTATTGGTAAAAAAATCATTATTCTATTATATTTTTTTATTAAATATGAAAGTATAAGAGATATACATAAGAAGATATAGAATATTATTACAAAGATTACTTCCATTCTAATCATATACCAAGAAGATGATTTAGCACACAAGAGTGTAATATATATACTAGTTAATATAAATGATATTAAAATACTAAATACTTTACGATTATGATAAAGTTTTCTTTTAAAGAAAATAATATTACCTGCTATAAAACTAGTAAATAAAATAATTGAGAACAAGAAGTTAAATGATATTAAATCTCTTAGTGTATAACTAATAACTTCTTTATATGTGGTTATAAAATTATGTTCTTGATTACTTATTAGATATGCTGCTCTACCGCCAGTTAACTCTAATATTTGAACAATAACCCATACTACAAGAATTAATATTTCATAGTTATTTTTCTTTATAAAAGTAAGTAAATTCTTAGATATCTTTTTCTTTTTAAATACTTTATCATCTATTAATCTAAATAGTAAAGTAATACCTATATAAGTAGCTAATATAATACTTGAAAATAAATTAGAGAATAATGATAAGTATACTATTAATAACATAAAACCTGTTTTTATTTTATTATCTTTAAAGTATAGTTTACCATTACCTAATAAATACATTACTAAGGAACAATTAATTAATGCAGGGATTAAATAATGATAATAACAGCTTGCACTAATAGCATGAAACATATAATTATTTTCCATCTCATAGATTCTAAATATTAGAAAGTGTAAAAGTAAAAAGAAGATTGTAATTAATATATTTTCACTAAGTTTATTATTATATTTATCTCTTACTAATTTATAAAAGAAATAAAAGTATATAGTAATAAAAATACTTACTATAAAAGAGTTTACTATGACAATATTATTTAAATAGTTATTACTAAATATTGATAAGAATCTAACTCCAGCTGTTATACACATAGGCATAATGGTTTCTGGGAAGATCTTAGTTGGATTCCAACCACCTATTAAAGGATAAGCACTTCTTGAGAAATAAGCATTATGCCAGTCATCTGTATCTAATAAAGTAATTGGATGTACTTTATAAAAAAAGACAAAAAATAAAAGAAAGATTATAATGAAGAATAAACTTTCAATAATTCTTTTTTTATTTATCTTCATAATAATCTCTCCTTTTTGTCATTAATTAGTATTTGTTTCTTTAATTATATATACTGGTCTTTTCTTAACTTCTAAGTATGTTTTTGATAAGTATTCACCAATAACACCTAGAACCATTAAAATTATACCACTTGTGAATAGAATAAGCCATATTATATGGTAAAGTGAACCATAGTCTGTAACTAAGGCCAAGATAAAGAATACTATGGCAGCTATCAAAAACATTATTCCAAATACAAAAGATATCATTAAAGGTACTGTTGTAAAGGCTACAATACCTTCAAGAGCATATTTAAATAATTTCCAGAAGGACCATTTAGTCTCTCCAGCCACTCTCTCAATATTCTCATATTCAAGCCATTTTGTTTTAAAACCAACAAAACTGAATAATCCCTTTGAATAACGATTATATTCCCCTAGTCTTAAAATGTTATCAACGACAATTCTTTTCATTAGTCTAAAGTCTCTAGCACCATCAACCATCTCTACTTTACTCATCTTATTAATGATTTTATAGAAGATTCTTGCAAAGAAACTACGAATAACTGGTTCACCTTTTCTAGTTACTCTTCTTGTACCAACAATATCATAGTCTGCTTCTTCAATTAACCTTATCATCTCAGGTAACATAGAAGGTGGATCTTGTAAATCAACATCCATAATAGTTATATAATCACCAGTTGCATGTGATAGCCCTGCATACATTGCAGCCTCTTTACCAAAGTTTCTAGAGAAAGATATATATTTAACATTCTTATCAGAACTAGCAATCTTCTTCATTTCTTTTAAAGATTTATCACTAGAACCATCATCAACATAAATAATCTCTAATACTTCTTTACGACTATCAAATACTTTTTTAAGTTCATTATAAAATAAAGGAATACTTTCTTCTTCATTATAACAAGGAACTACAATACTAATTTTTTTCATAATATCACCTATTTCAATTCTTTAAAATAATTATATTTTAATACCAAATCATTCTTTTTGATTAAAAATTCAACATAGTTATTTAATGTTTCTAAGTCTTCTTTTTTAATATTTTTATTGTTCTTAACCTCATCACCATCTACATATACATTACCATTATACCATGATAAATCACTAAAGACCGTCATTGGTTGATAAGATTTATCTAAAGCATCTTTTTCAATATACCATTTTTTATTATAATTGACCCCTAGTAAATTAAGTACTGTTGGTAATATATTTAATTGACTAGTAACTATCTTTATATCTTCTCTTTTTTGATCACTACTCCATATAAAGAATGGTGTATGATTTATTAAGTTAGTATTAATATCTTTTCCGTATGGTTCTAATAACTTTTCATCAGATATTGTATATAAATAGTGATCTGAGTATGCCACAATAATTGTATTATTATATAAACCATTTTCTTTTAGAGCATTAATTAGTAAACCAACAAAATAGTCTGTTTCCTTAGCTTGTCTTTTAATACAGTCTATCTCTGTCATATTTAGTTTACTGATAAAGGCATCTTTCTCACTTGAACTCATCTTATCTAGTTTATCTTTATAATCAATTTTAACTAGTTTACGACATACACCTTTATCGGTAGTAAATGGTAAATGATTACTATAAGTAATTACATAATTAACAAATTTACCAGAACCTTTAAACATTTCATTATAAAATGTTTCATTAAGTACTAACTCTCTATCTAATTGATATAATTCATCAGAATAACCACCAAGGTCTTTAAGACCAAAGTACTGATCATAACCAAAGTTTAAATAGTTAATAGCCCTACTATAATATTCTCCACTATTCATATGGAAAGCCTTTATAGAGTATTCCTCTTGTTTTAGTAGATTAGCCATCGAATATGGAAAATCATTTTTATTTAAAGTATACGCATTAACAGGATAAGTAAATGGTGTCATATATCCAACATTAACAGCAAACTCCGAATTAAAGGTACTACCACCACCATTATAGAATGAATAATGTTTAGTAAAGTTAATAGAATGATCTAAAAGTTTATAAGTGTTAGGCATCAATTCCTTCGTTAATAACCAATCATCAATTCCTTCAAATTGTAAGAAAATGACATTTTTACCTTTAAATCTTCCTGTGTATTTATTTTTGCCATAGTCATCATATGTATCTGAGAAAGCATCTTTTAAAAACTCATTTTCGGTTGCAGTCTTAGTTTTCTCAGGTTTTAAGTAAACAGTATAAAAGTCTCTTAAACTATATTCATAGAAACCACTTAAAACCATACATTTATTACTATCATTAAAATTAGTATAAACATTCTTAGGTTTATTCCAAGAATCCCATGTAAGCTCTACATTACCTTTACCTAACTTTTTATAAGCAAAAGTATGACATACTATAAATAATATAATACAAGTAATTAATAACTTCTTATTAGTCTTTTTATTCTTAGGAAAATGTTTTACTAAGATAACAAATAAAACTATTAATACAATAAATACAACATATACTAAAATATTACAATTCTTTATAACATCAAACATGTAACTAGATCCTTCACTAGCTAACTCTAACATTGAAAAACTAAAGAAATTCTTAGTTGCATCAAAGTATACATTATTTACTAAGAATAGAATTATAAAGATAATAAAAATAATGTAATTGGCGATCATAGCATACTTTCTTTTAAGACTGTATACTATTCCCAAGAATAAAATAATATAGCCAATAGAAAAGAATCTTGGAACAACTTCCCATAATTTATAGAACGTTATATCTTTAGAAAATAATCTAGTTGCTATATCGATAATTACATATATCAGTATAAAAAGTAACATTGAATATATATGTTTTCTTTTCATAAACTTATGTATATTTATAAATAATTTTTTTATCTTTCTTAGTTTACCCTTTTCTTTAAAAAATAATATAATGACATGCCAAAGATACTTAATTTTTGATATAAATAAATGAAATCCATCTAATGACTTTGTTTTAATTTTTTTGATTTGTTTTTTCATTATATCACCAACTTTATTTTACTATAAAATACTTTTTATTACAAACAAAAAACAATACCCTCTGATAAAAGATACTGTTTCGAGTTTAAAAAGATGTCGCATATCAAATAATATAAACATTATTTAACAATTAATAAGTATTATCAGTACTTACTACAACTGATTATCTTTCGAGTTTTCTTTCTCAATAACAATTGGTAAAACTTAGAGGCGATAATAACTATTACTAGAATAGTTTTTCTTACCTATGATGATATAGAAATCACATTGGAGCTACTATCCAAATAAAACTACACACAGTAGTAAAATAGTCATAAGACTATGGATGCACAAAGTACATCAAGATCCCTAAAGAAATAGAGTCCATTACTTTAAATTTCTAAAGAGATAAAAAATAAGGATTAGTAACTCAGTAAATGAAATCTTATCATCTATCTAAGCAATTTTATTATAATATACTTTTCTATCTATTGCAATAGTTTTAAAAAAATAAGAAAAAAAAGTATAAAAAAAGAATTGCTCTATAATAGAACAAATAGAGCAATTCCAATAGCAGCAATTAAACACATTGTAATATAAAACCATATGTTAGTATACTTTTTAATTCTAATCTTAGATATATGTAAGTAACCAACTACTGGTACAACAAATGTATAAATAAGAGCTCTTGTATCAATATCTAATTTAAATAGTTTAGCTATTAACCAAACAAGAGCAAAGATTGGTACACTAACAGGTACTGGTAATCCCGTATAATACTCAATAGCTTTATTCTTATCACTCATAGCTACATTAAAGTATGCAAGTCTTACAATACCACAAACTACATATAAAGCAAGAATTACTACTTGATACCACTTACAAACTAGAGCATCTGTTCCATCAATTAGTAAGTGTCCACTCATCATTTGATGAATAGTTAAAGCTGGTATTACAATAAAACAAATAATATCAGCAAGACTATCTATTTCAACACCAAAATCTTTTTGTTGTTCTGTACGATTCTTTTCATGTCTTGCTACTTTACCATCAAACATATCACAAATAGCAGCTAGTATCATACCAACAAAAGCATATACTGGCATTTTATAGTGAAGTGTTAATAAGTATCCACCTACTGCAAGAAACGCACCTAAATAAGTTATAAATACTGATTTTCTCCAAAATCCTATCATCATTACACCTCTGCATTATGATAAACATCTTGAACATCATCTAAATCTTCAAGAGCATCAATAAGTCCCATTAATTTTTCCATTTTCTCATCATCTAATGGAATTGTGTTATCAGGTACAAAAGTTATTTCACTAGTAACAAACTCATTAATTCCACCAGACTCTAGTGCATCTTTAACTGTTAAGAAAGCTTCTGGTTCAGTATAAACTGTGTAACTTTCTTCATTATCTATTACATCTAAGGCATCATTAGTTATAGCAATATCCATAACAGTATCAAAATCAAATTTATTTTCAATTTCAAAGACACCACGACGTTTAAACATATAACTTACACTACCATTAGTTCCTAAGTTACCTCCATGTTTAGTTAAGGTACTTCTAACCATCATAGCAGCTCTATTTTTGTTATCTGTTAAACAGTCAATCATAATAGCTACGCCACCATTAGCATAACCTTCATAACGAATTGCTTCATAGTTTTCAGAGTTACCACTACCTACTGCTTTATCAATAGCCTTTTGAATATTATCTTTAGGCATATTATTACTCTTAGCTTTTTCAACAACAGCACGAAGTGATGGATTCATATCAATATCTCCATTTGTACCCCTAGCTGCAATATAAATTTCTTTTGCTAATTTTTGAAATACTTTACCACGAGCAGCATCAATTAATCCTTTTTTACGATGAATTGTTGCCCATTTACTATGTCCACTCATAAAACTCTCCTAACTTATATACTCTATTAATACAGGCCCTAGTATCAACATTAATAATAAAGGTATAAAGAATACTACTGAGATAACACTTATCTTAAGAGGTATCTTAGAGATATATGCTCTCATTTCAAGAATTCTGGTTTCTCTTAAATAATTTAATTGATTTACTAAGGTCTCTGATATACTATTACCCATAATACTTGCTTGTTTAATATTTAAAATAATATTTTTAATAGTATCACTAGGAATTCTAGTTGATAAACTATCCAAAGCATCTGTAAAACTCTTACCAAGTCTAATTTCACTTAACATTCTTTTAAATTCATCACTAAGTTCTGATTCAACATTACTACTTGTAAGATCAAGTGCTGAATATAAATTATTACCTGATTCAAGAGATAATTCAAGTACTTCAAAGAAAAATATTGCTTCATGTTCTAATTTTCTTTTTCTTTTCTTTATTCTTGTATCAAGAATTAAATTTGGTAAAAAATAGTAATAGATAATACTAATGATTGGGGCAAAAATATAACCCCAGTCAACACAATATAATATCACAAAGAAAATAAGAATACTAGTTAGTAGACGGAAATTAAGAAACTTAATAACTGTCCATTTGGTATTAGGACCTAATAGTATTATTTTTTCTTCAATAACATCAAATGTTTTCTTATTATAAATACGTTTTGAAAAACTATTATTCATACTAATACTCCTTTAACTTAATTATTTTCTTAACAACTACTATATATACAATATAAATAATTAATATTAATAAAATAATTACAATTCCTAACGGATGACTAAATAAGGGATTAAAATATGTAGGATCCAAAATATAAATTAATAAGATAAATACTAGTGGCACAAAAACAAGAACACGATATAAGAATTTAGCAGGTGCTGACAAATTCTTTAATTCTTCATCTAGTTTACGATTATCAAAAATAGTTCTTTCCATTGATGAAAAGACTTTAATAATATTACCACCTGTCTTATTTAAAATAGTAAGACTAGTTGCCATGTATGTAGCAATTGACATCTTAACACGTTTACTAAATCTTTTAAAAACCGTTTCAAGATCAAGTCCATAGTGTAAATCATTACTCATCTTAGTAAACTCATCTTTTAGATTACCATTAAGTTCATTCTCTGTTATATCAATAGTTTGCATAATACTATAACCTACTTTAAAAGAATTATTCATAATAGTAACGGCTTTTAGCATTTCAGTTTCCATGTCTTTCTTTATTAGTTTGCTTCTTCCTATAAAGATTAAATCTGGAATAAAAAAACCAGCGATATAACCAACAATAATACTTATTAATGTAATAGTTTGACCTTGGGTTGCCATTGTAAGAATCATAAGGGCAAGTACAAAGAAACCAAATATTACTTTAAATGAGACAACACTCATTGGATTATCATCTTTACCTACATATTTTCTATAATGTTTAGAATAATTAGTTAATAGAACACTTTTGGATAAAATGTTATTACATGTATTTATAAACTGATTATATTTATTTATCAAGAAATCAAATAAGTTATTATTATCTTTTTCTTCTATAAAATCATTCTTGCCTAATCTTTGTCTTATTCTATTAATTCTTTGAAAACGAAAATAATATACAATAGTTGCAATGATAATTAAGGCAAATATACTATATACAACAATAGCAAATATTTTTACGAATGACATTTTATCCCTCCTTTCTATTCTTTACTAATACTCTTTTTACTAAATACTCCTTCTAGTGATGTAACACCACGTTCTACTAATTTTTCATAGACCTTTGGTATTCCTTTGCATTTAACAAAGTTACCATCAACTTCATTATTTGAAGTTAATCCATTTTGATGGAATGAGAAGATTTCGCGAAGTTCAATCTCGCCATCTTTCATACCGATTATTTCACTTATATTTGTTATTTTTCTACGACCATCTGATAAACGACTAGTAGTAACTATGATATCTAAGGCATTTTTAATATATTCACGAATGGCTCTTACTGGTATTTCCATATCACCCATTAAGACCATGGTTTCAAGTCTATTCAAAGCATCAATATCACCATTGGCATGCAAAGTTGTTAAACTTCCTTCATGACCTGTATTCATCGCTTGTAACATATCAAAAGCTTCTTTACCACGTACTTCACCAACAATTATTCTATCTGGTCTCATACGAAGTGAGTTACGAACTAAATCACGAATAGTTATTTCACTATTGGCATCATAGTTTGTATTTCTAGTCTCTAGTGAAATTATATGGTTCCCTTTTAACTTAAGTTCAGCTGCATCTTCAATTGT
>JAEEGL016697328.1_pt1 | contig 15206 bp, 10 predicted proteins | sample 9134231 | NCBI WGS metagenome assembly JAEEGL01 (sample SAMN16246548, study PRJNA631951) | gut metagenome | biome: gut microbiome; feature: rumen; material: fiber-attached | host: Bos | place: Iran: Karaj | collected 2018-10 | reverse complement strand
TATGTGAAGTGTACCCCAAAAGTTGGAAACAATTTTTTGGAGGTACACTTTTTTTATTTATACAGCAAATATAACAAAAAATTATCAAAAAAATGGTGTCAAAAATGCAAATTCTCTGACCCTTTATATGTAAAAGGAAAATTTCCTTTTACATATAAAAACTGGAGGTCTTTATGAGAAAAAGTTTGCGTTTTGAAATTGCCCATGTTTTGAGCAATATTTTTGGGGTTCTGCTTATCACAGCCACAGTCCTTTTTGTTGCTGCCACGCCCTTTTCGTGCAAAGTCACGGACAGCGGAATTGAGGTTGATTCCGCGGACGAGAAAGCTCCTGAAATTCAGGATTTTTCCGTCGAGAGCAGCTCGTGTGCCAGCGTAAGATGTTCTGTGCCGTTTTCCCTCTCGGATTTGGCGATGACGAGCAGTTCTGATGGGGCTGAATACGGAATTGATGCAAAAAGCGTTTCCTTTGACGAGAGCCGAAGCACCGCAAAGATTTTTTTTCCCCTTGAAACAGAGACAGGAAAAACTTACACGCTGTCGGGCGTTATCTCCGATGCAAAAGGGAACAGCCTGAAATTCTCCAAAGATTTTATTGGCTTCAATGATAATCAGGCGTTTCTTGTCCTGAAAGAAGTGCGCCCTGCTTCAGAAAACACCAAGAAAAAAGCGGCGTACTTGTCTTTCCATGCGCTCAAGGGCGGAAACCTTGCCGGAACGGAAGTTCTGTTCGGTTACTACAACACAAAGTACGCCTTTCCTGCAATTACGGTCAGTGCTGGAGAAACGATTGTGCTTCATTTGCGCTCGTATGGGGATGCGGCTGAAGGATATGTCGATGAGCTTGGAAGTAATCTCTCGCTTTCTTCTGCTTTTGAGTCCAGCCCAACTGCCCGCGATTTGTGGATTCCAGGTACGGAACTGTATCTTTCGGGTACTTCCGATGTTGTTGCTGTTGTTAACACATACAAGGATTCTGCGTTTGACGGGCTTTTGTACATAAAGGAAAGCGGAAAAAGCTGGTCACGGAACAACCAGAAATCGCTTGCCGCACTTTTGGCAAGCTCTGGCGTGTGGAAAAATGACAGCCCGGAGAGTGCTGTTGTCACAGGAATCTCATCTGCGGCAAAATCAATTCAGAGAAACGATTTGGCAGAGCTTGTAGCGTCATTTTCCGGAAATGTTCCGGATTGCATAAGTTCTGAAAAAATCGACTGGAGCATTGGCAGCGCGACTTTAGGAAAGTAGGAGTAAAACCCCTGGTTGTTGCGGTAAGACGCATCAACAATTTCAGAGATTCCCTTAACTAAAAGAAAAAAACTCCGAAATTTAAAATGGAGCTGTTCGGAAATTTCAGTTTTCCGAACAGGTCTATTTTGTTATTTTAACTGGAACTGTTCGGAAATTTCGACTTTTCGACAGGTCGCTATTTTGGGGGAAATATGGCTTTTGGAAATCCTTATGCCGCGTATCAGACAACAGCTGTAAAAACGGCTTCTCAAGGAAAACTTGTTGTAATGCTTTATCAGGGGATGGAAAAGGAGCTTTCAGCAGCTTTAAAATGTTTTGAGAGTGATGACAGAATTTTAGCCTCTAATATCGAGGCTTACGGAAAGCATATTATGAAATCTCAGGAGATAATAAACGAGCTTCAAGTTTCGCTTGATATGGAGCGGGGCGGAGAGATTTCAAAGAATTTGATGTCGCTTTATGTGTATTTCAATCAGGAGCTTACGGCGGCGAACATAAATCAAGATAAAAGAAAACTTACTTTTGTCGTTGACATGGTTCGCCAGCTTTCCGCTGCATGGGAAACTGCTGATGGACAGACAAATACGGCAAATCAGACTGTTCAGCAGACTTTGAATATAAAAGGTTAGGCTTATGGCACAAGAGTTGAGTCAAAAAGAGCTTGATGAGAGGGTCGCTATTCTGAAAAGATTCCGCGAGCTTTTGGAGCAGCAGAGGAGTAAATTCAAAGAATACCTTACTGTTCTTGAAAACCAGCACGGAAAAATAGAAGCTGAGGACGGCGATGCGCTCGCGGCTCATGCGGAACTTGGAAACCAGATTGTAAAGAATATCGCCAGCTTGCAGAAAGTCATTGTTCCAATGCAGGGCTTGTATCAGACAAAAGGCCGGCTCGCGGACACGAACCAGAGCGTTGCGCTTATTCAGGACGAGCTTAATCTTTTGCGGGAAAAAGTTCTTGTTCAGAACGAAAAAAATCGTGTGCTGCTCCAGTCAAAGATGGGGCAGGTGAGAGCGCAGCTTAATTCTTTCTCAAAGCTGAACCCTTATTTTGGAAGTCGCTCGGTTTATTCTGAGCGGTCGGCTACAGGAAATGTCATTTCTGTTTCGGGCTGAAAAGCTGTATGAAGAAATATTTGAGAGAATTTTATGAGTCGATGAACTCGTCTGTGCCGCTAATCTTGCTTCTTGTTGTTGTGAGTGCAGTGTGCGGATTTTTATACGAGCTTCTTTTTTACAAGATTGACTGCGGTGAATGGATAAACCGTGGTACAACATTCGGGCCGTGGATTCCGATTTATGCGATTGGCGGTTTTCTGATGGCACTGTCAACTTTTCGCTTGCGCCAGAATCATCATCCTGTGCTGATTTTCCTTATGAGCGGGATTGTGTGCGGTATTCTGGAGCTTATTGCGGGCTGGGTTTTGCTCAAATTTTTTGGAATACGCCTTTGGGACTACAACAAGGAGATTTGGAATTTCGGCAACATAGGCGGATTTATCTGTGCCCGTAGCGTGCTGATTTTTGCCGTGTTCGGGCTTTTGCAAAATTATGCAATGATTCCGGTTCTTCTTTCGGCTGAGAGAAAATTCCGTGGCAGGCTGTTCTGTTGTGCTTGCATTGGGCTTTTCGTGCTGTTCGTCCTTGATATTCTTGTGAGCCTTGTTGTGAGCAGGGCTTCTGAAATGGCTGTTTAGACAGATTTTGGGCTGAATGTTTCAACATCATCGCCTGGGAGCGGCTTTGAAAAAAAGTAGCCCTGAATATAATCGCAGCCGAGCTTTTTCAGTAAATCAAACTGCCATTGTTGTTCTACGCCTTCTACGGTAAGCTTCATTCCAAGGTCATGCACTAAGTTCACGATATTCTTTATGAATTTTTCCTTTCCGTCAACAAGATAATTGTCAACGAGCGTCTTATCGATTTTGACTTTATCTACATGGAGATATGTAAGATAGCTCAGACTTGAATAGCCGGTTCCGAAGTCATCCAAGGCCAGCCTTATGCCAAGTTCGGAAAGGGACTTAAAAAGTTCTTGCACGACGGCATTATTTTCCATGTAAAGGCTTTCCGTAATTTCAATCTCAATGAATTCTGATGGAATGTCGTATTTTTCAAGAAGCGATTTGAGGAACTTAACATAATCAGTATCCACAATTTGTCCGCTGGAATAATTTATGGCGACTTTTTTAGGCGGAAGCCCCTTGTTTCGCCAGGAGGCAATCTGTGATATGACTTTTTCTGTGACAATCCGTCCGATTGCCGCAATGTAGCCACATTCCTCCGCAATAGGGATGAACTGAGCCGGGCTGAATTCGCTGTGGTCAAGGCGGCAAAGTGCCTCAAACCCGTGGACTTCCCCAGTATGCGCATCAATCTGGGGCTGATAATGGATAAGAAAGCTCTTGTCCTTGCAGTGCTTTTGCAAAATGGTGGAAATATAGTTTTTCTCATTGATTGCAGCTTTCATCTTTGGAAGATAGAAAAGGGTTGTGTTCTTTCCATTTTTCTTTGCGTTGTACAATGCAAGGTCAGCGTTGCTCACAAGGTCATTGAAATCCAGCTCGCTTTCTGAGTCCGCGATTCCGCCCGAAAAACGCAAATCGAGCTTTACATTCTTGTAGAAGAACGGCTGCGACAGAACGAGCTTTATAGTGTCAAGAGTGTCGGTGTCGCGCGTCAGAAATCCGTTCTTATAAACGATTATGAATTCATCGCCGCCGTACCTTGCGATAAAGCAGGTGAATTCCTGCGAAAGGTACTGAAGGCGCTTTGCGAATTCTTTCAGGACGGCATCTCCGCATTCGTGTGTATAGTAATCGTTTATGTTCTTGAAATCGTCAATATCAATTAAGTACAGGCTGAAAACGGCTTTTTCGTTTATAAGAGTATTGATTTCTGCAACGACAGAAAGCCTGTTGGGAATTTCGGTAAGAAAATCGTTTTCGCTCATAATCTTCATTTTGCGCGCGGATTCTTTGAGCAGCTTGTTTTTTCTTGCGATTGCAATGTTGCGCATTTTGACTACATTATGAGCTTTCCTTGCGTATGACAGTCCTGTGATAATAGCGGCAAAGATAAGAAGCACAGAGATTATAAGGAAAACAAGCGGCATTATGAATTTTTTCTGGATTTTCCATATCTTCGGGTTATCATTCACTAAAATCGTGTTTTTCGGAAGAAGTTTTTTGTTCAGGTTGAATTTTTTCAATAACTGCAAGTCAAAATAATATTTTCCGTCGGGAGGAAACGCCACGACAGGAATTTCGCTTATTACGCGTTTTCCTAAAAGCACATCGCATAATATCTGCGCCGCCTCGTTCCCGGCTTTCTTAAAATCGTAGATTCTTCCGCCAAAAATGCCAGAGCCAATTCCGCCGACTGTGGCGCGGTACACGGGGACGGATACAAAACTTGTGATTATTTCTACGGATTCGTCGAGCGAATATCGGTTAGCGTTCTTGTCGGACAAGAAAGACATAAAAATCAGGATAGTGTTCTTGTCGATTTCTTTCAGAGCTTGTTTTATTTCGTCCAGAGTTTTTTCTTCCGTATTGATTGTGAAAAAATCTTTGTCAGGAAAATTCCGTTTTTCATCGAAAAACTGCTTCTGATCGCCAAGACCTGTCATAGAGTTGTCTACAATCGCGCAGATTTTGTCGGCAGTCGGGTTGAAGTTAAGCGCGGAGTTGATTGTATCGGTAAGAAAGAGCTTTTCGTAGATTCCCGTAATCATTGGGTTTTTGCCCGCAATGTCTGCCTGAACAATGTCGTCAACGGCGAAGAAAACAATCGGAACATCTTTAAAAATTTCGTTTTGGTATGTGCGCACGAACATAAGGGCGGCATCGTCACCGGCAATAATCCCGTCATATTCTTTTTTGTCGTTGAATTTGTATTTGATATAGTCATAGAACCGCTGGAAATTTTCGGCTTCGCTGTATTTTTTTGTTTCCATGTAAACAATGTCGAAATTTATGTTATGCTTCTCAAAAATCTCTGCAAGTCCAATGGTTTCGTAGAAAAGAATTGGATAAGTGGGGCTGTACGAGCTTATGAAAAGAACATTTTTCTTGTTAATCGCAAGGTTTGAGATTGGCGGAGAATAAGAATCCGGATTTTTCTGAGAATTGTTGTAAGCCATGTTCGCAGCTTCCAAAAGAAAAAGCAGCGCAAGCAAAATCAACGCGACGCTGATTAATGAAGTTTTTTTTATTTGTGGCATATAATCTCCGACACAATTATTAATTATACCACAGAAAAATCAGAAAAAATCTATAATTTTTTGTTTTATAAGGGGCTTTGCAAAAAAAGAGCTGTTCTGAAATAAATCAGTGTGCTACTGAAAATGGACCTGTTCGGAAAACTGATGTTTCCGAACACATCTAATTATAGAACCGCTGATTAAGTCATGTTTAGATAAGAAGAATGACTTAATCAGCGATTTTTTTTATATTTCGATTTCACCTTCGTAGCAAACGCTCGTCGTTCCAGTAAGATAGACTGAATCGCCGGTGTAGCGCACAATAAGTTTTCCACCGCGGACTTTGACCGTTATGTTCTCGTCCATCGGACAGAATCCGTTAAGCACGGCTGCAATTGCGGCGGCACACGCACCAGTTCCGCAGGCAAGCGTCTCTTCGTTTCCGCGTTCCCAGCAGCGCATTTTAAGCTCGTTCTTGCTTACCACGCGCACGAACTCAACATTCGTCCTGTTCGGGAACATCTTGTGGTTCTCGATTGTAGGACCTTCCTGAGTTACAGGCTCTTTGTCAACGAACTTGGAGAAAATGACGCAGTGCGGATTTCCAACGCCTACGCAAGTGATTTTGTATTCCTTGTCCCCGACTTTGAGCGGCTGGTCGATGACGGCTTCTTTCGGGAGCTTTGGATTGTCCAGAGTGACCGGAACGCTCTTGAGCTTGGTTGGAATGTTCCTTGCCTTGAATTTCGGCGTGCCCATGTCAACGGTAACAGAATTGACTTTTCCGTTGAGCTTGTAGAGAGTGAGCGTTTTGATTCCTGCTTCCGTTTCAACATAGCAAGTTGCGATTGGCTCATCTTTCTTGCCGTGCTTTCCGTCGTCCTGAACGCCGTTTATGTTGTTGTCATAGACATATTTTCCTACGGCGCGGATTGCGTTTCCAGCTACGCGGCTCTCAGTGCCGTCCATATTGAAGAAGCGCATCGCAACATCTGCTTTTACGGATTTTTCGATAAGAACAAGGGAGTCTGCCCCGATTCCGTTCCTTCTGTCGCAAAGACGAACGGCAAGCCCGCCAGGATTCTTGACTTCCTGCTCCCGCGCATCGATGACGATGAAATCGTTTCCGGTGGACTGCATCTTGGTGAACTTGATTCTCTCCTTGTGCTCGCGCAGGCGGTTGATGTCAACAAGCTCCACATTCTCGGCTGAGTAGTGTGATTTGAGACAGTCCGCGATTGCGTTTGCGGTGTCGATTGCCGTAAGGCACGGAATGTCCTTCTCAACGGCATGTCGGCGGATTTTAACCGAGTCAGCGCGAGGATTTCGTCCTTTCGCGCTCGTAGATATGATGTAGTCGATTTTTCCTGAGTCGAGCAATGTGATTACATTGTCGTTAGGATTCTCCTTGATTTTGTTCACAATCTGCACATTCATACCGAAGTCGGAGATGACTTTGGCTGTACCTTCCGTAGCGTAGAGCTTAAAGCCCATATCATAGAATTTTCGCGCCAAATCAGGAATTTCGTAGTGGTCGGTTGTCCTGATTGTGAAGAGAACGCCTCCGCTTCGCTTCATCGTGTAGCCCGCCGCAACGAGTCCCTTGAAGATTGCTTCTTCACGTGTTGCCGCAATGCCCAGAACTTCGCCCGTTGATTTCATCTCAGGGCCAAGGTGGGTGTCTACATCCATGAGCTTTTCAAAGCTGAACACAGGCACTTTTACCGCAAAGTACGGCGGAATTCTGTAAAGACCCGTACCGTAGCCCATGTTGCGGATTTTTTCTCCGAGCATGGCGCGGACGGCAAGCTCTACCATCGGAACGCCGGTCACTTTTGAGATGTACGGAACTGTTCGGCTTGAGCGCGGGTTCACTTCGATAATGTACAAGTCGTTGTTGTAGATGAGGTACTGAATGTTCACCAGTCCTTTTGTTCCAAGCTGAATAGCAAGGTCGTGGCTTTGCTTGATGATTTTCTGGCGGAGAACATCGTTCAGGTTCCAGCTAGGGTACACGGCGATTGAGTCTCCTGAGTGGATTCCAGTGCGCTCAATATGCTCCATGATTCCTGGGATAAGAACATCCTCTCCGTCGCAGATTCCGTCAACCTCAAGCTCTATTCCCATCATGTACTGGTCGATGAGAACAGGGTTTTCGATTCCTTGTGCAAGGATAATTTTCATGTATTCACTTACATCATCATCGTTGAACGCAACAATCATGTTCTGACCGCCAAGTACATAACTTGGGCGCAAAAGGACAGGGTAGCCCAGTTTCTCTGTGGCTTTGAGTGCTTCCTGCTCGGTAAAGACAGTAAGTCCTTTTGGTCTGTTGATGTGAAGCCGTTCGCAAAGCTCATCAAACCGCTCGCGGTCTTCGGCAAGGTCAATTGCATCCGCGCTCGTTCCTAAGATTCGGATTCCCTGTTTGTCAAGGAAATTTGCGAGCTTTATTGCAGTTCCGCCTCCGAACGCTACTACAACGCCAAGTGGCTTTTCTGTTTCAATTACGCTCATCACATCTTCTGGCGTAAGAGGCTCAAAATACAATCTGTCTGATGTATCAAAGTCCGTGGAAACAGTCTCAGGATTGTTGTTAATCGTAACGACATCGTAGCCCAGTTTTTTGAGTGCCCAGACGCATTGAACCGAAGCGTAGTCGAATTCGATTCCTTGACCGATTCTGATTGGACCTGAGCCGAGTACGATAATCGTTCCTTTATGCGCGCTTGTCGCACCGGAACTTTTCCCGTCTGAAACATTCTTTTCTTGCCTTTCGTTCAGGAATTCCGTTGCTTCGTTCTTGCAGTCATACGATGCGTAAAAATACGGAGTATCCGCGCTGAATTCGCCCGCGCAAGTATCTACCATCTTGTAGCTTGCGGGAATATGAGCCAATTTTCCTTCCGCGATGAGCTTTCTTGCTTCTGCCGCTTCTGTGACTTTTCCGGTAGAGCCGATGATTTTTTCTCCAGTCAATTCCTCAATAACTTTGTCAGGATAACCGAATTTCTTTGCTTCGCGGTAAAGCTCCAGAGTAAGAGTGTTTGTTGAACCAGACTTGTTCTTAATCTGTGCGAATTTCCGCTCCATGTCGGCGAGTTTTTCAAGGTGTGCCAGAAACCACAAATCGATTTTTGTGATTTTATTGATTTCTTCTATTGAAAGAATGTTTCTCTTGATTGCCTGGAAGATTGCAAAAATGCGCTGGTCAGTACATTCGCCCACGCGCTTTTTGATTGATTCATCGCTTTCTTCCGCAAAAGCAGGCAAGTTAAGGCTTGAAACGCCAATTTCCGCGCCGCGCGCCGCCTTCATAATCGCCATCTCAAAGTTGTGGCCGATTGCCATGACTTCGCCCGTAGCCTTCATCTGAGTTCCGAGCTTGCGTGCCGCATAAACGAATTTGTCGAACGGGAATTTCGGGAATTTTACTACAACATAGTCCAAGACAGGCTCAAAACATGCGGCTGTCTTTTTTGTGACAAAGTTCGGAATTTCGTCCAGATTGTACCCAATTGCAATGAGCGCGGCAACTTTTGCGATTGGGTAGCCCGTAGCTTTTGATGCGAGAGCTGACGAGCGGGAAACGCGCGGGTTTACTTCGATTACGGCGTATTCGAAGCTGTCTGGCTTGAGTGCGAACTGGCAGTTGCAGCCGCCTTCCATGCCGAGCGAGCTGATTATGTTCAAGGCCGCGCTTCTGAGCATCTGGTACTCTTTGTCGCTCAGTGTTACTGTTGGCGCGATTACGATTGAGTCTCCGGTGTGAACGCCCACAGGGTCAAAGTTCTCCATAGAACAGACCGTAAGCACATTTCCGGCGTGGTCGCGCATTACCTCAAATTCAATTTCTTTCCAGCCTGAAATACATTTTTCTACGAGAATCTGATGAATTGGCGAGCGGTGCAGTCCGTTGTGGGCAATCTCGTCGAATTCCTCCTTGTTGTTCGCGATTCCTCCGCCAGTTCCACCGAGCGTGAACGCAGGACGGATAATAGCAGGGTAGCCGATTACATTCTCGGCAAAATCAAGGGCATCCTCATAGTTCGTTACGACTTTTGACGGAATGCAAGGTTCACCGATTGACTCCATTGTGTCCTTGAACATCTGGCGGTCTTCTGCCTTGTCGATTGTCTCAGGCTTTGCCCCCAGCAGTCTTACGCCGTGACTCTCCAAAAATCCTGACTTTGCAAGCTCCATGCAGAGCGTAAGTCCTGTCTGTCCTCCGAGCGATGACAGAATTGAGTCCGGCTTTTCCTTTTCGATGATTCTCTGGATTGTTTCCGGAATGAGAGGCTCGATGTAAATATGATCCGCCATGTTATGGTCTGTCATAAGCGTGGCTGGGTTCGAGTTCACCAGAACGACTTCAAGCCCCTGCTCTTTGAGGGCTTTGCAGGCCTGACTGCCCGCATAGTCGAATTCTGCTGCCTGCCCGATTATGATTGGGCCTGACCCGATGACCATTACTTTGTGAAGTTGTGGATTAAGTGGCATTTTTTTCAGCTCCTATATAATGTATCTATTTTTTTATTCAGTTGCGGTTGCTCAATCGTCCGCATCAAACCAATTTTCATATTTCAATGGACTTGTTGCCTGCATCGGCTTTCCAAATCACCTTCACCGCTCGTAATGATACTTGCAAGAAGCGATATAAACTGTATCGTTTTCGACTTTGTAGACAAGCCGATGTTCTTGATTTATTCTTCTTGACCAAAAGCCTGAAAGTTCGTGTCTGAGCGGTTCTGGTTTTCCGTTTCCCTCGAAAGGAGTTCTGCAGATTTCCTTTATTAAGTCACCGATTTTCTTGAAGATTCTCCTATCTTCTGTAGCCCAGCTCTGATATTCTTCAAGTGACCTTTGTGTGAATGAAACAATCACAATTCCTCCGCTTTGAAAGAAACCAAGTTCGTATGTCGATTTATGTCATCAACGGATTTTAAGAGTGAGGTCCTGTTTGCTTCACTTGCAAGCAGATAGTCAGTTTCATCATCATCTTTGACTTTTATGACAAGTTCTCTGTCTTTAAAAAATGTTTTGAGCATATCAACGAAATCTCCTGTGATTTCACTTGGCTTAACTGTGAAAATTCCTGTCATATTTTCTTTCCCCCAGATACTCAAAAAAAAACTGAATCCCTTAGAAAGAATTCAGTCCGAAAATGAAAAAATAAAAACAGTATGAACGCATGACTTTGTGAGAATAGTGTAATTGTGCTTCAAAACAGTTTTATTCATTAAAACTAGATTATATCGCAAATTAAAATGTTATGGTAGGGATTTTGGAGAATTTGTTATTTTCCTTGCGGCAAAAAAAAAGAGCTTGAGAATACTATAGCACACACAAGGTCTTCATACCGTTGCTACTTCCGTCCTGGCGGAGTTTTGAAGGATGTGTTGTATAGTTCTCAAGCTCAAATCGGAAAGAGGGGGATTCGAACCCCCGGTACCTTTTGGGTACGCACGCCTTCCAAGCGTGTACCTTAAACCACTCGGACATCTTTCCTCATAGTAACCCGAATTGAAGATAAAAAAAGTCTGTTAGTAAAACAGACTGTTAATAGTGAGACTGACACGATTCGAACGTGCGACCTCTTCCTCCGCAGGGAAGCGCTCTAATCCAGCTGAGCTACAATCTCATAAAGCAAATTGCTTCTATCGGAAGCGACAGGAGTTGAACCTGCCCAGCCCGAAAGGAACTGACGGATTAGCAATCCGTTGTATTACCGCTCTACCACGCTTCCTTAAAGTTGCATATAAAAAAAAGATTCGGAGCGAGAGGGATTTGAACCCCCGATATGGTTACCCATATGCCGGTTTTCAAGACCGGTGCATTCAGCCTCTCTGCCATCGCTCCAAAGTCGTAATGCTCTATTAATATATGATTTTTATAAGATTTGGTCAATAGGAAATCTTATAAAAATCAAAAAAATTATTAGATAATTTCTAAAAATTTCACTTTTTAGAAATTATCTGCCCGTCAGCTTTTCTTTTTTTCAATAGCTGCCTTTACGCTCTGTGCAAAAAGTTTGTTCTGGTCTTCGCGCAAAGGTACGCTGAACAAAGGCGCGCCGTCATCAGGCGAAATCCTGTAGATTTTTGACGAATCGCAAAGGTATGCGGGGCTTGATTTGTCGTTTATCCACCAGTCAAGGACAGCGATTATATAGAAAGAATATTTTATCAAGTTGGCATTCGTCGCAGAAGTCTCATCATCGGAGCGTTTTGCGCCAAGAAGAACATCCATGCGCTTTGAGATTGGATTTGAGATTCCGAAGTCATACCTGGCCCACGGGTTCGATACGCTCAGAACATCGCCTTTTGTCTTTGACGCAACTTCAATCTCCTTGACGACTGTGTACAAGAATTCAAACATGAAATCTACGCGCATACAAAGCGGGCGGTACTGGCTGTCGTTCTTCGGATGCTCAAGAAGGAGCTGCTCGAATTCAAAGTGCGGAAGGAAGTTGTATTTTGTCTGCCAGAGCATCGATGTAAGAAGCCTTTTTCCGAACAGCGTGGACTGAAAGTCCGGCTGGGTGTACTGGGTGTTCACGAACTCGCAGATTGCCTCGCAGTAATATTTTTCGAACAAACTGTCGCGATAGACCGACCACTCGTTGAGAATATCCGATACTTTGTCCTGATTTTTGCTGTCCTCGGCATCCGTTTCAATCGTGAAGTTTACGTTGCGAAGTCCTTGGAACAAATCTTCGGAGATTCTGAGAATCGTAATCGTAATCTGAAGCGGATTGAACGGAGCGAGCAGATTGTAGCCGTCCCTGAACTGGTAAATCGGCTGAAAGTACGGGAACATATCAGGGTAAGTCGAAAGCTTGTCGAAGCCCGCATCCGGGAAGAACTGGTTCAAAAGTTTCAGACCAATCTTGACATAATCGTGTTTCCGCGACTGCTGTGCGGTTTGGGCTTCTTTTTCCTTTTCTTCCTGAGCTTTTTTCTCTTCTTCTGCCTTTATTGCCTCTGGCGTTTTTTCCTGATCGACATCAGACATTTCTGTTTGTTCGCCTTTTTTCTGAGGAAGGATAAGGTCAAATTTGTTAAGCCCCAGGAACGCAAAGATGTTTGCAGTCTGTGTGAGGAAAAAATCCTGAAAATAATCGAAGCGTTTTGAGCTCATTCGCATAAGAAGCGGGTAAAGTCCCTTTATGACCTGGCTGTAAACATAGAACCATTCCGCAATAGCCTTTTTTGAGTGAGCGGAAGCTGCTTTTTGGTCAACTTTCGGGTACTTTGCCAGTTCATTGTAGATTTCTTTATAAAATTTTGAGATTCTGTTTTCGCCGAGATAATAGATTTTGAGCAACATTTTGTATATTGCCTTCGTGATTGGAATCAAATCGGAAATCATCGGGTCATGGTCAAGCGTAGTGAGCTTTGTGTACAAGTTGCGGATTTCTTTTACATTCCACATGCCCACTGTTTTCAGGAAGCGGAATTTATCTTCCTGAGCCGTCATGATTTTTTCCTTGTATGTTTCAGGCGAGATGAAAATAATCATTTTGGTTGTTTCGATAAAATCGTTCAGGTGGTCAATATCGGCTTTGAGAGTGTACTGAACGAAGCCGTGCCTGAGCTTTTCCAGACCGTTCTTCTTGAAAAGCCTGACGAAATTGAAAAGACCATAGTTCGGCATGATTTTGAAATCTTCGTCCATCATTACCTTGTCCATAAGATTGCGCTCTTTTTGCGTAATGTCTGGCAAAAGGGACGATTCTTTCTTTGGGGCTGGCACAGAGCTTGGCGCGCCTTTTCCTGCGACTGCGGTGGCATTGCCCGAAACTTTCCCGATGACGACTTTCCGCTTGTAGTCTTTTGCATTCGGGAGCGCGTCGTAATTTATTGGAGCTGATTTCTCGGCGATGATTTCGCCGCCGAGAACTTTCGTCATTCTTTTTGCTTCTTCTTCGGAAATGGAACTCATTCCGATATTTTTCCTTGTGTGATCAAGAGTTCCTGGTTCCCATTTTGCTTCTGTTTTTGACATATTAACTAAAGCCTCATCATTTGATGTTTTGCAAAGCCTTCAAATTCATGGAGGACAATGTCTTTTCCATCTTTTGTTTTTATAACACCCTCAAACTTGCCAAAAATGTTGTAAGTCTGAGACCTGACGACAAAGAAAGCCATATCTCCGAAATGGCTCATATTCGGCACGAAAGTAAGATCCACCATGTTCTCAAAGTCCTGAATGACCCACTGTTTGGTGATTCCCATTGGGTATGTGATTGTTACTGGTGGAAGTGGCGTAAGGTTTCCGTTCAGGACAATCTGGTTCGCATTGTATTTTTCTGTATCAACGGCGTTTTCAACAGGCGAGAAAATCTGAAAGGAAAACTCATCGTCCCCGATTTTTCCGCACGCGCTTACGACTTCAAGCACTGTGCGGAAATTGTAATATGTTCTGTTTATGGTAAGGATTCCGTAGCCATTAGTGTCAACTCCGGCAATTTTGGGAATATTCTGCATTTCTCCGAACGAGATAGAGCCGTGAAAAAGCAAGTTGACCGTGTATGTAGCGGAGCACCGGCGTTTTGTTGGGGCCGGAATTACGGAGCATACTTCCTGCGTGCACGGAGCGGAGTATGATGCCCGGAATGCGCCGCGCACTGACGGACGCACGCCGTCGCCTTTCAGGTTGAGCAGGATGGAAACCCTGTCTTTTTCGTGGTCCCAGCTGATTCGTATGTAGCGGTTCTTGTTGAAGCTGATGCAAAATCCGCTTTTTGTGTTGTGCGGAATGAACCTGCGGCGCGGTCCCATGAATACTCTGTACGCCAGCTTTATCTTCCGCTCTTTTGAGAAAAGAATAACCGCAGCGTAGCCGAACACTTTGAAATCAAAAAAATCGATTGTGCCTAAATATTCGCCAAGAACAAAATTCGTAGTGAGCGTACTTTTTATTCTGAAATTGGAAAGAAAATGAGGAAACGGAATGCTGTAGAACGGACCTTCCACCCCGCGGATGTCAAGACGGGAAAGCGCGCCCTTGAATGTTCCGAACACGGGTTTTCCGTTTTTTATGAGTCTAGATGGAACTTCGCTTACATTTCTAGTATACAAAACTGCACCTCAAAATCAGAATTCTTTTATATGATTTTCCAGCGGTTTCCGTCTTTCTGGAATCGTTTGGCTGGAATCTCAAGAAGTCTTCCGTCCTCGCCGAGCATTTTTAGCATCTGGGTAAGCGGATTTACATCAGTGATTTTAAAATTCGTTCCGTCGTAAAAAATGTGGATTCCTTCGTTCGGGAGAGTTTTCTTTGCCTCCGCATACCAGTTGTACTCGTAGCTCAGACAGCACAGAAGCCGCCCGCACTGACCGGAAATCTTCGTTGAGTTTAAGGAAAGGTTCTGTTCCTTTGCCATCTTGATTGATACGGACGGGAGCTTGTCGCTGATTGTGTGGCAGCAATAAGGTCTTCCGCAAACTCCAAGCCCGCCTGTAATGCGGCTCTCGTCGCGCACCCCGATTTGCCTTAGCTCAATTCTCATCTTGAACACGGCAACAAGGTCTTTTACAAGTTCCCTGAAATCAACTCGGTTCTCGCTTGAGAAGAAGAAAAGGGCTTTTGGCTCGTCAATCAGAAAATGCACTGTAATTAGCTTCATATCAAGCCCGTGCGCTGCGACTTTTTCCTTGAATATGCCGAAAGCATCTTTTTCCTGCTCCATATGCTCTTTGTAGCGGCTAAGGTCATCATCGCTGGCACGCCTGTCAATCTCGATTAGC
>JAEEGL015046696.1_pt1 | contig 15206 bp, 13 predicted proteins | sample 9134231 | NCBI WGS metagenome assembly JAEEGL01 (sample SAMN16246548, study PRJNA631951) | gut metagenome | biome: gut microbiome; feature: rumen; material: fiber-attached | host: Bos | place: Iran: Karaj | collected 2018-10 | reverse complement strand
CACTGACGAACAGCCTCGAGTACTCTAAGAACACCAGTAGCATCAACGTCAGCTGTGAACTCAGGTGAATCGAAAGATACCTGAACGTGTGACTGAGCTGCGAGGTTGTAGATTTCGTCTGGGCGAACCTTACCAACAACGCCAAGGATGCTCATGGAATCGCCAAGATCACCATAATGAAGGTGGAAGTTTGGATGTCCCTCAAGGTGTGCAATTCTCTCTCTGTAATCAACAGATGATCTACGGATGATACCGTGAACGTCATAACCCTTCTCAAGAAGGAACTCTGCAAGGTATGATCCGTCCTGACCAGTTATACCAGTAATAAGTGCTTTTTTAGCCATAATGTTATCCTCTCAAAAATAATATTTGCATATTTCCTGCTTATTATATTGTCTAATCCTTGGTATGCAAATTCACTTTCTTGATTTTTATTTGCATTATCTTGACGTGACAATTATACTGTAGATATCATCGAGGTTCACAAGAATAAAATCGTTATAACGTAATTTGAAGAATGCTAAACAAATAAGTTAAAACAGGAGAAGCTGATATATGCAGGAAAAACTATTTCAAGGCGAGTACGTTTCTTCAGACAGAATGTTGTATACACCTTCGGAATTTGCTAAGTCAAATCTGATGTATTTGCAGGAAATAGGCGCGCTTAAAGCCAGGAAAACCCATACAAGTAAGAGGCAGAATCTTGATTCTTTTTTGTATTTTTATGTAAAAGAGGGTAGTGGAATACTTGATTATAATGGAAGAGAATACACTGTTAAGGCTGGAGATTGTGTATTTATAAACTGCAAGAATCCATATTTACACAGAACATCAGAGGATCTGTGGGCTCTTGAATGGATTCATTTTAATGGTGAAAGTGTGCTTCCAATATACCTTAAGTACATAGAAAGAGGTGGACAGCCTGTTTTTCAGCCTGGTACAAGCCTCGAAGCACATGGAATCTGGGAGGAGATCAATACAATAGCAAGATCATCTGACTACATCAGGGATATCCGTATCAATGAATATCTGGGTAAGCTCATTACATTTCTGATGAGCTTTAGCTGGAACCCGGATGCTGCGCCTGTAAACAGTAACTCACAGACGCTCATTAACCTCAAAGATTATCTTGATACTCATTATCAGGAAAAGATAAGTCTGGACATGCTGGCAGATATGTTTCTTATAAATAAGTACACTTTATCAAGGGGCTTCAAAGAGCAGTACGGAACATCCATTATCAATTATCTTCTTATAACAAGGATCACCCACGCCAAGCAGTTGCTGAGATTCACAGATGAGACTGTAGAAGAAATAGGAGTTAAGTGCGGAATAACGCCTCTTTATTATTTCTCCAGGATTTTCAAACAGATAGAGGGCATCAGTCCGCTGGAGTACAGGCTTCAGTGGAAGTGACGGAAATTAGCGATATTGCAAACCATTGAAAGAACTGGTGGATAAGTGTAAAATATTTGTTAGGATTGCGCTACTATGCGCTAGCAGCGCTATCAAATGAAAAGTGTATTCGGGAGAATTGTAATGGAACTGTTAAGCGTTATTGTGCCATGCTATAACGAGCAGGAGAATATTGTAGATTTTTATAACGAGCTTTTTAAATATGAAGGCTTTTTTAAAGAGAGAGATGTTGATATCGAGCTTATCTTTGTAAACGATGGTTCTAAGGATAATACAGTACCTATCGTTAAAGAGCTCCATGAGAAGGATGAAAGGGTTCATCTTATCAACTTTTCCAGAAACTTCGGAAAAGAAGCTGGTATGTATGCAGGACTTCAGAAGGCCAAGGGCGACTATGTAGTAGTTATGGACTGTGACCTTCAGGATCCACCAGCTCTTTTACCAGATATGTTCAAATGTATAGTAGAGGAAGGTTATGACAGTGTAGCCACCAGACGTGTAGACAGAAAGGGAGAGCCACCTATCAGATCATTCTTCGCAAGACAGTTCTATAAGATCATCAACAAGATGTCCAAGACTGAGATTGTAGATGGAGCAAGAGACTACAGACTTATGACAAGACAGTTTGTAGATGCTATTCTCTCACTTGAAGAGTATAACCGTTTCTCCAAGGGAATCTTTGGCTGGGTTGGATTTAAGACCAAATGGCTTGAGTTTGAGAATATTGAGAGGAAGAAGGGTGAGACCAAGTGGTCCTTCTGGAAGCTGTTTCTCTATGCCCTTGATGGAATCGTAGCATTTTCTACAGCACCTCTTGCAATGGCATCAATCTTTGGCGTATTGTTCTGTTTTATCGCGCTTATATTTATTATCTTTATCGTAGTAAGACAGCTTACTATCGGTGATCCTAATAATACTGTAGGTTGGGCTTCAACTGTTTGCATTATTTCACTTGTAAGTGGTGTACAGCTCTTTTGCCTGGGAATCGTTGGTCAGTATCTCTCCAAGGCATATCTGGAGATTAAAAAGCGTCCTATGTACATTGTAAAAGAGGAGTTATAATGGTCAGCATTATCGTTCCTGTTTATAATGCAGCTAAATATATAGAGAATACTATTACTATGGTAAGCGAGCAGACCTACAAGGATTGGGAGCTTATTCTGGTAGATGATGCATCAACTGACGGAAGCGCGGATCTTATAGAGAAGATTATTGCTGGTCAGGGTAAGCGAATCAGACTTATCAGAAAGAGTGTCAATGAAGGCGCTGCAGCTGCCAGGAATAGTGGAATTGATGCTTCTGCCGGCAGATATATAGCCTTTTTGGATGCGGATGATGTATGGCTTCCTGAGAAGCTGGAGAAGCAGATAGCTTTCATGGAAAAGACAGGAACAGCTTTTTCTTTTCACTCCTACGAGTTTGGAGATGAAAAAGCTAACCCTACAGGAAGAGTCGTAAGAGCGCCACAGACGCTGAAGTTCAGACAGGCGCTTTCACGAACAGTCATATTTACTACTACAGTAATGTTTGACACAGAGAAAATAGACATGGAGATCATCCACATGCCACAAGTGCCAAGTGAGGACACTGCGACCTGGTGGAGGATTCTCAAGAGTGGATATGTGGCTTATGGACTGGATGAGAATCTTGCAGTTTACAGAAGGCCGGCTAAATCCTTGTCTTCCAATAAATTTGTCGCCATACAGAGGATATGGTTTTTGTATAGAAATATTGCTGATCTCTCAGTAATACAATCTATGTTTTATTTCATCGGATGGGCTGTCAGAGCCACACTGAGGAGAATTTGATAAGTTAAAAGGGGATTTTGTATGAAAAATGTGGAATCAGCAAAGAGAATCCTTGTGTTATTCCTGGGATTCGTTGGTTTGGGGATGCAAACCGCTGTTTATGCCTTTTTTTGGTTTAGAACATATTATCCTATAGTTGCAGCTACACGTATAAGCCAGGATGGTTATGTACTTGGTGGTGGTCTTAAGCTGTACTTTAGAGGACATCTCCTTATCCTTGGAATTTATTTCATACTTCTTTTGTTCTTTTCTAATACCTACGGAGGACTTAAGATAGGCTATCTTAAGCCTATGGATGTGTTCTTTTCACAGATTTTTGCCCTCTTCATGGTAAATTTCATTTCATATTTTCAGATTTCACTTCTGAGAAACTGGCTGGTTACAGCAACACCTATCGTGATGATCTTTGTGATCCAGCTGGCTATCTCATTTTTATGGGCGTATGCGACAAATGCTCTTTATATGAGGATATTCAAGCCAAGAAGGCTTCTGCTTATCAGTGGAATTTATCCTGTAGATGATATTACTCAGAAGTTCAATACCAGAAAAGATAAATACAACATCGTCAAATCCATGAATATATCTGAGGGAATTGAAAAGGTATATGAGGAGTGTCTGGGCGATTACGACGGAGTTATTATCTGGGATGTTCCTAGCCAGTACAGAAACGGACTTGTTAAGTACTGCTATGGCAGAAACATCAGAATCTATGTAATGCCTAAGATAACAGATGTTCTTTTAAAAGGCTCGACACAGCTTCATCTGTTTGATACACCTGTACTTCTTGTCAGAGAATACGCGATCAAGGTAGAACAGAGAGCAATCAAGAGACTTATAGATATTGTACTTTCTCTTTTGCTCATCATACTGACTTCTCCGATTATGCTGATAACTGCAATTATCATCAAGGCGTATGATGGCGGTCCTGTTCTGTACAAGCAGGTTAGATGCACTCAGAACAAGAGAGAGTTTAAAATCATGAAGTTCAGGAGCATGCGTGTCGATGCTGAGAAGGACGGTGTTGCGAGATTAGCTTCCAAGAATGATTCCAGAATTACACCTATTGGCAGGTTTATTCGTAAATGCAGAATTGATGAGCTTCCTCAGCTCTTTAACATTCTTATTGGAGATATGGCATTCATTGGCCCAAGGCCTGAGAGACCAGAGATCATCGCTCAGTATCTTGAGGAAATGCCTGAATTTGCATTCAGAATGAAGGTTAAGGCTGGTCTTGCAGGCTATGCACAGGTTTATGGCAAGTACAATACCACACCTTACGACAAGCTCAAGCTGGATCTTACCTACATAGAGAACTATTCCGTATGGCTTGATATCAAGCTGATGCTCTTAACAGTCAAGATTTTGTTCACACCTGACAGTACTGAAGGTGTTGATGATAATCAGGTCACAGCCCAGAAAAAGGCGTGATCCTTAGTTCGGGAGAAGGGTATGAAAAGAGAAAGTAAGGGACATAGAGATGAAACACTGAATTTAAGGTGTTTTTATCTGAAACTTCTCAGAAAGATATGGATAATACCATTGGCAGCTATCATTGGTGCTGCTATGTGCCTTGGAATATACACACTTGCAACAGTGACTTATGGTCCTGCCAGAACCTACAGGGCTGAGGCGAGACTATATGTGAGTTTTGCTTATGATGAGAACAAGGGTACATTGGTTGACCATTACAACGCTTATACCTGGCAGCACATGCTGATGCCTACAGATGACATTTTAATTCCTATTATTGCCGAACTAATGGCAAATGAAGTCAATGTAGTTGAGGATGGTGGACCTATTGCCAACTATGGCGATCAGAAATCAATTACCAAGGAAGAACTTCTTTCTTCGATAAATGCTGACACACCTTCCGATGTAAGGCTTATGCTTCTTTCTGCTGAGAATACAGACAAGGATCTGGCAGACATGATCCTTCGTGCCAGCGTTAAGTCTCTTGAGAAGTACGGCAGTACTAACAAAGCTTTCGATTCTATCAAGTGTCTGAGTATTGATGAAGCCAAGCTCGTAACCTATTCTGACAGAAGCTTTGCTGCAGGATTATTTGGAGCAATAGCTGCTGCTGTAATAGCTATTTTAGTTATGCTTCTTATTTACGCAGTAGATGATGCTATTTTTATCCAGGAGGATGCGGAAAAGAGATACTCCGTTAATGTTCTGGGAATTCAGTGTAAAAAAACAGATGATTTCTTTAAAAATGAGCTTGTAGCTGCGTTTGGAAAGGCAACCGAAGGCGCAACTCAGGTAGCAGTGATCTCAGTTGACAGTATTGATGATGATAAGGTATCTGCTAAGGATACAGAGGCGATACAGTCTTTGATAGCCGGTTCAGAGGCTGCTGATAATATCAAGCTTATTCCTATGGCTGTTCCCGGTACTGTTCTTGATAATTACAGAAAGATTGGAACCTGTGACGGCGTAATAGTTTGTGTTCCTTTCGGAATCAGAAATGGCGCCATGACAGAGCATATACTTACACAGCTCAAGAAGCATGAGTGTCCAGTTTACGGAATGGTTATTGTTCGAGCAGACAGAAAGTTTATGCGCTGTTACTATGGCATTAAATAAATGGTAAAAGACATGAGTGAGAAGAGACTTCAGATTCTGGTTTCAGCGGTTAATAAAGATGCAGATAAGCTTCCCGAGGCTATGAATTTAGAATCCGATGCTGTTATTGTTAATCAGATTATAGGAAAAGAGATTTCTGATAAAGAGGACTCAGACATAGAGGACTCAGACATAGAGGACTCTGACAAAGAAATCAGCTTTGGCGAGTATAAAGCTGTTATTCTCAAAAGACATGAAAAGGGCGTTGGAAGATCAAGGAACCTTGCTTTTGATAAGGCTGATCACGAGATCATTCAGTTCGTAGATGATGATATTGTCTATGACAGTGGCTATGCAGAGAAGATAATTACTGAATTCGACCAGCATCCAGAGGCAGATGTTCTGCTTTTTAATGTTAAGGCTCAGCCGGGAAGAGAGACCTATTGGAACGAAGATTATGCCAAGGTTTCCTGGAAGAACTACGGCAGATATCCAGCCTACGCTATATGCGCCAGAAGAGACAAGCTGAGTAGTAGCGGCGTCAGATATTCTCTTTTATTTGGGGGCGGAGCTCCTTATATGAATGGCGAGGATAGCCTGTTTTTGCATGATTGCCTTAAGGCTGGACTGGCTGTATATAGAACCAACGTGGCCATTGGCCATGAGCTTGTTAGTGAATCAACCTGGTTTAAAGGTTATAATGACAAATTCTTTTTTGACAGAGGCGTATTATACCATTTCCTGTATGGGAAAATGGCTGTGATTTTAGGCTTTAGATTTTTATTCAAGAACAGACAGACTATGTGCGCTGACATGGGACTTTTTAAATGCTTTAAGCTACTTGTTTCCGGTGTCAGACATGGGAGGACAATTAGAGAATAAATGGCAGTTTATTTATCACTTACAGTGATAGTGCTCCTATTGGCACTACTAATTAAACAGACTGACGAGTGCGGCGGAGCTATCCGCATTTATCAGGGTATGAGCAGGCAGCAGATGGTCAACTGCGTCACCTGCCTTATTATTTTTGTGCTTTTATTTGCTGTTTCAGCCCTTAGGCTCAATGTTGGTAATGATTATCTCAAATATGTTGAGTTTATGCATTTGGCTTTTAGCCATGCTTATGTGCCAACAGAGGTGGGCTTTAATGTGCTGGCACAGGTTGTTTATTATGTTTGTGGCTTTGAAAATTATCTGCTGATATTTGCCATGTTTGCCTTTGCTACAATTTATTTTTTCATGAAGGCAATGTACGAACAGAGCAAATGGTTTACTCTGAGCATAGTAATGTTCATGTTGCTGGGGTATTATTTTCAGTCACTTAGTACTGTGAGATATTATCTGGCGTTGTCTATGGCTCTTTATGCTGTTAAGTTTGTCATTAACAGAGACTGGCCAAGATTTGTACTTATAGCGCTGGTTGGAAGTCTTTTCCACAAATCCTTGCTTCTGATCCTGCTCTTATATGTGGTGGCTCAGCTTAACTGGAAGAGATGGATGTATGTTGGATTGGGACTTCTTGGAATTTCCTGTCTGGTACTCAAGGATTTTTATCTGAAGGTTGTTATCCTGCTATACCCTTCTTACAAGGATACAGAGTATCTTGAGGGTGGTACCAGTATAGTGAATATTGTCAGATGCATCGTGATTCTGGCATTTTCCCTATGGCTGTACAAGGATGTGGTAAAAGATAGCAGAGCCGACAGGTTCTATTTTATATGCAACATTATGGCACTTGTACTATATGTGTTTGGAGCTTTTATACCCGTTATTTCAAGAGTTGGCTATTACATGACAGTAACTCACCTGTTATTTATTCCATCGCTGGTTGTGGGTATAAAGGACGAAGATAAAAGAAAAATCGTCACTGGCTGCGTAATAATAGCGTGCGTTATGTATTTTGCTCTTTATATGAGAGGAGCAGGAAATGACGGAATTCGCATTTTGCCTTACCAGACATTTCTTTTTCATGATTTACCGCTGACTCTTTCCGAGAGAGGCTACTATTAATGGATAATGGAGATTGATAGTATGAAGAAGACTTTTTTTACAATTATCATAGTGTCCTACAATCCTGGAGATAAGCTTTTTGAGACGATCAGAAGTGTCGAGAAGCAGTCTTTTACGGATTACAGGATTCTCGTTAAGGATGGTATGTCCACAGACGGATCTATTGATAAGTTAAAAGAGGACTATGATGTTGCCATGGCTGGCACTGACGAGGATAAGACTATTACTCTGATGGAGAGCTGTGATAATGGCATTTATCATGGAATGAATATCGCTACAGCGTATCTCAAGGGCAGGATTATCGAAAATAGAGCCATAAGAGATGATGTAGACAGTACTGAGGATGTTAAGCTTCTGCGCGCAGGAGAAGTTCCTTCATATATCTTTTTCCTTAACTGCGGAGACAGATTCTATGATGAAAAAGTCCTGAAGAATATGCATGATGCCATAAGTGACAAAAATGCCAAGGAAGGAACAACTCTTCCAGCTATCTTTTACGGAGATATTTTTGAGAGACAGACTGGCAACAAAGTGGCTTCAAATCCGCAGATAAATGATTACGCATGTTATAGAAATGTGCCATCTCATCAGGCCTGCTTTTATGATGAGAGGCTTATATACAAGAATCCTTTTGATCTCAAATATAAGGTAAGAGCTGATTATGAGCAGTTCCTTAGATGCTTCTACAGAGATAAGGCATCTACTTACTATGTTCCTATTATTGTCTCCAGCTATGAAGGCGGAGGCTATTCTGATCAGAATAAAAAGCTCTCTGAAGAGGAGAGAAAAGAGATAATCAAGCACTATCTTACTGGTGCTCAGATCAGAAAATATGATTTTCTCAGAGTTGCTACTTTATCTAAATTCAGGACTCTGCTTGCAACTAATAAAATAACAGCAGGTTTGTATAACGCCGTTAAGACCTCTATCTATGGGCTTAAAGGTGGTAGGAAGGAGTAATATTGAAAGTTTTATGGCTATGTAATATTATGCTTCCGGCGTATGCCAAGGCTCATGATCAGGAATTTTCTGTCAGGGAAGGATGGCTTTCAGGATGCTTTGACAGAATGAATAGAGAGCCTGTTGCAGACAGAGAGATTGAGCTGGGAGTGTGTTTTCCAGCTACTTCAGAAATAGCTTCCTCCAAGGAGGTTATAGATGGAGTTACTTATTATGGCTTCACAGAGGACTTAAATCATCCTGAGAAATATGATGGTACTATTGAGAATCGTTTCAGGGAGATTCTGGATGATTTCAATCCTGATATTGTGCATATATTTGGAACCGAGTTCCCACATACTCTTGCCATGCTTAGGTCTTTTGGCAATCCTGATAAGGCGCTTGTTGGCATACAGGGAGTATGTACGAGGATAGCTGAGGAGTATATGGCAGGTATCCCAGAGGAAGTGCAGAAATCTGCGACCTTAAGGGACAGACTTAAAGAGGATTCACTTATGCAGCAGCAGGAGAAGTACAGGATCCGCGCTGAGCATGAGAGGGAGTCAATTCTTTTAACAGGAAATGTAACTGGAAGAACAGCTTTCGATAAAGAGGAAGTGGCCAAAATCAATCCTGAGGCCAGATATTTGGCTATGAATGAGACTATGAGGCCTTCTTTTTACCATGATAAGTGGGAGGAAAAGAATGCACAGCCTCACAGTATCTTTTTGTCACAGGGAGATTATCCGCTGAAGGGCTTCCATTTTGTTCTGGAAGCAATGCCACTTATATTGGAAAAATATCCTGATGCGCATTTATATGTGGCTGGCAACAATATTATTGGAAAAGGTCAGAGCAAATATCCATATTTCTTAAGAGCTAGCGCTTATGGCAAGTATCTGAAATCTATAATAGCTGCCAATAAGCTTAAGAAAAAGGTCACAATGGTAGGAATGCTGAGTGAAGAGGAAATGAAGCAGCAGATGCTTAACAGTAGTCTGTTTGTCTGCGCTTCAGTGGTAGAGAATTCGCCTAATTCACTGGCAGAAGCCATGCTTCTTGGCATGCCTATTGTAGCTGCCAGAGTTGGCGGAGTTCCCAGTATGATTCAGGGTAATAAGGAATGCAGCTTTTTTGAGTCTGGAGATGTGAAGGGACTTGCGGAAGCTGTGATACAGATGTGGGATGAGCCTGTAATTTCAGGTGTTTACGGTGACAATGCCAGAAAACATGCTCAGCTGACCCATGACCCAGATGCTAATTACAAGAGACTGATTCAGATCTACAAAAAGATTGGTGATCAGGAATAAGAAATCAGGCGGATACGAAATGGTAGTTACATTTGTTTCCAACTACATAAATCATCATCAGCTTCCATTCTGCAGGGCAATGGATGGAATGGAGGATGTGGAGTTTCATTTTATCCAGACTTCCCCTATGGAAGAAAAGCGTGTTGCTATGGGATGGGGGCTGGATACCACTGAGATTACATTTGTTTCGCTTTTTTACGAGGATGAAGCTAGCTGTAGGCGGCTTATTCTGGATAGTGACGTGACTATCCTTGGCTGGTCTGATGGCATTATTGCAGATATAGAAAAAGAGCGGCTGTCTTCCGGTAAGCTTACCTTTAGAGTGAGTGAGCGTATTTACAGAGAAGGCCAGTGGAAATTTATAAGTCCCAAGGGACTTATGGCTAAATACAACGAACATATCAGATATAGGAACAAGCCTGTGTATCTATTGTGCGCAGGCGCTTATGTTGCGTCAGATTTTGATCTGATAAAGAGCTATCCGGGCAAGAAGCTGAAGTGGGGATATTTCCCTGAGAAGGTTCTTAATGGCGTAAATAAGCCGGATTTATCAGAATGTGTGAATATTTGCTGGGCTGGAAGACTTATAGAGCTTAAGCACTGTGAATATGCAATAGAAACAGCAAGGATGCTTGCTGACAAGGGCTATGAGTATCATTTGGACATTATAGGTGATGGCAACAAAAGGGGTGATCTTGAGGCTCTTGTGACATCGTATGGTTTGCAGGATAAGGTGACAATTCATGGCGGTAAGAAGCCAGATGAAGTTATGACCTATATGCAGAAGGCGGATGTATTTCTTTTTACAAGCAATTATCTGGAAGGCTGGGGAGCTGTTGTGAATGAGGCAATGCAGTGCGGATGCGCTGTGGTGGCTTCACAGGAAGCTGGCGCTGTGCCCTATCTGATACAGGATGGAATAAATGGGCTGACTTATGCCGGCGGAAACTTAGAAGCGCTGAAAGCCAAGGTGTTGTATTTATTTGAGAATAGAGATAAAATTCGAGAGTTTGGCGATAGAGCAAGTGATTCCATTGCAAAGTGGTGGAATGCACAAAATGCCGCCAAAGAACTGGTGAGATTTTCTAAGGAATACTTAAGCGGCGATGATCCACAGCCAAGCCCGGAGGGACCTATGAGCATGGCTCCAAATCTCCCGCCTGCTGGATTTATCCGCACTTTACAGGAAAAAAACAGATTGGAATAAGAAATGAGAACTATTGATAAGGTTTTTGACGTTGAATTTAAGATTGGAAATATTAAGATAAAGTGTTTTGACCTTCTTGTGGCCATAGTGCTTACAACACTGGGGATAATGTTCAGATTTGCTCTATACGACATTAAGTCTGGCGACTATACAACAGCCTTTGCAGACTGGATGAAAGAATGTCATGCAGCTGGTGGATTTGCATATCTTGGCATTAAGCCTGGAGTGTCAGATGCCAGTACCTTTGATTATAACGTTATGTTCCAGTACCTTATAGTGATACTGCACTATATTGGTGGTAACGGAGCCATAGCAGACATGTATCTGGTTAAGACATTGTCAGTAATCTTTGATTTTGTCTGCGCAGTTAATCTTGCAAGAATCGCATATCATGTATCAGGCAAGAATATCCAGAAAGCGATGCTTACTTATTTTGCAGTACTATTTCTTCCTACTGTTGTACTTAACAGTGCAGCCTGGGCGCAGAATGATTCAATTTATACAGCATTTATTCTGCTTTCTCTTTTGCATGTATTAAAGGGTAATGATTTCAGAGCCTTTATGTATCTGGCTGTTTCCTACAGCTTTAAGCAGCAGGCAATCTTTTTCATGCCATTCATTATCCTGATGTGGCTTAAGAATAAGATAAAGATCAGATATATTCTTGCAATCCCGGTATTCCATGTTGTTGCTATGATTCCTGCTGCAATCGCTGGAAGAAAATGGGCTGATCTTCTGGGAATATATGGCAATCAGGTTGAGATGTTCACAAGGCTGTCCATGAATTATCCAAGCATTTATACAATAATAACATCTGATCTTGATAAGAGCATCAGACGTCTTATCATTAAGGGCGGTGTTTTGGCTACTGTAATTATCTTTGGTATGATTGCATATTATATGTATAACAAGAAGTTTGCTGTTACAGACAAATTTATGATAACTCTTGTTATATTTACTGCAGAGCTTTGCTGTTTCTGCCTGCCTGTAATGCATGAGAGATATGGCTATATGCCAGAGATGCTGGCTGTTGTATATGCTCTTTACAGCTATAAGAGACTTCCTGTATGTGCATTTTTGCAGGTGATATCAATGATCACCTATACAAGATATTTGTTTGGGGCTACTGTCACATATTTGTGGCCACTAACTGTTACCATGCTTGCTATTATTCTTACAGTAGGCTACGACCTTTATAAACAGATGCAGATACCGGAGGAAGCTAATGCCTGATTTTGACAAGAAAATATCGGTTGTTATTCCTGCGTATAATATCGAAGATCTTCTGAGTAAGTGCGTTGAGTCTGTGGTTTCTCAGGATTATCCCTCAGAGCTATTGGAGATAATTGTTGTGGACGATGGTTCAACTGATGGAACAGGGAAAGTGGCTGATGAGCTGGCAGACAGATATGAGAATGTGACTGTTTATCACAAGGAAAATGGCGGATCAAGCAGTGCAAGAAACCTTGGAATAGGGCATTCCACAGGAGACTATATTGGCTTTGTTGACAGCGATGATTTTGTAGATTCTCGTATGTACAGCAGCCTTATTAGTGCTGCTCTTGAGTACAATGCAGATATGGTTCAGATATCAAGGGATGAAATATCTGAAGATGGTACCAGACGCCCTGATGTTGTACAGCCACCATCAGATGTCACTGTTATTGAGCCTAAGGAGCATTTCAGAACTCTTTTGATGCACACTGGAGATGCTTCCTACTGTACCAAGCTTGTTAAAAGAGCTCTTTTTACAGATGATATGTTGTTCCCCGAGGGTGAACTTAACGAGGATTTCTATCTGATGATCCACATGCTTGGGAAGGTTAATAAGGTTGTTATTCTTCCCCAGCAGTACTACCATGTCTTTTACCGACTTGGCAGTAATACACGAAGGAAAGCCGAAGATAAAGATTATTTCCCATCTGTATTTACTGATATTGTGCGTAACGCAGATGTGGTACTTGATCTGGTTAAAGAGCAGTTCCCTGAGCTTGAAAGCGTAGCTTTTAGATTCGGCGCTGTTCAGAGACTTGATTATCTTTTGCATATTCCTGTTTCTAAAATGACCAAAGATAATGATTTCTACATGGATGTAGTCAGAAATATTAGAACCAATCTGGGAAAGATACTTGGAAATAAGTATCTTACAGGTAAACAGAAGGCATATCTTTTGATTTTGGCTCCTGCGCCTAGATTTGTGCGAAAACTCCATGCCCTTGTAAGAGGTTTGAACTAATGAAAAAATATGGCATACTACTCATTTTTATGCTCTCGATAATAGTGAATATATATTTTGGATTCCAGAAGTCCGGGTTTCATGAGGATGAGTACTATACCTATTTTTCTTCCAATAGAAGTGCTGGCCTTTATCAGCCAGATAGAGAGTGGCAGGATAGGCAGACTATACTGGATGAATTTGTAGTAAAACCTGGAGAGGGCTTTAACTATGGGCTAGTTAAACTCGTTCAGTCCTGGGATGTTCATCCTCCGCTTTATTACATGATCTTTCATACTATCTGTTCGTTGGTGCCTGGAGTTTTTACCAAGTGGACAGGTGTCATAACTAATCTATTGGCATTTGCCTTAGCTTTCTGGGTGATGCATCTGATATGTAAGCGACTTGAGGCTTCATTCTGTGTAGAGGCTATTGCGTTACTGTTCTATGGCCTTAACCCTCAGACTATTTCCAGCAATATGCTCATCAGAATGTATGCATGGCTGTCTCTATGGGTAGCTCTTTGTGCGTATTTCCACATCAGAATGATTCAGGAATATTCTGTCTATGGTGATAAGGACTATGCTGGTAAAAGAGATATGAAGTCTACAATCGGTTATTATACTTCATACCTGTTGCCTATCATGGTTACTTCATACCTCGGATTTTTAACTCAGTATTTCTATATCTTTTTCTTTGTATCTATTGGAATTGCATTTACTGCATGGGTAGTATTTGGGAAAAAGAATGTCAGATTTGGCATGGTGTACGTTGCATGCTGTGCTATTTCTCTGGGACTTGCAGTGATTACATATCCAGCCAGCCTTCATCATATACTCGGCGGCTATAGAGGAAATGAGGCAGCTGGAAGCCTGTTTGATATTGGAAATACAGTTATGAGGCTCTCTTTCTTTGCTGGCCTTCTTAATGACTTTGTATTTGCTGGACTATTTATTGTGGTGCTCGCTGCGATTCTCATTGGACTTGGCATAGGAATTGCTCAGAAGAGAAGGGGGATATTTACACCTGACTTTGTGATCCTTATCATCGGAACCATTGGCTACTTCCTCATTACTACCAAGACAGCACTTCTAGTCGGAGCAGCTTCTAACAGATATGAGATGCCATGCTATGGGCTTATTATCCTGATTACTGCTATTCTGATGCAGAGGATATGGGGGCTTGAGGATACTCAGGTAAAAGAGAATTCTATTAACAGGTATAGTGGTAAGAAAGCGACAATAATTGCTGGCGTACTAATTGGACTTTTCACTGTAGCACTATTCATAAAAGGAATATTCTTTGATAACCGTGTATTGTTCCTCTATCCTGAGGACACAGCCAAAATCCAATACGCAGCAGATAACCATGATCAGGTGGCAGTTGTAATGTTCAACCCTGCCACTCCTCATAATGTATGGCGTCTTACAGATGAACTCTTGCAATATGATAAAGTTTTCTATATGGATGTGGAGAATTCCAATAATATCGAAGATTCTGAGATTGTTAATGCTTCAAAGATTATCCTCTATGTAGCTGATGATGATTTTCAGGACGAAGCAATCACTCACCTTAAAGAGTCTACGAGGAAAACTCAGATTATGCCACTTTTTACTGAGGATATGTGGAACTCCTATGAATTAGAATAAAAATAATCCGCACGGAATCATATCCGTGCGGATTTTAATATTAAGCGTCTAAATCATAAACATAGATTGTATAAGGACTGCTATCGT
>JAEEGL012036607.1_pt1 | contig 15206 bp, 7 predicted proteins | sample 9134231 | NCBI WGS metagenome assembly JAEEGL01 (sample SAMN16246548, study PRJNA631951) | gut metagenome | biome: gut microbiome; feature: rumen; material: fiber-attached | host: Bos | place: Iran: Karaj | collected 2018-10 | reverse complement strand
GCTTTCCAACCAGGCAAAGGATGCATTCCTGAAAACTCTTGAGGAACCTCCTTCCTACGCAGTGTTCATACTTGCCACCACGGAGGCCCACAAGATACCGGTGACCATACGGAGCCGGTGCCAGCAATTCGATTTCCGCCGGGGGACCCCGGAAGCCATAGGCAGCCGCGTGGCATATGTGGCAGAATGCGAAAACGTGTCCATATCTCCCGGAGCGGTGATGCTCATCGCCCGGGCTGCGGCAGGCTCCTACAGGGATTCTCTCAGCATACTTGAACAGGTGATCTCCTTTGCCGGAAACGAAATAACCGAAAAGGACGTGACAAACGTTCTCGGTATGGTGGAAGAAGACATCCTGTTCGATATATCCCGGGCAGTCCTTGAAAAGGATATGGCAAAAGCCTTTTCCTGCTCCGACAGCCTGCTTTCCGGCGGAAAGGATATCAGAGACGCCATTCCCTGTATCGCCGGTTTTTTCAGGGATCTTATGGCAGTAAAGATCGGAGCCGACAAAAACAGAAGCGAAAAATGGTTCGAGACGGCTTCACGTTTCAGCGAAAGCAGGATAGCAGGCATAGTGGACACCTTTCTTTCTGCGGAAAAGACACTGCGCTATACCTCGGATGCGCGCCTGGCGTTCGAGCTTGCCTTTATGAAGGCCTGCGCTCCCGAAGAGGCTGTCCAAACTGCCGCGCCGGCAGTCACGGCACGGCCCGCGCAGGAAGCCGATAAAAAGCCGGAAAAAGAACCCGTACGCATACTGCAGAAGGAAAAGCCTGCCGGAAAGGTTCGGGATACAAGGCCGTCTATAGATATAAACAATCTCAGGACCTTCTGGAAAAGGCTGCTGGAATACGTCCGGGTCCAGTATAAAAAGGTGCAGCTGGTGAAGGCCGCCGCAAACGCAGAGCTCAGAGAATATTCGGACGGGATCCTGTATATCAGGTTCCCCCATACCGACGGCTACAGCTGCAATCTGTGCCGTGAAGAACAGAAGACCCTGGAACAGGCGCTGGAGGACTGCTATCATTTTCATATCAGCCTTCAGTTTGACATCGAACCGGCAAAGGAGACCGCTCCGGAAACACACAAGCAGGAGACCGTGGCTCCTCCCGTCCCGGAAGGGCTGACAGGCGAAAAAGAAGAAGGCCCGAAAGAAACGGCCGAAAGCAGGGAAAACGAACCGAAAGCCGATTCTTATACAAACGACAATCCCTTCATAAAGGAAGAGCCGGCTAACGAAGACAATCTGCTGGAGGACCCCCGCTACGAGGATCATCCGATGCTGGAGAAGGTCAGGGATATCTTTAAGGGATCCACTGTAGAAACTATTGATAAATGATCAAGGAGATACAAATTGGCAAAGGGAAGAAATAATTTCGGCGGTTTCGGCGGCGGAATGAACATGCAGAACATGATGAAGCAGGCTCAGAAGATGCTTGCCGAACAGGAAAAGATCCAGGAAGAGTTAAATAATAAGATCTACGAAGCCTCCAGCGGCGGCGGCATGGTGACGGCAAAGGTCAACGGCGCCTGCTCTCTTACCGAGCTTGTCATCAAGCCGGAATGCGTGGATCCGGAGGATGTGGAAATGCTTCAGGATATGATAGTTTCCGCCGTGAACGAGGCTGTGAAGCAGGCCAGGGACGCCGAAGAAGAACAGCTCGGCCGCCTCACAGGCGGGCTGAACATACCCGGCCTCAAGCTTTGACGCACGTTCCCGTCCTGCTCGCTCTCGGAAGCAATCTGGGGAACAGGCAGGAAAACATAAAAAAAGCGTGCGCTCTGCTGGCATCCGGCATGACCATAGAAAAGATCTCAAGCCTGCGGGAAACACGCCCCCTGGGCGTTGAGGATCAGCCGGATTTCATAAACGGAGCGCTTTACGGCAAGACCGGGCTCACCCCCCGCGAACTGTTGTGTTTTATAAAAGAAACGGAAAAAAGCTGCGGAAGATATGAAACATACAGATGGGGGCCGCGGGTCATAGACATAGACATCATTTTTTATGACAAGATTTTTTACAGGAGCGAAGAACTGGTGATACCTCACAGAGAGCTGAAAAACAGGGATTTTGTTACAGTGCCGGCTCTTGAGGTCATTCCGCAGAACAACGACCTGATCTGGAAAGGCTATATTACAGGAACAGCATAAACATGGATACAGACAAAACCTTCTACGAGATTCTGGAAGTAGATGAAACAGCTTCGACCGATACCATCAAGAAGCAGTATCACAGGCTGGTGCGCCAATACCATCCGGACATAGCAAAAAACCTGCACGAAGCCAACGAACTGTTCATTGCTCTCAACGAAGCATACAGGACTCTCAAGGACGCAAGCCTGCGGGAAGCATATGATTTCGGGCTGAACGAGGCGCGGGAATATGCCAAACAGCCCCACCCCAAAGAAGAAGAAAAACCCGCGGAAGAAGAGTTCGTCATAGAGACCCCCGAGGAGAGAAGAAAAAAGGAACTGCTGTTCTCCGAACTCATAGAATCCGCCCGGGGGCTGATGAAGCAGTCCAAGCCCAACGAAGCGGACGCCATCCTGGACAAGGCTCTGGAGATCAGGCAGAATTCCCCGGAGCTGTGGGAGCTGAAGGGCGATATCCACAGAAGCATGAGAAGCTTTGATATCGCGATGACATCCTATTCAAAGGCTGCCCAGCTCACCGGCAACAACAGCCACATAAGGGAAAAGCTTATGGACACCCTTGCCGAGCGCAGCGGAAAGCCGAGAAAGGCCACCAGTACTTCCACCAGCGCAAAAAAGAAGGGCGGCTTTTTCGGAAAAATGTTCAAATAGACCCTGCGGGCAAAAGCCCGCTTTTTTTTATCATGGAATACTTTTTTTACAACGTATTGGACTCCACCATGACGGAGGCGGACAGGCTTCTTTCCGTCGGACACACCTCTTTCTGCGTTATCGCTGACACACAGACCGCAGGCAGAGGCAAGCCCGGACGCAGCTGGCACGACGAAAAAGGCGGATCCCTGCTTATCAGCATAGCCGTCCCCCTTGAAAGAAGGCCGGAGGAATACAGCTTTGCCGCCGGACTTGCGGTAATAAATATGCTGAAAAAAAACTGCGGGCTTGAATGCAGCCTGAAATGGGTCAACGACGTATATTGCCGAAACAGAAAGCTGTGCGGCATTCTTTGTGAACAAAAGCTTAAGGACGGCAAGGCTTATATGATCGCCGGAATAGGCATCAACGTCCTCGAAAAGGCCTTTCCCGAAGGCCTGGACGCCACCTCGGTAGTCATAGAAAACCCTTCGGCAGCCCCCGCTCCCCGAAGCCTGGCAGAACCTCTTGCAGAGGAATTCCTGGCCGCATGCCGGCTTCCCTTCGGAGAGATACTCGCCGTATGGGATGATAAACTGTATATGAAAGGCCGGCAGGCTGCCATAAAAAGCGGAAACACTCTTTATTCGGGCGTCGTTGAAGGCATAGACGCCGGGGGACGCCTGCTTTTGAGAGGCGGCAAAGAGACCTTTGCCCTATCCTCCGGCACATTTATTTAAAACAAAAAAAACAGACCCGAAAGTCTGTTTTTTTTTGTTTGTTCTTATCTGTCCGCAGATTTGGGGAAGGTCATACGGGCGCCGCTGTTTCTCCAGCCTCCCACGATATTCCCCAGGGATGCCGGCTGTGTGATGTCTCCGTTGCCTTCCACGTTGGGGTCCGGATATACCACGCCGTCCATTTCTTCAACGCTTCTGTTCCACAGCGCTATCTGATCGGCAAGCTCCAGATACCACATGGATCTGGGCGATTTTTCTATGTTGGGCAGATAGTCGTCCACATTATAAGACTCTATGTTGGAATTGCTCCAGACCAGCCGCGGGCTCCACCATTCCTGATTGTTCTCCGAGCCGTCGAAAACGTTCTGGAAATCAACCTCGATTATCTCACCGTTATATTTGCCCTTTGCCATATAAACGTTTCCGTCGTAAGGGAGCTTGTAGCGGAATGAAAGATCGCCGGTGGAAGCGTTGGTGATCAGCCAGTTGCCGTTGTTAAGGACCTTCATGTTCATGGGCAGCAACGGCGCCTTCAAAGGCATCCAGTCGTTTTTGAAGGTGGTATTGGAGCCTCTGGAATAGCCGCTGGCAAACCCCGCTCTGTGGTAATAATCGGTGGAGAACGCCCTTATCCTGCCGGGGAAGGTCATCAGCGCATATTCGGAGACCTGGGAGCCTCTGGTGAGCTTATCGCCGTCCGGGGAGTTGATCCCGAAGAACCCGGCGCTCACAAAGCGTCTTGCCTTCCACTGATACGTTCCGTCGGCATTGGTTATGGGCCTGTTGGAACCGTCTCTGGCAACTACGTACTCTACCACGCCGCTGTCGTCCAGGATCGCGATACCTATATGGGACATATCCGCAGATTCGGAGCCCTGATTGAAGTGATAGCCTGTGATGACCGCCTTCTTCAGTCCGCTGATGCTCTTTAAAAGCATGTCGCTGACGTTTGTTTCCAGCATATCTCCCAGAGTTGCGGGAATGCCGATCTTGTCTGTCTTCTTGCCTATGGAATCTATAGCCTTTCCGTAGCGGTTCACTGTATCGCTGTTGTCCAGGAGATCATACGAATACAGAAGCACCGAGCCGCCCTTGCTCTTCTTCAGGCCGTTGCGTTCGGCGGCGTTGAAGTTCGCTATGCCGGCCACTACCAGGCGTATATCCTTGCCTGCTATGGGATCCCGGATCACGTCGGAGACCTGAACGGAAGTAAACTTGAACTTTTTGTCCGTAAAGCTGTCGTAGCATATCCAGTTCAGATACGGCATCACTTCGCCTTTGTCCGTAACGTAACAATCCTCAAGGATGCCGTTGTTATCGGTGAGGGTCAGATCCACTATCCTCTTGTTGCCGGAATCGGCTACAGTAATATGATAACGGTATTTGTAGTCTGCAAGCTTTTCGGTCCACACCTGATAATCGCTTATGTTGCCGAGATCGGTGCTCTGGCCCGAAGGCATGAGCCCGTATTCATCCACGAACCTGCTGAAATACCAGCTGTATTCCATACCGTCGTAGCTGCTGGTTTTCACTATACCGGCTTTATTGAAAAACATGACAGCCTTTCTGCCGGCATCCGCCACGATTATGCAGCTCTTGTTGTTGAAATTATCGTCGGTAAGATAACCGGCCTTCACGGGATTGTTCAGGGTAAAGCCCGTACGCACCCAGTTGTTGCCGTTCCGCACCATCATTTCCGGATTTGTCAGACGCCATACTGCATCTCCGCTTCCGTCTATCTCAAGCACCTTGTTGTTGTCCACCACCAGGGTGCGGCTGTTCTCAAACAGGGCGATGCCCGGAGTCCCGCTTACCTGAGCCGAGGCTGCAATAAGGTTGCTGCCCACCGCAGGAGTCCCCATGGCGACAGACGAAGAACCGGTTATGTAAAGAGAATCGGGAAGAGCGGCGCCGGTTATATCCGTGACCTTGGTCCCCGCAACCAGATTTGCCTTGGGAGCAATGGTATATACGTTGTTCTTGATAAAGCTGGATTTTTCATCCTGTGTCTCGGCAAAGACCATCACCTTGTTTCCCGTCACAACGGGACAAACCGAGGCTTTTGTGTTGCCGGGGAGGATGCTGTACCAGCAAAGAGTCTGCCATTCGCTCATATCCACAAACAGCTTTTTGGACTTGTTGCTGCCCGAGTCCGGATCCCACACAGTAAAACTGTTGGAGGTATTGTTTTCGTTATAATCCTCCGGGATAAAGGAATAGGTATCGTCCTTTATGGGCAGGAAGCTGTTGGAGTCAAACTTCACAAATATGGGCAAAGCGGCGGTGACGCCTCCGTAGGGCATGAAGTTCACTCTTTCGTCATCATTTTTAAGCTTGCGCATGCCATAGTTTTTGTCTATGGTTATCACACCGCTGCCGTTGTCCACCCCTATCTGCAGGGCCGAGTTCCTGGCATTGAACTTTATGGTCTCGGGGCCCTGATCCTTGTTTACCGGATCCGGCTGGTACAGCTCTACGGCGTAAGTCACGTCGTTTACCCAGTTTCCGTTTGCATCCTTTTTGTTTTTATAAAGGCAAACGGGGTTCCCGTCTTCGTCAACGATCTTCAGCTTGTAGACAGGATCGTTCTTGACGCATATCACGGCAGTCCTGTTGATGCCGCTCAAAGTGGCCGTAGCGGTAAAGTAAACATAGTCTCCGGCAGCCACCGGATCGGAAAGAGCGCTTATGACGGGAACGTCTGTGGTCCCGTAAGGGAACGCCCAGTCTATTTCGGATTTAAGGCTTCCGGTGTATGTGCCGGTCCCGTCGGGAAGCTCTATATCGTTATAGCCTCCGTGCACCAGATAGGACCACTGGGTCTCCCTGGTGTTGGCTTTTGTGTTGTTGCCTACCAAAGGGTTGTTGAACAGCTTCACTATATATCTGTTCTTTATGGAACTGCTGTCGTCAACGTCATAGGTCCTGAGCTTGAGGAGCAAACCGCTTCCGGCATCCGCAAGAGTACCCTTCTCCAGATAAAAGTGCCTGCTGCCGGTACCGGAGGTCATTGCCGTATTATACTTGGGAACATAGGTGAGCACGAACTTCATATCGGTAAGGCGCACGTCCTTGAGCGCCGATTCATGCTTCACAAGATCGCTGTCGTCGGACATGGCGAAATACGAAGAATCGTTGTCGGAGTTCGTCACGTTTTTGGTAACAAGCTCTATGTTCTTGTTGGCCGCCACGTTGTAATCCTTTTCAGGCTTCAGAACAAACTGATCCACGGGCAGCTTGCCGTCGGTATCATACTGGCACACCACCTCAAGCATATACTCGTCGTCTTCGCTTTTGTAATAATCCATCTTGGAGGAAGCCCAGGTGGGATACACGGTATAGTCCGGCTTCAGAACAGCGGAGCCGGGAATATAGGCGGGCTGGTTTTTGCAGGTTTCGTTTTCCACGAACACCGGCACGGAACAGCTCAAAGGAAGAGTTGTATCGTTGGCATAATTCCTTGCCAGCCAGGCAACTCCCGTCACGTAGGAGCCGCTGCTTTCCCTGTTTGTATAGAAAACGGGCTGGCTCATAAGCTGTATGTTGGTCCCGGAAGTGGTCACCCAGTGATGCTTGGCTCCGTCGGAATCCAGTTCGCCGGCATAGATACAGTGCAGCCTGGCGCTGTTGTCGCAGTAATACACCCAGTTGTCCCTCACGAGAGGGGCATAGTCGGCGTTGGCAAAAAAGTCTTCATCTTCCGGAGTATCCGTTTCTTCGGGTTCATATATCTTGCGCCAGCTGCCGGTGTTTATATTCATGCCCGAATTATCATAGGTTATGCCGGTATAAATAAAAACGACGCCGTCTTCGTCATAGACCACTATATCGCCGTCGCCCATGACGGCAGGCTTGGAGATCTTTTTGTCGGAGTCGGGGCAATCGCCTTTCGTAAGCTTCTCGCTCTCGATATATACGGCATAATAGCCGGGCTCGTCGGAAGAATAGATCACTCTGTTGGCGTCTATCACCGGCTTGGCTTTTCCCGCAAAACCGCCGGAATAAGTCACGCTGTCTCCCAAAAGCCCCGTAAGAGCGCCGTTGGTGGAGGCGCCGCTGCCGAGAGCATAATAAAGAAGATTATAAGCAGCCTTTTTGTAATCGTCCGATGCGGAAAGATCGTTGATCTTTTCCGTCAACGAACTGAAGGTGAAGACCACCTTGCCTTTGCCGGCCTTTACAACGCTGTAGGAAGGCTTGCTGTTGTTGAGAGTCACTGCCGAGAAGAAGTGCTCAAGGCCGTAAGTCCCGGTCTGGATGATATTGCCTTCGGACAATTCCTTGATGTTGTTCATATCCAGGAAGAAGGGATAATCGAGAATGGGGCTCGAAGAGCTCACGCTCCCGCGTCCGGACCCTTTCCCGAAGGCAAGGTTTACTATGGGAGTGATATCTATGGGAAAATCCTTGGAAGGAGAATCGGCGTCATACCACAGGACCCCGCCCCCGGCTACCCAATCCTTTACGGTGTTGTTCAGAGAAGCCAGCTGATAAACGTCTCCGGCCTTGTAGGGGACCAGCAGAAGATCCAGCTGATCCAGCACTCTTTTAGTCACGCAGTCCGAAGGGAGCAGCCAATATACGGGATTGTTTTTCTGATCGTTATAGAAATTTGCCGGATTGATATCGGAATTGCCGGCAAAATCGGCAAATTCCGCATAGCCGGGGATAGCAACGGGATTCACAAACTCGAAACCGATGTTTGCCCGCGCATCCACACCGATGGTATCCCGGGAAAGGTTCAGGCTCTGAAAGGTGGAAAGGATATCCAGCCAGTCTCCGGATACGGTCTTTGTGCTGCCTGACCTGTTCACTATGGTGCCGTTGCCGTCTGCATCGGTAAGCTCAAGAACAGCAGCCCTGACCTTCACCGTAGCCTTGTAATGCTGGGCCTCAGCGCACAAAACAGTGCAGCATACAGCCAGAAAGGCGGCTATCAACAGAATTTTTATAGAACTTCTCATAAGTAAAACTCCGCTTATGGCAAATATTAAACTTCTCTTTTTTCTTCAAAATCACGTCATAAGGCCGGGTTCGGCCTTATGACAGCGCGCTAAGGTCTTCCTTTATAAACAAGGGTCTCGGAGACCGGAAGTTTCGGCGTGACCGGGAGAACACGGCCGAACCTGTCTTTTCTGATGGGAGCGTTGTCCACCACAGGATAAGCCAGATGATCATCATAAAGTATGCTGAGCCCCTGACCGTCGTGATAGCTGTCAAAATCCTCACCGTCGAGAGTGGGATCGAAGGTCTTGCCCCATTTTTCCATCCATGCCCGCTGGTCGCTTTTTTCGGCTATCCTGTTTTCGGAAACGGCGCCGTCTATGGTGACCTTAATATCCACGGGATCTCCCAGCATCCAGAACTTGTCGTTATTGAAGTTGGGATCGGGATTGAACCAGTAGCCGGGTATCACAAAGAACGAACCGTTCTGGGCATAGTTCAGGGCCTCTATCCTGATATCCATAGGATTCACGGATATGTTGCCCAGGACGTAATTGCCCACAGACTGTCTGTCCAGGAATATCCTCATATACTGGGTATCGCCGATGGAAGGCGTTCCGGAGCCGTAAAGATCCGAGTCGAACAGTTTGTAATACTCCACGGCATAACGCCAGCCGGAACCGCTTGCCACGGTCTGCCAGGTGTTTCCGCCGTCCATCCTCAGCTTGTTTCTGAAAGCATAGTTCCTGTAATAAGGGTTCAGATTCAGCTCCGACCCCCAATCCACGGAAGCCCAGTTCGCTGTCGCATGGTTGAATATATCCATATAGGCGTCAACGAAACCGTTTTTGGAAGAATGGCGCAGCATCACGTTGTAGCCGCGGTCCAGGATGCTTCCGTACAGGTCTTTTTCGCATTCATACGGGCCGAACATATAGCTCCACATAAAGATGCGGCCGTAATCCAGGGGAGAAAGCTCCATATGGTAAGGAGGCTCGTTGCTCCCGTCGGCGTCCGAAGCGGTATCATCGGGGCCCAGAGCCATCTGCGGCGCAAGGAACTGAGTAGTGTTCACCACTACGTTGTTTCTTGCCAAAAGGCTTATGGAGCACCGGTGATCCACCGGAGACTCTGTCTGGCCGATCATATCGAGAGCCCTGTCCAGGGCTGTTCCCGCCTCTCTGTATTTGAGTATGTTGCCTTCGATATATATGTTTTCGCCGGAAACCACCGTGAGCTGAACGTTTTCGGGAAGCATGCCCTTTATGCGTATATTGCCCTCGGCGTAAAGCACGCCGTTGCCCTTGATCCTGCTTTTGTCGCTGTCGGCCCACTCGGGAAGCCCGGTGCCGTCAAAGCTGCGGTTCTCACCGTCAAGAGGATAAGGCACGTTTATGGTGGCGCCCCACTCGGGATGAGGGCGGCCGGCGGCGTCGCACCATACCTTGTTTTTGTTCTGACTGTCAAAATCCGTGCGGGTGATGGTGATGCCCTTCTCCACTTCGGGATTAAGAACGACTACAACTCCCGGCGGGATATAGTAAGGCCCCTGCCAGTTTTTGCTGAAAAGGTTGCCGGGGTTCAGCCAGTCTGCTCTCAGGGAATATCCGCCGAAAAGCGTTTCGGATTCTCTCTGAACGTCGGAGAAGTTATTGATATAGATCCCCGAGCCCCAGCCGAATTCTCCGGAATATTTGCCGATGCTGTCGATATATTTGCCGGAATTCTTGGTAAGGGCCCTGTATCTCAGATTTGTTTTGGAGATATCGCTGACGTCCAGGACAGGAGCGGCTATCTTTGTAACGCCGTCGCCTGTTTTGGCGCCGCCTCTTTTTACGAACAGATCCTTGCTGACGGAATCGTCCATATATTCCGAACTGTTTTCATCGCAGGAAAAAAGCTTTACGAACCCCAGATCGGGATTTGTGAGCTCGCCGGTGATCTCCAGGTAATCTCTGGGAGACACCACGGAGGAACCGTTCACGTCCCGCTCCTGGCCTCTCAGCAGCACCGTGCTGTTTTCGTCAAAAGCCGCGTCCCCCTGTATCCTCATGGGGGCGCCTCTGAAGGAATACCTGGTCTCGGCTCTGCCGAAGGTCTCCTCAAGAAAATCGGTACCTATATTGAAAACGGTCTTCCTGTTGTCCTTGTTGGTAACGAACCTCAGATAATCGGTGATGGCGATAGGCTTGTAAGCCACAAGGTAATGCTGCTTGGAAGGATTACCGTAGGGCTTGAGGGTGGTAGGATCCTCGGGATCCACGGTCCCCAGCTTGCCTATGGATTCTATTTTGAGAAACTTGGATTCCGCATCATAATAATTGGCATTATAAACCCCCGACGCATCGGGAGACACGCTGTCATAGGAGACTCTCACAAGAAACCTTCCGTCGCCGGAATTGAATCTGGTGTATCCGCCGGTAGGCCCCGCGTACACTACGCCGTCCTTTGTAAGCTCCGTAGGCCAGTAAGCCATAAGGTATTCGTAATCCGGATCGGTTTCGCTGATCTCACGAAGGTCCTCGGCGCAGTCGCTGCTGTCCGGCTGGGCGTTCTGCTGCGAAGGAAGCCAGTTCTCCTTCATGGAAATATTGTCCGGCACGGGCCGCCAGTCGGCGCCGTCGGGGCTGTGGACAAGCATGTTGTTGCAATAATCTACGCCTGAATTGGCCAGAACCTCGATGGCGGAAAGCTTCAGTGAATTCTGAGACTGCCGCAGGTTTGAAGAAACCATGGCAATAAACAGAGCCATCAGAGTTGACAGCAATGTCAGAATTATCAAAGCAAGTATAAGAGTAAAACCTCTGGAATTTTTAATGCGCATCACAGGCCTCCTATCTTAAAGCATTGCCTACAACCACCTTGTCGGTCACGGAAGAGGATTTGGGAGGATAGTTGTTGCTGTAATACATGCGCATATCCATGATCACGTCTATGACCTCATTGGTGCTGTATGAGATAGTCACTTTGTCCGAAGGCTTGTTGAACTGAATCCTGTATTTCACCGTAGGAATATCGATATACAGCTCGGGAAAAACGTTTGCCGAATGATTCAGCAGAGGCTTCCAGTAAACAATACCTTTTTCGTAATCCATTTTATACTGATTAAACGTAAGCTGCCCGAGAGAATACGGAGCTCTCTGATAATTGACGCTGTCCACTCCGTGAGCTTCCAGATCGTTGTAGGTCAGATAACCGTTTTCGGTTATGTCGCCGTTGCTGTTGCGGTAATAAGCGTTGTAATAGCTTACGGTCTCGCTTCCGGGAACTACGGAAGCATTGGCATATTCAAGGAACTTATATCCGTAAACGTCTATGTCGGGATAATAGAAAAGCCTTGAAGCATCCAGATGCTCCTGAAGCCCGGGCATTTCCTTGGGGACAAGGCTGAATTCTATCTTGCCGTTTTCCGCATTATACGCAAAAGCCATAGGGATGTCGTTCCCTTCCATATCCAGGAGAGGAACGTACCCGTCTGCGCCGTAAAGATAAGCGCTCACGTCAAAGATATCTGTAAGAGCGCTGGTAGAATCCGTGGCGGAAGCATATTCCCCGATCACGCCGTTGGCCCCGTTGGGCTGGACCTCAAGGAGCCATTTTCTCTGGGGCTCAGCTTTCTCGTTGGAACGGGTGACCTCTATGCGGACGGTCTTTCCCAAAAGCCCGTATTTTGTGCTGTAGGATGCGGGGGCAAAGCCCTGGCCGTCGAAAGCGGCTTCGTTTCCGGTGTCTCCCGTGGGAGCCTCGCCGGCAATAGCGGCGGGAATAAAGGCGACTGTGGATTTCACACGGAAGGGATATCCGTCTATATAGTCGTTTTGTTTATCGGCCACGGCAAGATCCATGGCGGAGGGCTGTCCCACGGTCTCTGCTCTTTCCGCCCATATTTCCGCAACGTCGGGATGGTAGAAGATATTTGCGTCGGAAATACGTCTGGACATGACCTTGTCCCATTTTTCCGGATCGTCGCTGCGGGAAGCAGGCAGACTGTAATCCTCGGGAAACAGAGAATCATCGTAAGGATCGAACTCCACTCTGTAAAGTATCAGCGAATTGTCGATGCCGGAAGACTTGTTCCAGGAGGACTGAGGCTTCCAGCCTTCGGAATCTTCCACAGTCCAATCCAGGGGCTTGTCCAGCAGGTTGTCATCGGGAGTCATGATGCTTGTATTGGAATCTTCGTCCTTGTTGAACTTCAGGCCAAGAAAGTATCTTACTACAAGACTACCCTTTTCCACAGGAGTTTTGGGTATCACCGAAACATACTTTGACGTATGGCAGGAAGGGCACTCGTTGACGGCAAGCTCCAGACCGTCCTCGGAATAATTGTCTCCTCTGGGAAAGCTTCTGGAAGCGGCAGGATCATGTTCGGGATTTGAACAGTAGAACTCGGTTTTGGGCATGATAAGGTTTATCACGGCATTGTCCAGAACCACGGGTCGCGACACCTGCTCGCCCTCGGAATCCACCAGGTGATTGACGGGAAGCAGCATAGGCGTCTCGCCGGAGTCATATACGTATATAGCCTCGGAGATATCCTTTCTGACCTTTGCCATAGCATCTCTTGCAGATTGCTGGGCAGTCACATTGGCGCCGGTGAGACGGTTGTTTTCCAGTGTTTTGTAAATAGGTATCAGGAGCAGCGCCATAAGTATGATAGCAAGACCCATCACTACCAGCAGCTCCATCAGTGTAAAGCCTTTCCTGCTGCCAAGCGGCCTGTTAATAATTGTGCTTTTCATATTTTACTGTCCGATGATCGAATAATTTATGTCTCTGCTTCTGAACTTACCGTTGTTTCTCCAGTAAGCGCCTATATTTACTCCGGATCCTCTGACGTTGGCAACGTCCCGGGCATCGTTCTTCAGCGTGATATAACAGCTGCTTTCGTTGTTCTCCGGGAAATCGGAGATCTTCTGCAGCTCTCCGTAGATCGTATTGCCGTCCTCATCGGTATAGTCCACAAGAACGTCCAGACCTGCATATTCCTGAGGGAAATAGATCCTGGAGGGTTCGTTTGCGGAGATACCGTATTCGTCCCAGTTGAGATCCATATTTACGTTGTAATTCTTTTCGCCTTTTCCATTATCCATAAAGAGATCGGGCAGCTTTACGTATTTCACCAGCCAGTCGTTGTCGGTGCGGTAATACACTCTCACGGCTCTCGAGGACATATCGATATTGCTGATGACCGGGCTTGAAGACCCGTCGGACCAGCTTATGAGATTGACCTTCGTGCTTCTGAAATTGATCACACCGTTCCCGAAATCTATAGAGATATCGCTGGCATCCGCATCTGCGGGAAATACCCTGAGGCCCGTCTGCATATCGATAATGAGAACAGACTGGGGAAGCACCAGCTCGTCAAGAGAAGATATCCTGCGCCCCAGCTGCAGGTTCACGTTGCCGGACTGATCGAAACGCCCTCTCATGAGGCCTTCGAAAGTGGCTTCGTCGGGGTTTTCCGTTCCGGCTCCGTCGGTGATGTCGGAAGGGTTTCCCACTCCCAGGATCCCGCCGGTATGCAGCTTCAGCTTCACCGAACCGTCGTAATCATGATTGGAAGGGAACTGAAAATCCTGGCTGATGATACGCGGGTCGTATATCATGTAGTCTATAGAAGCGGAAAGCGGTTTTTTCTTTCCTTCCGACTCAAAGCTCAGAGACGCTCCCAGAGGATTGAACACAACGGTCCCCACTATAGGATCGGCCATCACGAACTGATAGGGGTCTCTTCCGAAATCGGCGTCCGTGACCTCTTCGAAGATCCTTCTTACCCTGAGGGAATCCTCAAGGAAGGTATAGCCGTTGCCCACGTCCATAAGGTTGGTGGTGTTGAGCTCGGGGTCGTTTTCGTCGTAGTCGTAAAATATACTGCTCCATCTTCCGTCATAATCCGAGCCTACGCGGATAGCGCCTTCCTTGCGGAACACCTGTCCGGTGGTCTGATTGCGGACCATATAGGAAACGCTGTATTTGCGGTCGTAATCCAGCCTTGCCGAGTAATCCATGGTGGTATAGGCTCCGGAAGGCAGAAACGCAAAATACAGCCTGCTGTCGTATTCGCTGAAATAACATCCGAATTCCGCATCCGTCCAGATCTGGTTCACCGGATATTCGCTTGTAGCGGAGTTGTCGGAGAGCTTCATATCGGGACCCTCGATCCTGAACCGGATCAGTTTCCCCCGGCTGTCTCTCGCCGTATCTATAGGGCTGAACAGAAGAGTGTATTTTCCGCCGTAAAGGTTTCCGTTGGCCGTGGTCACATAATCCCCGCCGGGGATCTCTGTCTTCTCGCCCACCACCTTCCGGCTCCTCAGCAGACTGCCTCTCGAATACACGCCGGCGGCGTCTGCTTTGTAATTGCCGTTTTCATCCTTTTCAAAGGTGTCCTTGTCTGTGAGATTCGGGTTGAGCGCCGAGATCTTAACGGTTCCGTTGCCCTGGGGTATGCTGCCGTCAGGGTCGCCCGAATCATCGCAGGGAACTATGGCAAAAGGCAGATTGCCGGCCCGCGACTGAAGATCGGAAATGTTTGTCTGGATAAGTCCCTTGGCTGTATTAATATTTTTAGCATTCTCCAAAATATTAAAGCCCTGCGGATACATGCCGTATAATACGAACAATCCGCCTGTCAGAACAAATATTGTGACAAGGATCTCGATCAGCGTAGAACCGCGCCTGCCCTGCAATATTTTTTTGTTTATCATAGCTTTCATACTTCTATCCTGCATTT
>JAEEGL011494093.1_pt1 | contig 15206 bp, 12 predicted proteins | sample 9134231 | NCBI WGS metagenome assembly JAEEGL01 (sample SAMN16246548, study PRJNA631951) | gut metagenome | biome: gut microbiome; feature: rumen; material: fiber-attached | host: Bos | place: Iran: Karaj | collected 2018-10 | reverse complement strand
CGTCATCCGCGGCGCCGCCGCCTTCGTCGGCTGCAACAACCCGAAGGTGCGCCCGGACTACGCGCACATCGAGATCATGAAGAAGCTGCTGAAAAACGACATCATCATCGTCGTTTCCGGCTGCTCCGCGCAGGCCGCCGCGAAATACGGCCTGATGGACAAGCGCGCGAAGGACTTCTGCGGCGCAGGCCTCAAGCGCGTGTGCGAGCTGGTGGATATCCCGCCGGTGCTGCACATGGGCTCCTGCGTGGACATCAGCCGCATGATGCTTCTCGCGACCGGCATCGCCAAGGACTGGGGCATCGACGTGCCGCAGGTCCCGGTGGTCGGCTGCGCGCCCGAATGGATGAGCGAGAAAGCGGTCTCCATTGCCAACTACGTCGTCGCGACCGGCATCGACACCTATCTCGGCGTCTCGCCGCAGGTCTCCGGCTCCGAGCAGATGATGGAGCTCATCACCAGCGGCACCCGCAAGTGGACCGGCGGCGGATTCATCATCAATACGAACCATGAGGAGCTTGTGGACTCCATGATCGAGGGCATCGAAAAGAAACGCGCTGCGCTCGGCATCTGAGGAGGGCTCTATGAAGATAGCGGTGACCGGCAAGGGCGGCGTCGGAAAGACGACCTTTGCCGCAGTCCTGGCAAGGCTCTACGCCGAGCAGGGAAGGACCGTACTGACCGCGGATGTGGACCCCGATTCCAATCTGGGACTTGCGCTGGGCTTTACGCCCGAGGAGCTTTCCCGGATCGTCCCGATCTCGAAAATGCGTGAGCTGATCGCCGAGCGTACGGGCTCCGAAGGCGGCGGATTCGGGAAGTTCTTCAAGATCAATCCCAGAGTGGACGACATCCCGGAAAAGTTCGCCATCGAGAAAAACGGCGTACGGCTCCTTGTCATGGGGACGGTCGAGACCGGCGGCGCCGGCTGCGTCTGTCCCGAACACGTCGTGCTTCGCCGCCTGATCTCCCATCTCGTGATCCAGAGGGACGAGGTGGTCATCATGGACATGGAGGCGGGGCTCGAGCATCTGGGGCGCGGGACCGCGGACAGCATGGACCGGTTCATCGTGGTGGTGGAGCCGGGCGCGCGCAGCGTCCAGACCTATCACCAGATCAAAAAGCTCGCGGCCGATCTCGGCATCCGGAAGGTGTCCGTCGTCGGCAACAAGGTGCAGGGCGAACAGGACGAGGCGTTCCTGCGCAGGGAGATACCGGAGGAGGACCTTCTCGGCATGATCCGGTATTCACAGGAAGTGGCTGCAGCTGACCGGGACGCGCGCTCCCCATACGACGCGGCGCCCGCGGCAGTGGAAGAAATCAGGAAGATCAAGCAGATTATAGATAAAGAAGGGGAATAGACAAGTATGGTGGGTTTATTTGACCGAGCCTTCAAGGGCTCAGACGAGATGTATGCCCTCGCGGAAAAGGCACTGGCGCAGGCCCTTGCCACGCACGACGAAAGCACCCCGGCCGTTTTTCCGAACACGGCGTATTATGCCGCGTGCATATACGAGTATACGGGCATCAAGGTGATGACCCTCGCCGATCTCAAGGCGGCGATGGAGCCGATCCGCGCGATGATGACCCGCAATTACCGCACGCACGACGTGTTCACCTCCGGCATCGCGACCGCCATGGCCGCGGAGGTGATCGAGCTTTGCAAATATCTGGATACCGACACGCCCTATAACGGCGAATATCACGGCCATATGACCGACGCCGAGGTGCGCGAGCTGGGCGTTCCGCTGGTCACGCGTGACATCCCCGGCTTCGTCGTCATCATCGGACCCGCGCCGTCCGAGGAAGAGGCGGAAGCGCTGATCAAGGGCTATCAGTCCCGCGGCATCTTCGTCTTCCTGATCGGCGGGATCATTGATCAGGCCAAGGCGAGAAAGATCAATATGGGCTTCCCCGTACGCATCGTCCCGGTCGGCCCGGACATCTGGTGCGCCAGCCACATCATCTCGCTCGTCATGCGCGCGGCGATGATCTTCGGCGCGATCGGCCCGAACCAGTACGACGATATGAACAAGTATACCTTCGAGCGCATCTTCGCCTTCGTCAACGCGTTCGATCCGGTGGACGATCTGACGATCGCCTGCGGCGCCTGCGCCATCGCGCTCGGATTCCCGGTCATCACCAACGATACCAAGGACATGTGGCGTGTCCCGAAGACGCTCATCATCCAGGAGGACACCAAGGACTGGATCGAGACCTCTCTGGAAGCGCGCGACATCAAGATCAAGGTCACGAACATCGACATCCCGGTCGCCTATTCCTCCGCCTTCGAGGGCGAGATCATCCGCCGTCCGGACATGCAGGTCGAGATCGACGGCTCGCGCATGGACTGCTTTGAGCTGTGCGTGACCAAAGAAGCGCATGAGGTCGAGGATCACAATATCGAGCTGATCGGCCCGGACTTCGACGAGATCCCGGTCGGCTCCAAAATGTGCGCGGCGTTCATCGCCGAGGTCGCCGGAAAGAACATGCAGTCGGACTTCGAATCCGTCTTCGAGCGCAAATTCCACACCTTCGTCAACTGCATGGAAGGCATCATGCATACCGGCCAGCGCGACCTGATCCGCATCCGCGTCAGCAAGAACGCCTATGAAGCCGGCTTCCGCATCCGCCATATCGGCGAGGTGCTCTATGCGAAGCTGAAAAACGAATATGCCGCCGTCATCGACAAATGCCAGGTCAAGATCTACACCTCGACCACCGAGCTGCACGACCTACGCAAAATGGCGAACGAGATCTACGACAAGCGCGACGAGCGTCTTGCCGGCCTGACCGACGAGAGCGTGGACACCTTCTACACCTGCATCCTGTGCCAGTCGTTCTCCCCGTCGCACGTGTGCATCGTCACCCCCGAACGCCTCGGCCTGTGCGGCGCGGTCTCGTGGCTCGACGCCAAGGCGACCCATGAGCTCGACGCCAACGGCCCGAGCCAGATCGTCACCAAGCAGCGCGTCATCGACGAGAACATCGGCTCCTGGGAAGACGTCAACGAGGCGGTCGCGAAGTATTCCCGCGGCGCGCTCGAGCGCGTGACGCTCTACTCGATCATGGAAGACCCGATGACCTCCTGCGGCTGCTTCGAATGCATCTGCGGCATCGAGCCGTTCTCCAACGGCGTCATCATCGTCAACCGTGAGCATACCGGCATGACCCCGCTGGGCATGACCTTCTCCGAGATGGCCTCCATGACCGGCGGCGGCGTGCAGACTCCGGGCTTCATGGGCCACGGCAAGCACTTCATCGCCTCCAAGAAGTTCATGAAGGCGGAAGGCGGCGTCGCCAGGATCGTGTGGATGCCCAAGGCGCTCAAGGATACGGTCCGCGACAGGCTCAACGCCACGGCGCTGGAGCTTTACGGCATCGAAAACTTCTGCGACATGATCGCCGATGAGGAAAGCGCCGGAAACGGCGATCCGGAAGAACTCGTCAACTTCCTCGCCGAGGTCGGCCATCCGGCCCTCGGGATGGATCCCATGATGTGATCAAACGAAGGAACGCTTCCGTCCCTCCGACAGAAAGGATACAGAACAGGATATGGCTCTTACAAAAACATCCCAGAAATTCAATGCTTCGATCAGCACGTTCACGATCGGTACGGGTGACAAGACCGTAACGCTCGGCGGGGAGAACGCCCTTCCGTTCTACACCTTTGACGCGCCGATCGAGAACGCGCCGAAGATCGGCGCGGAGATCTCGGACCGCGGCATGGAGAACAATGTCCCCGGGATCCGGGATTACTATGCGGGCGCGAAGGACTTCACCGAGCTTGCGGCCCGCGCGGCCGCCATCCCCGGCGTCGATTTCGTCGCGTTCTCGCTGGACGCCGCGGATCCCAACGGCGAAAACCGCAGCGTGGAGGAGTGCGTCGAGGAATGCAGACAGGTCGCCGCGGGAACGGATCTCCCGCTCGTGATCCTCGGCTGCAAGGGCACCGAGAAGAACGAGGCGCTGTTTGACAAGGTCGCCGACGCCCTCGCCGGGAAAAACGTGCTTCTGATGTCCGCGAAGGAAGAAAACTACAAGACCATCGCCGCTTCGGCGGGCCTTGCCTACAACCAGAAGATCGGCGCGGAATCCGCCGTCGATATCAACCTCGCCAAGCAGCTCAACGTCATCATCTCCCAGATGGGCGTCAAGCCCGCGAGCATCGCGATGAACGTCGGCGCCGCGGCTGCCGGCTACGGCTTCGAATACGTCGTCTCCACCATGGAGCGCGTGAAGATGGCGGCGCTTGCGCAGAACGACAACATGCTCCAGATGCCGATCGTCACCCCGGTGGCGGACGAGGCGTGGAACGTGAAGGAATCCCTCGTCTCCGAAGAGGATATCCCCGAGTGGGGCCCGCTGGAGGAGAGAGGCATCGATATGGAGATCGCCACGGCGTCCGCCTGCCTCGCATCCGGCTCCAACGCGGTGATCCTGCGGCATCCGGCATCCATCGCGGCGATCGCGAAGATGATCCGCGAGCTCGTGTAAAGGAGAGGTGTACTATGGCATTAAAAGGTCTTGATATTTTTAAGCTGACCCCGAAAACCAACTGCAAGCAGTGCGGCGTTCCGACCTGCATGGCCTTCTCGATGAAGGTGGCGCAGGGCTCTCTCCCGCTGGAAAAGTGCCCGTTCATCACGGACGAGGTCAAGGACCAGCTCTCCGAGGCGACCGCGCCCCCGATGAAGACGGTCAAGGTCGGCGAGCATTCCCTCGGCGGCGAGACGGTGCTCGAGCGGCATGAGAAGACCTTCGTGAGCAAGACGCTCTACGCGATGAAGGTCTCCTGCGCAAACGACGACGCGAGAAACGACGAGCTTCTCGAAAGGGCCGTGAAGGTCGACTACGACCGCATCGGCGAGCGCATGTACTGCGAGTTCATCTTCGTCGAGGCTGCCGAAGGCGAAGACGCGCGCTTCCTCGAGCTTGTCAAAAAGGCGGCCGCGCTCGACCGCGACCTGATCCTCTCCTGCGCGGACAGCGCCCTTGCCAAACAGGCGCTTGCCCTGTGCGCCGGGAAAAACGTGATCCTTGCCGGCGCGAACGCCGGAAATCTCGAGGCGATGAACGCCGCGGCGAACGAAGCCAAGGCCGTGCTCGCCGTCTCCGGCGAGAGCCTCGAGCAGCTCCACGATACCGCCGCCGCGCTCGAAAAGCTCGGCAACAAGAACTTCATCCTCAACACCACCGGCGCGACGGTCAAGGAGACCTTCCGCAATACCGTCGAGGTCCGCCGCGGCGCCATCAAGGGCGGCGACAGGACCTTCGGCTATCCGTCCCTGGTCGACGTTTCGGCGCTGTCCGGCGGCGACGCCCATATGGAGGCGGCTTACGCCGCGCTCTTTACCGCGAAATACGGTTCGATCGTCGTGCTGACCGAGATGGACTACGCGAAGGCGCTCCCGCTCTACGGTCTGCGGCAGAATATCTTCACCGATCCGCAGAAGCCGATGAAGGTCGATCCCGGCATCTACCGGATCAACGGCGCCGACGAGAATTCGATCTGCATGATCACCGTCGACTTCGCGCTGACCTACTTCATCGTCTCCGGCGAGGTCGAACGCTCCGGCATCCCGGTCAACCTGCTGATCAGCGACGCGGGCGGCTATTCCGTGCTCACCGCCTGGGCGGCCGGCAAATTCAGCGCGTCTTCGATCGCGAAGTTCATCGAAGACCAGCAGATCGAGGACAAGATCAAGAACAGGGTCCTCGTCCTGCCCGGCAAGGTGGCCGTGCTGAAGGGCGAGGTCCAGGAAAAGCTGCCGAACTGGCAGGTCATCGTCGGTACGAACGAAGCGGTCGAGATCATCCGCTTCCTGAAGGATCTTCAGAAATAAAACTACAGAGATAAAGGAGACTGAGTATGTCGAAATTCATCATTATCGGCGAACGCATCCACTGCGTTTCCCCCGTGATCCGCGAAGCCATGAACAACATGGATCCCGCACCGATCCTGAAAAGAGCGAAGCAGCAGCTTGACGCCGGCGCGGACTATCTCGACGTCAACATCGGCCCGGCGGAATCCAACGGCGAAACGCTGATGAAATGGGCCGTACAGCTCATCCAGTCGGAGTTCGACAACGTCCCGCTGTGCCTGGACACCGTGAACCGGAAAGCGATCGAAGCGGGCATCTCCGTCTATAACCGTTCCAAGGGCAAGCCGATCGTCAACTCCGCCGACGCGGGCGACCGCATTGAGAACATCGACCTCGCCGCCGCCAACGACGCCATCGCCATCGCGCTGTGCTCCAAGGCGGGCATCCCGGCGGACAACGACGAGCGCATGATGTACTGCCAGGAGCTTCTGGAGCGCGGCATGATGCTCGGCATGACCGAGGAAGACCTCTGGTTCGATCCGCTCTTCCTCGTCATCAAAGGCATGCAGGACAAGCAGAACGACGTCCTCGAAGCGATCCGCATGTTCTCCGAGATGGGCCTGAAGACGACCGGCGGTCTGTCCAACGTCTCAAACGGCATGCCCAAGAACGTCCGTCCGATCATCGATTCCGCCATGATCGCCATGGCCATGTCCCAGGGCCTGACCTCCGCGATCATCAATCCCTGCGACAGGCGCATGATCGAAACGATCAAGTCCTGCGACATCATCAAGGATAACTATCTCTACGCAGACAGTTTCCTCGAGATCTGAATTACCTGATACCGGTTTTTAAGGAGAAAGAGATTGTACACGATCACGTTCAGACAAAACGGCAGTGAGATCCGCACGCAGGCGGCCGGGGGGCAGACCATACTCGAGGCCGCCCGCGCCGCCGGCGTGGACATAGACGCGCCCTGCTCCGGAAACGGGATCTGCGGCAAATGCCGCGTAAAGCTCGTTTCCGGCGCGCTGGACGGCGGAACGGGCAGGCAGATCTCCGAGGAGGAGCGCCTTGCCGGGATCCGTCTTGCCTGCGAAAGCCGCGTCTGCGGGGATGCGGTGATCGAGATCCCCGAGACGGCGGGCAGCTTCCGCTACGGGATCGTCACCGCGGATCTTTCCGGAGAGAAGGATCTTGCCGTGTTCCGCGCGGCCGCGGACGCGCTGCAGGAGCAGGGGATCGCCAGGGTGCGCAGCGGCTTTTCGCTGATCGCCCTGACCCTCGATGCGCCGACGCTCGACGATACCGTGCCGGATCTTGACCGTGTACAGCTGGCGCTTTCGCGGGAAACGGACTGCGAAGCGATCCGCTTTTCCTCCGTATTCGTGCGCAGGGCCGCGGCGGTCCTGCGCGAGAACGACTTCCGCGTCGTCCTGCCCGTTGAGAAAAAGGACGACGGAAGCCTCTTTGTCTATGATATCCTCCCGCCGGACAGCGATATGATCCCCGCGCTCGCCGTGGACATCGGCACAACGACGGTCACGGCCGTGCTGACGGACCTGCTGACCGGGAAGATCCTTTCCCGGGCTTCCGCCGGGAACGCGCAGATCCGCTACGGCGCCGACGTCATCAACCGCATCGTCGCCGCGTCCCGTCCGGGCGGCAGGGAGCTTCTGGAAAAAGCGATCACGGAGGACACGCTCCGTCCGATGGTCGAAGCCCTGTGCCGCGAGGCGGGGATAAGCGCCGGACGCATCCTGCGCGTTTGCATCGCCTCGAACACGACGATGAACCACCTGCTCACCGGCTGCTTTGCGGACCCGATCCGCATGGAGCCCTATATCCCGACCTTCTTTGAAACGAACGCCTTCTCCGGACACGATTTCCCGCTCGGCATCCATCCGGACGCCGCCGTCCTGTTTGCCCCGAACGTGGGCAGCTATGTGGGCGGCGACATCACGGCGGGCACGCTGGTCACCCGGATGTGGACGAAGCCGGAGTTTTCCGTCTTCGTGGATCTGGGCACCAACGGCGAGATCGTCTTCGGCAGCGAGGATTTCCTGATGTGCTGCGCCTGCTCCGCGGGCCCCGCCTTCGAGGGCGGCGGCATCAGCTGCGGCATGCGCGCGACCCGCGGCGCCATCTCCGAGCTCGTCATCGATCCGGAAACGATGGAGCCGACCTTCAAAACGATCTCCGACGCCGCGCCGCTCGGCCTTTGCGGCAGCGGCATCATCGATACCGTGAGCGAACTTTTCCGCTGCGGCATCATCTCCGGCAAAGGCGCCTTCATCCGCGAAGGCGCGCGCATCCGGCGCGACGAGAGCTCGATCGCGCGCTATGTGATCGCGCAGGGCGGGGAAGATCAGCGTGAGATCTGCATAGACGAGGTGGATATCGCCAACTTCATCCGCGCGAAAGGCGCGATCTTCTCCGCGATCGTGACCATGCTGCGCTGCGTGGACATGGATATGGAGATGATCGATCATATCTATATCGCCGGCGGCATCGGCTCCGGCCTCAATATCGACAACGCGGTTTCCGTCGGCATGCTTCCCAAACTTGCGAAAGAGTGCTATACTTATCTCGGGAATACCTCCCTGACCGGCGCGGTGTGCATGCTGCTCAGCAGCGACGCCGCCGAAAAGGTGCGCGAGATCGCGTCGGGTCTTACCTATCTTGAACTGAGCACCCAGCCCGGCTATATGGACGAATTCGTCGCGGCCTGCTTCCTCCCGCATACGGACGCCTCCCTTTTTCCGGAGGACTGAAGCATGGCGGAGGTTTTGAACAATCAGATCGAGCTTCCCTTCCGGTATTACTCCGAAAAATACCGCGAAGGCGACCCTTTGGAGATCTCGGCAAGGACTGCCGTACCCTATGACGAGGCGCGGCGCGTGTTCACGCTTACGCTGATGAACAGCGTCTATGAGATCAGCCATCCGGATTTTTCCGTGCGCTTTCTGCGCGGCGAGGCCGACCGCCTCTCCGGCTATCCCGTCGGACAGATCCTCATGCTGCGCTATCTTGTGAACGGGCATTATGTCCGGCCCGGCGGACGCTTCGTCGCCTATCAGGACAACCCCTGGGGCGAGGTGTATATCCGCAGCTTTACCGGCCGCTGCATCCGCAGACTCGCCCATACCTTCGCGGGAAAGGGCGAAGAGATCGCGCGGAAAATGGCGGCGCTGGACGGAAAGCCCTATGAAAAGGGCGATTTCGGCTGGGAATTCGCGTTCATGCCCGGCCTTTCGATCCGCTTTTCCGTATGGAACGCCGACGAGGACTTTCCTCCCTCGGCACAGATCCTTTTTTCCGATAATTTTCACTATGCATTCGACGCCGAAGATATGGCCTATGTCGGGGACGTTTTCATAAAGTTTTTGTCTCAGATCTAGGTGGAGCGGTTTTATGTTGTATACAGTCAGCTTTCCTCTTCAGAATACCGAGATCACGGTCCGGGCGGGGACGACGCTCCTCGCCGCGGAGATCGCCGCCGATCTGCGCCCCGACGCGCCGTGCGGGGGCGTGGGCGCATGCGGGAAATGCCGCGTGGATATCCTCGCGGAGAACGGCGATCGCAGAAGTGTCCTCGCCTGCGAGACGAAGATCGACCGCGATATGACCGTGTTTTTCTCCGAAGAGGAAGCGCACCGCATCCTGACCGAGGGAACGGGGACGGTAACGGAGCTTGCTCCGGCGATCCGCGCCCTGCGCCTGCAGGTCGAAAAACCATCCCTGAAAGACCCGTCGTCCGGCTGGACGCGGGTAAAGCGGGCCGTCCTTGACGCGGGCGGCGGTGAGATCCGCCCGGACGCCAAGCTGGCCGACGGCCTTGAAAAAACCTTGAATTCTCTTGAATATGCCCCGGAGGGCATATTGTATCACGACGAGCTGCTCGCGCTGCGCGGCGGCGGGCGTCTGCTGACCGCGGCGGTCGATATCGGCACGACGACCGTGGTCTTGTATCTTGCTGACGCGCAGACCGGCGAAGTGCTCGCCACGGGCAGCACGCTCAATCCGCAGACGGAATACGGCGCAGACGTGATCAGCCGCGCCAATTACGCAATCGAGCATTCGCCGCAGCCCCTTGCCGCGGCGATCCGCGCGGCGATCCGGGACCTTCTCTCCGACGCGCTGAAACAGGCGCACGCCGAAGCGCGCGATGTGTTTTCCATCGTGATCGCGGGCAACACCTGCATGCATCATCTTTTCCTGGGTCTCGACCCCGAAAGCCTCGTGCTTTCTCCCTATATCCCGTCCATTGCCGATCCGATGGCGCTCGACGCATCGCCGTTCGGCTTCCCCGTCAATCCCCGCGCAAAGCTGTTCCTGCTCCCGTGCATCGCCGGATTCGTCGGCGCGGACACCGCGGCCGTGATGGTCGCCTGCGGCGCCGAACACAGGAAAGAACTCACGCTGGTGATCGACATCGGCACAAACGGCGAGCTTGTCCTTTGTGAAAACGGGCGGATGGTCGCCTGCTCCACGGCGGCAGGTCCCGCGTTCGAAGGCGCGAAGATCACCTGCGGCATGCGCGGCGCGGAAGGCGCGATCGACCATGCGCATATCGAAAACGGAGCGCTTCGGTATACCGTGATCGGCGGGGGCAGACCCCGCGGGATCTGCGGCTCCGGCCTTCTGGATCTGACGGCGGCGCTTTTGAAGGCGGGCGTACTCGATGAGACCGGACGCTTCGCGGATCCGGATGAGCTTCCGAAGCAGTCGCGCGCTCTGGCGGACAGGCTGCAGACGATCGGCGGTCTTCGAAGCTTCATGATCGCGTCGGGGGAAGAGAGCGGGACCGGCGAACCCATTTATCTGAACCAGAAGGACATCCGCGAGGTCCAGCTCGCCAAGGGCGCCATGGCCGCCGGGATCGCCCTGATGCTTGCGCATTTCGGCCGGAAGGCCGGGGATATCCGAAAGGTGCTGATCGCGGGCGCGTTCGGAAATTACATGTCGCCGGAAAGCGCCTGTACCGTTGGACTGATCCCCGCGCAGCTTCTTGAGAGGATCGAGGCGATCGGCAACGCGGCGGGCGCGGGCGCGCTGATGTGCGCGCTGAGCGAGCCGTGCTTCCTGCAGGCGGCGCAGATGGCCGCGCATACCGAATTTATCGAGCTTGCGGCCGATCCGGATTTCCAGGATCGGTTCGTAGAGGAACTGATGTTTCCGGAGGATATATGACAGCTGTTGAAAATGTAAAAGAGATCGCGAAGGACATAGGCTTCGACACCGCGGAGAAGCTCGATCCGGGAACGATCGTACTGCATGAAGAGGTGCGCGAGATGTGCGCCGAGGGCAAATGCAACGCGTATGGCAAAAACTGGACCTGTCCTCCGGCCTGCGGCGACCTCGATCACTGCAGGAGCGTGATCGCGGGCTACAGCGAAGGCGTGATCGTCCAGACCATCGGTCAGCTCGAGGATTCGATGGACTATGAGGCGATGATGGACACCGCCAAGCGCCACAACGAGAATTTCCGGGCGTTGTGTGAACAGGTCCTGTCCCGGTATCCCGGCGCGCTCTGCCTCGGCGCGGGCGGCTGCAGAGTCTGCGAAAAATGCGCCTACCCCGAGCCCTGCCGTTTTCCGAACAAGGCCTTTTCCTCCATGGAGGGCTACGGGATGCTCGTCAGCGAGGTCTGCAAGGAAAACAACGTGCCCTATTACTACGGCCAGAATACAATAGCATTCGTCGGATGCTGTTTATTGGGATAAATCGAAAGGAGAGAAATAAAGATGATCATCATTGGTGAAAAACTCAACGGCTCTATCCCGTCTGTCGCAAAGGCCATCGCGGCAAGAGACGAGAAGAGGATCAGACGTCTGGCCCGGCAGCAGGAGGAAGCGGGCGCCGATTATCTGGACGTGTGCGCGTCCGTTCCGGAGGACGTAGAGGAAGAGACCCTCAAATGGATGCTCGACCTTGTGCAGGCAGAATCCGACCTTCCGATCTGCCTCGCCTCCCCGAGCCCGGATACGATCCTGAAGACGATGCAGTATGTCAAAAAGCCCGGCCTGATCAACTCCGTTTCGATGGAGGGCGATAAGATCTCCAAGATCTTCCCCGCGATCGCGGACACCAGATGGAAGTGCATCGCGCTGTGCTCGGACGAAAAAGGCATCCCGCCGACGGCGGAAAAGCGTATCGCCGTTCTGCAGCGCATCCTCGCGGAGGCGGACAACTACGGCATCAAGCATAACCGCCTGTTCATCGATCCGCTGGTCGAGATGCTGTGCACCTCGGAAGACGGCATCGCGACCGTATCGGAGACGATCCGCGGCATCCGCGAGCTCGACGAGGATCTGCATATCGTCGGCGCCGTCAGCAATATCTCCTTCAACCTGCCCGCAAGATCCCTCATCAACCAGGCCTTCGTCACCCTCGCGATCGCGGCGGGCATGGACGCGGGCATCCTCGATCCGCTGAACCGCGACATGCGCAGCGCCATCTATGCGGCGGAAGCCTGCATGGGTCTTGACGACTACTGCATGGAGTACATCGGCGCTTTCCGTGAAGGACGTATCGGACCGCTGCCCAAGGAATGATTTTCCTGGCAGAGGCTTAATATATATAAAAAAGCAATATAAACATGTCTGGAGGGTTTATTATGTCTAAAATTGAAGAAATCGCATCGGCCGTTGAACGCGGCAAAGCAAAGCTCGTCCCGGGTCTTGTCGAGGAAGCGCTCGACGAGGGACTTGATCCCGTTGAGATCCTCAACAAGGGCATGATCGATGCGATGAGCGTCGTCGGCGAGAAATTCAAGAACAATGAGATCTTTGTTCCGGAAATGCTCGTCGCTGCCCGCGCCATGAAGAAGGGCGTTGAGGTTCTTAAACCGCACCTTGGCGGCAACGCCGATATTTCCATCGGCAAGGCGGTCATCGGCACCGTTCAGGGCGACCTGCACGACATTGGCAAGAACCTCGTCTGCCTGATGGTCGAAAGCGCCGGCTTCGAGGTCGAAGACCTCGGCGTAGACGTCCCGGCAGAAAGATTTGTGGAGGCTGCGGCGGATCCGAACGTCAAGATCGTCGGGGTGTCCGCGCTTCTGACGACCACCATGCCTGCCATGAAGGCAACGGTGGAGGCGCTCAACGCTGCACCGAACCGTGCAAACTTCAAGGTCATGGTCGGCGGCGCGCCGATCACGCAGGCGTTTGCCGAGGAGATCGGCGCGGATGCCTATACGACTGACGCCGCCACCTGCGCAAGCGTAGCCAAGAAATTTGTAGTCGGTTAAGCAAGTAAACGCCGTTAAAATCAGGCTTCGGCATAATTCGGTTCTTTTCTATTTGCGCTGCGGCGCATTTCACTTGGACGATCGGAGGCAGAAGGCATGGACAAGATCCCTTTCCGTAAGGAAGAGCTTGAGATCAAAGGGCAGACCGTCAATATGGGCAGAGGCGCGAGCCCGCTGCTCAATACGCCCATCACCCCTCGTGAGAACTTTCTGCGTCTTTTGCATGGAGAGGATCCGCTGTGGATCCCGTATGCCAGAGACGTCATCAGCGTTACGCCGGCCGTCGTGCGGGACAATATTGCGCGCGGTTTCGTGTTCGACCTGACGCCCTTCGATCCGAACAAGGACGGCGGCGGCGAGGACATGTTCGGCGTGGAATGGGAATGGGTGCCGCAGGTTCGCGGCTCCATGGTACGTCCCGGTCATCCCAAGGTGCCGGATGTGGAGCAGTGGGAGAAGTATATCGAGTTCCCGGACCCCGATTCCTGGGACTGGGCCGCAAGTGCGGAGAAAAACCGAGCTGTGATCGAACAGAAGGATCTTCTGTTCGGCGCGACCATCTTAAACGGCCTTTTCGAGCGCCTGATCTCCTTCTGTGAGATGAGCGAGGCTCTTGTCGCCATGATCGACGAGGATCAGCAGGAAGCGGTACACCGCCTCTTTGATCAGCTTGCCGATTTTTATCCCAAGATCATCCGCAAATACAAGGAGTACTACGGCATCGAGATCCTGACCTTCCACGACGACTGGGGCTCCCAGCGCGCGCCGTTCTTCTCACTGGACACCGTGCGCGAAATGCTCGTCCCGTATCTGAAGCGGATCGTGGACGCGACGCATGAGCTCGGCATCGTGTTCGAGCTGCATTCCTGCGGCAAGAACGAGATGCTCGTGCCCGCGATGATCGAGGCAGGCGTCGATATGTGGAACGGCCAGCCGATGAACGATAAGAAGATGCTGGTCGAGAAATACGGCGACAAGATGATCTTCGGCGCTTCGCCGCAGAACATCACCGGCGCGTCCTCCGTCGAGGAGGTCCGCGAATCCTGCCGGGAATTCGTCGAGTTCTTCAAAGATTACCGCATCTACAGCCGTGCAGAAATGGACGCGATGATGGCCCCGAAGCTCAAGGAATCCCTGTATGAGTTATCCCGTATCGCACTGTGCGGTACAGCAGAATAATCCTGCCTGAAAGCTGTTCCTTACCCGGAACAGCTTTCTTTTTTGACAGAAAAGAGGATAAAGAACCATGTTTCGTAAAATTCCTTTTACCCAAACAGAGCTTGACGTGATCGGTACGACGCCCGGCTTCGGTACGCGTCCCGGATCGCCGATCCGCAATACGCCCGTCACCCCGCGCGAAAACCTGGATGCGCTTTATTATGAGAAAAAGCCTTTCTGGCTTCCGTATTTCGGCGAAGCGCGCATGATGGGCTCCCAGATCTACAGCACGCACCTCGGACGCGGCCTGCGCGCCGACGTGACCGACGTCTTCGGCATCGAATGGGAATTCGTGGAGTCCGCGGGAGGCTCGATCGTCCGTCCCGGCACGCCGCTTCTGGACGATGTGAACAACTGGAAGGAAAAGATCATCATCCCGGATATCTCCGGCTGGGGCTGGGAGGAAGAAGCAAAGAGCGTATCGCTCGATCCGCGCTTCTCGCATGAGATGTCCCTTGTCAACGGCTTCTGGTTCGAGCGTCTGATCTCCTTCATGGACTTCATGGAGGCCGCCGTCGCGCTGATCGACGAGGATCAGCAGGACGCGATCAAGGAGCTGTTCGCCGCGACCACGGATCTTGCCTGCAGAGTCGTGGACAAGCTGTGCGAGCTGTATCCGCTGATGGACTTCATCAACGTGCACGACGACTGGGGCTCCCAGGCCGCGCCGTTCTTCTCGCAGGACGTCGCCGACGAGCTGTTCGTCCCGTTCATGAAGAAGCTGACCGACCATATCCATGCCTGGGGCAGAAAGGCGACGCTCCATTCCTGCGGCCACAATGAGGACCGCGTGCAGTGCTTCATCGACGGCGGCTTCGATATGTGGGCGCCGCAGACCATGAACAACATCAAGAAGCTGTACGACGAGTACGGCGACAGGATCGTGTTTGCCGTCTGGCCCGAACCGT
>JAEEGL010707491.1_pt1 | contig 15206 bp, 16 predicted proteins | sample 9134231 | NCBI WGS metagenome assembly JAEEGL01 (sample SAMN16246548, study PRJNA631951) | gut metagenome | biome: gut microbiome; feature: rumen; material: fiber-attached | host: Bos | place: Iran: Karaj | collected 2018-10 | reverse complement strand
ATTCGATATCCGTCCTCTTCAGATTTGCATAATCTCCATCGATACTTACCACTTCATAATACCAGGTTTCCATCCCGAAACTCTCCTTGTTCGTTGTTCCTGACTTCTTAGGACAAAACCGCCCTCTATACGAAAAAACAGCTACAGATATTATACCATTTCTGCAGCTGTCTATCCATTTCTTTTTTTCGAAAAACCATCAGGTCCGTCCCCGTGGTTTCTCTGCAATGGTACTGAACGGCTGTGGGGAAGATAACAGCGGCCGGGGGCGTCTGTCGGAAAATGCTCCCGCACAAGCAACGCAGCCACCTACCGCTCCGGAAACAACACAAGGATATCACGGCAGAGAACTGTATATGGGCAGATGAAATATGGGCGGAAGAATGAGGATCATTCCTCATTCAGGCTTTCAATGATCGCATTTGCCTTTTTGATCTGATGAAAGAAGATGGCATAGTAAATGATCGCGCAGACAACAAAAGGGATCGTTACGGAGATGAACATATCCCGGTATGCCGTCGGTGCCAGCGGTACCATATGTCCGATGGCCCACACACCGCCCAGCACCAGGCCGACGGTGATCAGGTACTGTCCGGCAAAGACCGGTACAAACGGAAACCGCTGCAGATAGTAATGCACCGCCAGGATCACAGTAATAAGTACGGAAAAACCGAGACTGATAAAGATGTTTTCCGTATATCTGGGATCGGTAAATCCGATCGCTTTTTCCCAGATCAGCTTCACCAGTACCAGCACGGTAAAACTGATGCATACGATCGATATGAAGTTTTTCCGGTTGATCAGTTTCATTTGCTCTTCCCTCCCTGGATCTTTGCCAGTTTATCGTAGAAATCTTTTTTATAGCTGCGGTTCATCACCAGTTTTTCGTCGTTTTTCAGATAAATGATCACGCGCATGTTCAGATCTCCCTGAAGCTTTTTGATCTTATAGATATTGACGACATTCGACTTGCTGATCCGGACGAAACCGCTTTTCTCATATTCCTCCAGCAGATCCCGCAGCGCTTCTTTGATCTCCACGCACATATCTTTGGTGTAGGCAAATACTTTCTTGTCTACCGCTTCAAAGTAAAAGATATCCGTAACCGCAACGGTCACTTTCTTTTCTTCGTAAGTTCCTTCAATATATTTCAGTGTATCCCTAAGACGTTCCAGAACTGCACCCGTCTCCTCATCCATTTGGTCGTAGTGCAGTTCCAGATAATTTTCTTCCAGATTTTCTTCTTTGGTCTTTACAAGTTTCATTTACTGCCTTTTGTAACTGCTTTTATGCAGTCACTCTTTTGCTCCCTTTGATTTTGCCCGCGATCAGTACGATGACCGTTACTACTGCATATCCCATAGTGTAGCAGATGAAGATGTCTCTGTATGCGGATTTTGCAAGCTCTGCAGTCAGGCCTCTCAAGAACACATATCCGAATACGAGAAGCATTGTCGGTACATATACGATCAGGGTCTTTAATGCGAAATTCTTTACCTTGATATATTTGATCAGCGCATAAGCAACCGTTACGATCATTACCAGTATTGCTCTGTCCAGTTCGTGCCAGTTGCCGGCCGGATCTTCAAATATGCCCTGTGCCAGATATAAGATGCTGTTGGTGATCGTTGCGATCGTATACAGCCCGAAGTACAACAGCAGTGTTCCCTTTACATTCTCATTCCATACGTTTTTCATTGTTTTCTTCCTCCGATTTGTTTGTTTTGTTTTGTTTTTTATTTTGTTTCCTTACAAACGCATCATACTCAAAAGGAAGTCCTTACGCAATGAAATCGCTGCTAAGTTGCAACTCAGACGGAGTAAGTTGCAATTTTGCCACCTCATCTCCTCAAAAAAGGCAGGATATGGTTATTCTATTCTGCTAAAGAAATGATCTCAGACAGCTCCCTTACGACCAGGTCGCAGTACTGCAGGTCCTCTTCCGTCGGCTGTGTGAGGTCGGGGATCATCACCGTAAAGCAGCCGGCAGCCTTGGCGCTGCGGATGCCGTTGGGGGAGTCCTCGATCGCGACAGCCTCCTCCGGGGCACAGCCCGCGATCCTCTGCGCTTCCAGATAGACATCCGGGAACGGTTTTCCCCTCGAAATGGTTTTGGTCGAGATCACCAGCGCCGGATCGATCTCCAGTCCTGCGTCCTTCTTGTAGCGCTCCACCCGGGATAACGGAGAGGCTGTCACGATAAAATACCGGATGTTCTTTTCCACCATCTCCCGAAGCAGTTCTGCCGCCCCTGCTTTTGCCTGTATCTTATGGTCATCACGATACGCTTCCATCAGCGCCTTTCTGGTCTCGCGCACGGCATCATAGATATCCGATCCGTAGCGCTTTTCAAACCAGGCTCTCGACAGCGATGCATCCAGGCTGCGTAATGCCAGCGCTTCTTCTTCCTGCATCTCATAGCCGCACTTTACGACCGCTTCCATCCAGAAACGCCGGTACAGCGGTTCCGTATCCAGTAATACGCCGTCCAGATCAAAAAATATAGTTCTGCCCACGTCAAAGCTCCTTTTCATAACACCAGAAATCCTGGTCATACATATGGCATTCCCCGACATTGCGGAATGCAAACACCGCATAAGACCGGATCGCTTTGGTATTCAACTTATTCACCAGAAAATGAATGCCGCGATATCCCCGGCGTTTCAACTCGTCCATGCCGTATTGCAGCATGATCCGTGCAATGCCCCGGTTCTGCAGATCGGGATGCACCGCAAGCCTTGCCAGTTCACCCGAGGGTGCCAGATCCGCATCCCAGCATGGCAGCCTGTCTACATCCTCATCTTCTTCCAGTGATATTGCTGCCTTTATGCTTCCATCCGTTTTCATCACAAACAAAGCATCCCGGGACAGATCAAAATCGATCGTCTCATCCGAAGGATAACCTTCCCCCCACGGGCAGAACTTCCGTCCGAACTGCATCTTATAAAGAGACAGGATCTCGCTCCTGTCTCCCTCTGTTGCTCTTACAATACTGTATTCCATAAGCATCCCCGCGTTATTACGAAACGTATCCGCAGCTGCTCTTTGTCGGACCGTCGTCACCGGATTCATAGTTTGCCTTGAAAGACATATTGATGTCCCGGATTTCACGTTTCCCGTCGATATAGTCCTGGTACATCTCCGCCAGCCCGCTGGCGCATCCGTCGCATGCCCCATTCACATTTCCGATGGATTCCGCAACGATGCGTTCACGTTCTTCCCTGGTGGTATCTTTGATCAAAATACTCATAGGTAAACCTCTCCTTACAATATTCTATTTTAGATTTTTGGTCGCTTTACCATTTTTCTAAAGCTTATCCGGATCGGAGTATTTGTAACCCTTCAGTTTACGCCCGAAGATCAGGCACATCCCCGTTCCGATCAGACCAAGGATGAACAGCATCATCGCTGCACCGGATCCTTTTCCGCTGCCGAACAGAAAGCTCAGCCACTCACTGCTGCTGCCGGCCATAAGCGGCTCACACACTTTATCCACCATAAATCCGCCGAAGGTAAGCCCGATCGGGATCGTAAAAAACTGCAGCGTATTCCGGCAGGCATATACTCTTCCCATCAAGGCGGCAGGAATGGTATTCTTCATGATCACATTCTGGTTGGTGCTCATCACCGGAACGAACACCCATCCCAGGAACTGACCGATGCACCAAAGCAGCGGACTCCGTGAAAAGGCCAGCAGATAATTCTCCGTACCGAGTGAAAAAAGCATCGACAGATAGATGACTCTGACCCTGTCCTTTGGCTTTGGCATGACCGTTGCCAGGATGCTCCCGGCTACCATTGCGATCCCGGAGAAAGATGTCACGATGCCCAGCACATAGTTTCCGCCTCTCGGATTCGGAATGATATACGCCGGAAGGACTGCGTCAAAAGCAGATGCCACAAAATTCACACCGGCCATAAAAAGGATCACATACAGGATCATTGGATTCTCTTTTAAATACAGGATGCCCTCCTTTGCCAGTTGCAGAACACCTTCCGTTTCCCTGTCTTCCGACGGGATCTCCGGGATCCTGACAAATACTGCAAGTGTGATAAATGCGATCCCAAACGTAACCAGATCGACCGCAATTGCCGCGTCCAGCCCTGCGATACCGTAGATTGCGGATGCAATGACCGGATTACCGATCGTCACAAGCGACCTGGATAACGACTGCAGACCTTCCGTCTTCTGATATTGCTCCCCGGGTGTCACCATAGTATAGGCAACTTCCGAAGCCGGCTGTTGCACCGTATTCATCAGACCCGAGATGGCATTGATCAGATACAGATGCCATACACACAGCAAATCCGCTTTGTACAGAACAAATACCGCGATCGTCGTCAGCGCCGCCAGCAGATCACATACCAGCATCGTTTTCTTTTTATCAAACTTATCCGATATCGCCCCGGCAAATATGCTCATAACGATATATGGCACATAAGTACAGATCCGCAGCGCTGCCGTACTGAGCGCCGATCCGGTCTTTTCATACAGCCACAGTGTCAGCGCAAATGCCGTAATGGCGCTTCCGAGCTGCGACAGACTCTGCGTACTCCAAAGCAGATAAAAATCTCTTAATTCACTTTTCTTATTCATTTTTCTTTGCTCCTTTTATCAAGTAATTATTTATGCATAAAGAGCAAAGTCTGAGGATTCACTTATCGTAACTGTTCTGAACAGTTACCCTTTATCCTCCATACAGTCTCCTCAGGCTCTGCATGGAGCATCTGCAATACAACGTTTCATTTCGTTTTCTCCCGAAATTCTTTCATGTTCTGTTGATCTGTATTATATCATAGCTTTATGATCTGCATGATCCCGGACAATATCGCCGCCAGTATCGGATATCCGATGCAGGTACCTGTCCATTTTTTGACCTTTGTTCTTACAGGAATATAAGGTCTTAAATCCTCTGTCCCGGGAATGATCCAGGCTTTGGTGTGTCCCACCCACCATTCATCGATGAAAAGCCGGTCAAACAGATTGGCGATCATATATATTCCCAGAAGCTGTAAAAATCCATTCCAAAATCCGGTCACACCATTATATAAATATACCACTGCCGGAATAACTGTCAATTGCGGTATGAAAAGAGCAAGTCCCGAGATCGCAGAAATCTTCTTGACCTTTTCGACCGTTGTCAGTCCCAGTTCAACGACTCTGTCCTTCACATCCTGCTCATAAAACACAACCAGTCCCACCGGGCCGTTTGCGATACCTGCCACACAGATCAGCAGCAGCCAGAAGCACAATAACAATCCTTCAAACAGTACAAGCATAATTTTTTTACTCCTTCATATAACGATAGATCGTGTCAAAGATCAGATCCACATTTCTCTCCAAAGATTCCTCGAAGAAGGTCTCCCTGTTCTGATATATCGCGTAAATGGACTTGATGAAGTTTATTACGATCCCGGGGTCCATATCCTTACGAACACCGCTTATATGCGGCAGGATTTTATTAAAGCGTTCCGTATCCCCGTCTCTTTCAAAAAATGCATCTCCGGCAAGATGCGTCTTAAGCCACACCCAGTCTTCCAGCTTTATTCTGAGAAGAAAATTATTCTCCGGCCTGAAACAGTCACGGTACAGATCCAGAAATACCTTTATTTCGATGGTTCCGTCCGTTGTAAGCTTCGGCATCAGACTTCTCATTAACCGTTCTTCCGTCTCAGCGATCAGGGCCTTAGCAAAACTTTCCTTGGAATCATAGAAAACATAAAAGGATCCGACCGCAACCCCTGCAGCTTTCGTTATCCTGGAGATCGTCATCCTCTTAAATCCGATCGCGCCGCTCAGTTCCAATCCTGCTTCTATTAACTTCCCCTGTATCTCATCTTTCTGTTCCTGTGTAAAAGCAACCGCCATAATAATTCCCTTCTATGAATATTTACTCTTGTCTATTCATACGAATATTATCATATAAATATTCATACGTCAAGACAACTGTTCAAAGGACCATAACTTTACAGAATAATTTCAACCCTTCTTAATCTGACAAAAAATCCAAGATTAAGAAAGGTTGACCATATCATTAACTACCGTATTTCAAATACATCTCCCGATTGTCCGAGGAACAGCACCCTGCCGCCTTTTGGTGTGGGGATCACGTTTCCTGCATCCTTCACATGGGAAGAATAGATCATTTCATCAAACCGGTTGAAAACGATCACTGCGCTGTTTTCCGGTCTTTCGATCGTCAGCGGAGTGTTTGCCAGATTGTCGGAGATATCATACCAGCCCGCAGTCTCTTTCAATTCAACACTCGTATCCGATATACCCAGTTCCGGAATACCATCTGCGGATACATAATGCTGTCCTGTACTGGTATCGACCACCGTTCTGCCGTTTTCATCCGTACCCACCGTTACATCCATCAGGTCTCTGCTGGATGAAGAAGGCATATTCTTGGGAGATATGAGATGTTCACCATCCGCCATTTCCATCAGGAAATCCACACCTCTGCCTGTTAAAAAAGCATATCCGTCAAGCTCATCGATCACTGAAATCCGTGCAATACCCGTATCCTCATAATGCTGCGATGAATACTTGTCGCTCACGAGCAAAAAGTCATTTCTCTCATAGGCTCTGTATCCGTCCGTTACATCACCGCTCACTTCCTTTTGCTCTATCCTCTGTCCCGAATAAGTCTTTTTATTAATGGTACCGATCCCGGGGTAGGTGCGCCCGCCGGACTGTCGGATAAATGTCCCGTCTGCATTCTTCTCAAAGGACAGACGGCTGCTGCCCCCTGCATATAACCGCTTATCGAATCCGCTTTCCTCTACCTCATAGGCAAGTTCCGCAAAATCTCCGTCGGTTGTATAAACATAATCCGTATATGTAGTTTTACGTGAAGAGATCTTTTCGATGTGAAGGTATCTCCCCTCCGGAAAAGAGATCCTGCAGAGCGTGTCACCTTCTCCCAAGATCATAACATACCAGCCTGCATAGTCATTATATTCCTCAGGGATATTCTCAATGATCGTACAATCCGGTTGTCCCGGTTCCTCAATCATAATACCCCTTTCCTCTAAGACTACATCCATAAGAGTCTGTGCAACCAGATCGTTGATCGCGCTGCTTCCGCCATTTGAAAGTACCGCTATACTGATCTGTTCGTCCGGAGCTACCATTAGAAAGGCATGATCCATGCTCACATCACCACCCTTGCCGACCACCTTCACACCCTGCTGTTCATAGCGGAGCATTTCCGCATAATCCCATCCAAGACCATTGTCATCTTCGTATGCATTGTCACTCCGGCGTGTCGCCATATCTTCCTTTGCAGCATCCGAAAGAAGCGTGTCATCTCCTGTAAAGAAGGAAGCTCCGAATACCGCCGTATCGGAAGCTGTCGCGTAGATTCCGCCATCCCCAAGACACATGCAATAGCAGGTATCCAGACGCAGATTTCCGACAGAAAACGAAGGCACCAGCATATCCGAACCTAACAGATCTACCGGGGTACCCGTATGCATCACGCCCAGTGCATCCGATATGTTTTCTCTGACATATTCGGTATAACTCATACCCGTAACGTTTTCTACGATGATCTCCAACAGCCCAAAGCCGTCATTACAGTAGGCTGCGTATTTCCCCGGATCATTTCGCAGACGTTGTTTTGAAAGCTGATTCAGCAGATTGTCATGATGTGATCCATCATTGTCATCATAAAGATCACTATTGATCCCTACCGAGCCCATGATCCCGGAGGTATGATCCATAAGCATACGCACCGTAATGTCCCTGTACCGATCATCCGCCATGATAAAGTCGGGGATATATTCCGTGACCGGCGTATCCGGTTCCACCAGTCCCTGGTCAACGAGCTGCATAACAGCAGCCGTGGAATAGATCTTGCTTACCGATCCCACACAATAGATATATTCCTTGTCACTTACCACCGGATCCGAAGATTCTGCATGGATCATTGCTTCCGGACTGCCGGTCTTTTTTTCTTCGGATGCACTGCCACAGCCGCTCAGCATCAGCAGCGCCATAAATGCGATCATTGTTTTTTTCATAACCTCTCCTTACTCCGTCATAAGTTCTGTGACAGATACTTCCCGGATCTTCCCGGCACTGATATAAGTCACTGCATAACAAAATACGATCAGGATCACATCTGCGATGACCGTCAGTGGTATGTTCAGCTCTCCGACAGTGCCGAACATCATCAACCAGAAAGCACTGTATACATACTTCGCTGCAAAGGAAGCGATCACTATGGATATCACCGTGACGGGCATTGTTTTTATTGCGATCTGCTTCATAAGGTCTTTCGAGGCATAGCCCATACTCTTCATAATTCCGAGTTTTCTGCGATGCCGTTTTACGTTTGAGGAAGCAATAAGCCCGAGTATCACAGCAATCACCGCCGAAAGAACAACTGCCGCTCCTATGGAGCCGTATTCCGCTACCACAGCAACACCGCTCATCTCCTGCTCCGCCAGTGTCATGAACGAGGTAACGTCCTTTACGATAAAATGCCTGCTGTTTCCTGTTATTACCTGACCGTCAACGACTACCGCATAGTCGATATTTGTCACGCCATACTGCGAGGTGAGCAGAGCCAGTTTTTCATCTGCAGCCGCCCGTATGCGTTCTTCAAGAGTTCCGTTTGAGGTTCCTGCGTTTACACTGTTCTTCGCTGAAGAGCCGTACTTTTCGTTCAGCTTCTGTTCAAACTGCTCCATGGTCACGCCGTCATTCAGATACACGGAAATGGTGTTTGGACGTGCATCGGGGCAGGCGCGGCGGTAGCCTTCCGAGGTCAGATACAGCATCGTTCCGTTGTTCATAATGGAGCTTGTCATACCCGTTACAATATATTTTGTTTCTGTTCCGTTGCCTTTGATCACGATGCTGTCACCGATATCCGTACCGACAAGCTTCTTTCTCTGAACCGTTATCATCACTTCATTATCCTGCTCCGGGTATCTGCCATCTATGAGTCGGATATTCTCCGAATCGTTATAATCGTCGAATGTAACAGCAGTACCTCCGTATTCGGTCCCCTTAACGGAAAGATATCCTGTCTGATAGTTCACAAGCGCCTTTCTCACATCAGGCATACCGGCGATCTCGTCCCTGATCTCATATGCATCAACACCGTTTTGCAGTACGACATTCGTAACAATGTCATATCCGGTCATGGATATAAGTCCGTCAATGCCTCTACTGAAGAAATCCGCACCTGTCACAGAAAATAATATCGCCGTACCTGCTGCTGTTATGCAGACAGCCGTTCCGATCGCGGACCGGATGTCGCCGAAAAGACTCTTCATCGCAAGGAAGGTATTGATGTTTCCCTTAGACCTTTCCAGCGGAAGAAGGTTCCTGCCGAAATGATGTGTGCGGATCCCTTTTCTGAATGCCACCACAGGTGGATATTTCTTTACTTTTGCCGCTTTTATCAGCGCAAATGCGGTCACCAGAACGATCACGATCAGGCCTGCGAGAAATATCATGCTCTCTTCTGTCCTGACCGTCACAGGTCTTCCTATCATATTCTGTATGCCGTTATTCATCAAAGGACTCACAAGAACCGCTCCGACAATACCAAGCATCGCACCGATTCCTGCTGTTATCACATATTCGTAAACATAGGCAAGGGAAATATCTCCGGATCTGTATCCCAGGGCTTCCAGTACACCGATCTGCTGCATCTGATCTTCTATATCATTGGATATACGGTTCATGATCATAAGCACCGCCGACAACATGGTGATCCCTGAAAAAAACGCCAGGAAATAACTGAACATATTGATGAACTGCAGAGAATATGTTTTTTCAAAACATACTACATCACACATATAATGCGAATCGATGTTCTCACCGCTGATCGTCTCACACTTTCCTAAATGTCCGTCCTCGGTATACTCTGTACCTTCGGAATCAAAACAAAGTACAGTACATACCGAATCATAGCCGCCGCTGAAGAGCATTTTGAAAAATTCATAGTCGTTATCAGATATGACCATTTTATAACCGTAACCTGCATAGTTATACAACCCCGTCTTGTAAAAACCCGCTATCGTAAAGGGGTATTCTCTGCCGTTTTTGCAGACAGTCAGTGTATCTCCGGGCCTGTAACCCTCACTGATCCTGAAAAACATCGGCAGCCATATCGGATGTTCCAGTTTTTCAATCTCTTCATCGCTGAGTTTATCTGCTTTTATAAAATCTTCCATCCTGCGTTCGTTCTTTTCATTAACGAAAATGGATTTATAATTACGATCCTCACCGTTGTTATTTATGAAATCGAGAGTATCAACATATATGGCTTCGGTCTCGGTTATGTCCGTAATGCCATAGTCATTTTCAAGGATTGCTTTATACTCATCACGGTATTTATCTTTTTCTATCATAACGCAGGTATCTTTTGAACCTGCCTGTGCGAAACTGTCATCAAATGCCTTGTTTGCTTTTGAGATATTTGACGCAAACACGGCGAGCATGAGCGTTGTGATCATCGCGAGGAAGACGATGGCAACCGCCTCTTTTTTATTCTTTTTCAGATTAAACAGTGATAAACGTAGTATATTCATGTTCTCACCCCTTACCATCCCATTTCTTCCAGAAAAGCTGACAGACCGTCACGCCGCTCCTTTGGATCATCCTCACCATACGACGCCATACGGTAGTCACCCTCGATCCTGCCATCCCGCAGATACAGAATCCTCGTTCCCCGGAGTGCAGTTTTCAGATCATGCGTTACCATGACAATGCTCTGACCGTTTTTATGCACTTCTGTAAAGATGTCCAGCACATCCTGTCCGGATGCGGAATTTAACTGTCCCGTAGGCTCATCCGCAAACAGGATCTTCGGATCGTTGATCACAGCCCGGACGATGCCTACCCGCTGTGCTTCCCCGCCGGAAAGCTGGTTGGGATACTTGCTCCACATATCTTCCGCAATGCCGACCTTTTGCAAAAGATCCTTTGCTTTTTTTACCAGTTCAGGTGAATTTTTCTGTACGATCAATGCACCGGTCAGCACATTATCCAGTATGGTCTGATTCTCCAGAAGATAGATGCTCTGGAATACAAAACCGCAGTTACCGCGCCGGAATACCGCCAATTCATCATTGGAGTAGTCCTGGATCTGTGTATCACCAAAGAAAACTTTTCCCGTAGTCGGTTTATCCATCCCTGACAGCGCATACAGCAGCGTAGACTTACCGGAGCCGGATGCACCCATAATAACCGTGAAATCACCTTGGATGATCTCCAGATCCAGATTCTTGATCACATGCTGCTGTCTGCCTCCGTTTGAGAATGACTTGCAGAGCTTTTCCGTTTTTAAAACAAATGAAGCCATATATAACACCCTTTCTTTTCTGCATCAGATTCTTCCTGACTATAAGGGCATTATAAATGACTTCTGAAAAATGTTCCTAAAATGAAACTAATGAAAATCTAAAAAAATTCTAAGATGTGGCAGATTTCTAAAAAACGGTTCCTAGCTCAACCGGATGACCAGCCGGATCATAAGACCGTCTCCATCCGACTCCGCGATCAGGTCTCCATCCATCTTTTTCATCAACGACCTGGCGATGTAAAGCCCGAGCCCGTTTCCGTCCTTACCCGAATTTTCCCAGTCTTTACCGCGATAAAACTTATTTGTGATCAGGTCAAGCTCGCTGCGCGGTACTCCCGGTCCATGATCTTTGATCTGCATTTCGAGATAGCCTTCCGCCAGCTCATAAGCTATATCGATGTCTGTATCCGCGTATTTATAAGAATTCGCGATCACATTTCCTATGACCTGTCCCATGCGTTTCCGATCAATATGTATGACCACTGCCGGGATCTCTCCCATTCTCACACAGCCTTTTGTATCATAACTGCGCACGATATCCGCAAGAACAGAGGATTCTTCATCGCCGGGAAATACTTTAAACTCTCCCAGATCATCCAGCGTTGACGTGAACAGGTCCGACACGAGCGTATCGATCTGTTCCGTCTTCTGACGTATCCCTGTTGTATCTTCGAGCATATCAACAATCTCTTCTCTGTCAAAGAAAATCTTCTCCTCTTTTGTATCGATCTTTGAAGAAAGCCGCATCTCCAGAAATTCCGTAGTCACTTTGATCCCGGTCACCGGAGTTTTCAGATCATGACTTAGCGATGCCACCAGTTCCTTCTCTTTCTTTTGCAGTTCCAGCTCCCGCCGTTTGGATTCCGCCAGTTCTTCTCTCATAATGTCAAAACTCTCGGAAAAAGCGCCAAACATATTTCCGCGGTCCATCTCCAGCGGCGCATCCAGTTTCCCCTCCGCCACACTTCCGGCAAAATCTTTCAGATTTCGAAACGGTAGGATCACCGTTCTGCGGATATACAGACCATAGCCTATGCACGCCGTCAGGATCAGGAAACAGCATACACCTGCCCCAAGGATAAACCGATCCCGAAAAGAACGGATCTCGTCTGTTACATCATCGAGCAGTATGACAGCGCCCCATATCTTATCGTCTTTTTTCAGATACATATACGGATAGCGTTTTTGGATCGCATATTCTACCGAAATATTATCCGGCGCAGTCGCTTTTTCTATATGAGAATAGAGAATGTTATCCGTGGTATCAACGATCACATAATCACAGTGAAATCCGTCTTTCTCCAACTCTTTCAGATCATCGGCTTTTTCCGTCGCACATCCTGCGATCTGATTCAGCAAAATGACCTGTTCCCGCGAATCTCTGTCTGCAGCGGCACCAAGGTCTTTTGTTTTCAGGATAAGTAACAGGATGCCGAGCAGAAAGATTACTGCCATGATAATGACTGTCTTAATATATCCTCTCATCAATCACCCTTTTCGATTACGTATCCGACACCCCATACCGTCTTGATCACCGTCGGTTTTTTCGGATCCGGTTCAAGTTTCCCTCTAAGTTCGCGTATATGCACCGTAATCGTTGCATCACAGGTGTATTCATCTTCCCATACCTTCTGCAGCAGCTCATCCCTTGTCACGACCCTGCCTGCATTTTCCAACAGATACAGCAGGAGCTTATACTCCATATCTCTCAGTTCTTCAATATGTCCTTTCACTTCCAGTTTATGCAGGGATGTATCCAGATACACTCCATCCCGGATAAGTATCTTTTCCTCATTATTCTTCCGATCCGCCGCCTGATAAGATGCTGCCACAAACATCGCATCCTCTTTGGCTTTCTCATATCTGGCAAGCACTGCTTTAACTTTGGCCAGGAGGATATTCGTTGTAAAGGGCTTTGTGATATAATCATCCCCGCCGATATTAAGCGCGATAAGCACATCATCGTCACTTGTCCGTGCACTGATAAACAGGATGGGCATATCGTACTTTTCCCGGATTTCCGTGCAAAGATCAAATCCGGATCTTTCCCCCAGATTAATATCCAGAAGCAGCAATGACACCGTATGGTGCTCTAAAAATTCTACGGCATCTTCGTAAGTTGTAACGTACGCCGTCTTTACCCCTACAAAATTAAAATACTTGGCGGTAGACCTGGCGATCAGCTCATCATCGTCTATCATCAGTACTTTAATCTGATCTGTGGTATCCATCTCTGACATTTTCATTCTCCTGCTTTGCCTAATAGATAACACTCTGATTTTAACACGTTCTCCAATTATAAGAAAGTATTTACCCGTATAATCATGGAATGCTATATGAAAAACATGATCACGATGACCGCAGCGATATCGGCCAAAGCATGCGATATCCAACTGCACCACGCATTATCCGTTTCCTTAAAGATCAGACCAAAAAATATAGAATCAATAAATACGCCAGCAAGATCCAGGACCACAACAACCGGATTGTCATAGGAAAAATGTCCCATCGCAAAAATAAAAGAAGTGATAAGGATCGCCGGAACAAAACCGATCCGTTTGGCTGACTGCTTCTGGTAAAACGCCCGAAGTGCAATCTCTTCACCCAAAGGCACAACCAAAAGCTCTATAAGTATCGGTATGATCTTTGACGGATCTATCTCGAAGGGAAGCCGCGCCAGCATATGTTCCGTAACCTCCGGAAAAAACGCTTTATCAATATAAATCGTCAGTATATCAAAAATAACAGGTACCAGCATAAGGATTATGACCTTCTTATTCTTCAGCTGAGCCGGGCAGGTCTTTATATTCAGACCTTCGTCTTTAGAGTCATTCGTTTTGCGTGTCACAAAAAATGCAACAACACCGATGACCACAACAAATCCCGCAAGCTTAAGCAGACCATCCTCCGTTTCAATCTTTATAAGATTGGCAAATGACAGAACTGTCATTAGGATCAGGAAAACTGCTGCCATTTTATTTACCTTCTGCTTTTTTTCCGTCATTTTTTACCTTCCCTTTCCCGATGCGATCATACCATCGAAGATACTAATAAGCATCTTCCTACTCTGATCCGCATCATATTCCACAGAATTGTTGGCCAGAAGACTGGCCAGCCCATGTGCTGCACAGAAAAACGTAAAAAACATTTCCCTTGCTTCACGGATATCACAGTTCATACCTTTCGCCATTATTTCCATGATCTCTGACAGCCCCGGATTGTCCATAAGCGTTGCGACATCCATGCCTCCAAACTGATCCGTCTGAAACAGAAAACGGAACAGGTTCTTTTCCTCGTAGCCAAAACGGACATAATTGAGTCCGAGCGCAAGCATAGGATTTTCATCGTCCTCTTTGGGCATAATAAAGGCAGTATGATACTCATCCGCTATTCTGTATGCTGCTTCCCTGATCTCATCCACAGTTTTAAAACTGTAGAGAACCGGCTGCGTAGAACATTTCAGATACTCTGCGATCGTTCTGGCATTCAGATTTTCATGTCCGTTTGCCCGGATGATCTCAAAAGAAGCATCCTCTACCATCTCTTTTGTGATCCTGACTTTTGGCGGCATATCAGTTTCTCCTTTACATAACTTATGTTATATTACATTCATTATATTTCATATCAGCAATTTGTCAAGCCACATTCTCCGCAAAAAAACGATGATCCCAAAAGATCATCGCTATCGTTCTAATACCTATCCAAATTGCTGATAAATTACACGATTAAGATAAGCATTAAGCATCCTGCTTTTTGAACAAATCATCTAACACTACTTGTTTTTGTACAATTCCGCTATACGGGTTAGCCTCCACTCCATATGTTACCACAAAAATAATCTGTATTGCCTTTCTTGTTCCGGTTTTCTTTCGGAAGGTT
>JAEEGL014731762.1_pt1 | contig 15207 bp, 7 predicted proteins | sample 9134231 | NCBI WGS metagenome assembly JAEEGL01 (sample SAMN16246548, study PRJNA631951) | gut metagenome | biome: gut microbiome; feature: rumen; material: fiber-attached | host: Bos | place: Iran: Karaj | collected 2018-10 | reverse complement strand
TGGTTGTTCGGAGGATTCGGTTTCCAGCATTCCGAGGCGAATTTCGAAGCGCTGATGACTCCTGAATTCAGGGACCAGCGTGTACTCAAAACGTTTGCGGAACTGAGTCCCACTTTCGGGAGGGTTTATACCGGCTTCGCAGGACAGTCGAAAGAACAGATGGATCGTTTTGCCGGGTATTACCACAAAACATTCGCCAAGGCAGGAACTATCTTATACGCCGTCCCCTGCGCCCTGGTATACCGGGCGGAAGACACGACCGTCGTCAAACCGTCTCAGTACGCGGAGCGGGTAGCGCAAAGCCTGTATTACCTGATCAAAGAGAAAGAGTGTCGAAAAATCCGGTATTATTGCCTCACCAACGAATTGATGACCGGAGGCCGGTGGGGTTGGTTTTCATCCAAAGGGCGCATGGATTTGTTCAAACTGTGGAATATCGCCCTGTACAACTCTTTTAAGCAGCACGATCTCAATCTCCTGCTGATCGGTTCGGACATCTCCGGCGGGCACGGAACGATTCCTATCCAAAAATGGACTGCGGACAATATGGACGCCTGGCTGGGCGCCTATGTCTCCCATTGGTATGTTTACGGAAAACGTGCGGATGACATGTCGCAGTGGAGTTCGTATCAGGACTATTTCAAGCAGCAAGTCGCCATCGCCACCGCCAAGAGCAAACGGTATATTCTGGGAGAATTCGGATTCTGCCCCGTCCGGGGGAAGAGCGGTGTGATGATAGACGATCTCGGACCCGCATTGCGCCAGCCCGAAACGATTGCCGAGGCCGCGCTCAGCAAATGCGAGGTGGGGCTGGCGGCCATGAACGCAGGGGCCTACGGGTGCATCAGTTGGAGCTTCGTGGATTATCCGGAACCCTTCTGCTGGGAAGACGGGAATACGGAGAAGGAGCGTGCCGCCTATGAAGCCGGCCTTTGCGCCTATAAACCGGACATGAAGTATAACAAATGGGGTCTCTTCCATTGGAACGACATTGACCGCGATTATTCCGCCACGCCTGAACTGTATTGCCTGGGTTACATGGCGAAACTATTCCATAAGGACGCCACCGTCCTGGTCTGCAGCCCCTCCGACAGCCTTGTCCGGGCGGGAGCGGTTATCAACAGGGACCGGTCCGTGACCTTCGCGCTCATCAACCGCGGCGAAGAAAAGACCGTAACAGTCGACTGCTCTTCCTGGTCCGGTGGAATCGACTCATTCTCAAAGAGTTTCAGACGCTATGTCTACGAGGCGGACAACCCTCCCCTGAATGAGTTCAACGACCTCCAGTCTTATTCTGGTAAGGACGATGCCTCCGGGGGAAAGATCCGCGTAGTGCTCCCGGCAAGGTCCATGACCTTCCTCACCACCGATTATCTCGACAGGACCCCCGAGAAAGTCAAAGGTGTACGGATTGCGGATGGGAAACTGGTCTGGACGCCGGTGGCCGACGAATACCACCGATATTATCGTGTTTACAAGGATGGAAAACAGATTGCCTCGACCGTCGCGACGGAACTGGAACTGACCTCCCCCGGAAAAGGATATACAGTCAAAAGCATAGACGCCTGGGGAAACGAATAAGCCTATGTCATTCAATCGTAAAGGAAAGATCGGAGACGAAATCCTCATCAGGGCTATGGCTGACGGGGACATGGGGGCTTTTGCGGAAATCTACAAGCGCTACGCCCCGTCGGTGCTCCGTTTCGTGACGGGCCTCATCAAGAACAAGGCGAAGGCAGAGGACATCGTCCAGAACATCTTCATGCGGATGGTGACGTCCAAACCATCTTTCGAAAACGTGGAGGCTCTCAGGAACTGGCTGTTCGTCTGCGCCCGCAACGAGGTGATCAGCACCTTGAGATCCAAGTGGGAGAGTGACGTGGACAAGGTTCAGGTCTATCCCGAAGTGGCCTCCGACGGTATCCATCCCGATGTCATGATGCCCCTCCTCAACTCCGTCCTGGAGAAAATGCCGGAAAAGCGGTCGGAGGTGTTCCGGATGAGCCGGATCGAGGGGCGGTCCGTCGAAGAGATCGCCGCCCGGATGGGCATCTCCGTCCGTACCGTCCAGAAGCATCTTGAACTCGCGAACCGGGAAGTTCGGAAAAATCTGAATTAATTCCGGAACCGATTACGCATTTTGCGCCTCCCGTGCGTTCATTTAATATGAAGAGCACCCTGCGCAATTATTTTTTCGACCGTCTCTCCTCACGCGAAGAGAAGAAGGTACAGGAGTATATCTGCACCAACAAAGAGTCGGAAGAACTGAACGACGCGCTCCGGGACCTCTTTGACGAGTGCCTTGCACCTGAAGGGGAACAGGTCCGGCATGTTCGATGGGGCAGGATCGCGCTTATCTCCCTTGCTTCCGCTGCCGTAGCTGCGCTTCTCGTTCTCATTCCCATATCCTACAAGGCCGGAATGGACGCCGGAGAGGATCGCATCGCCTCCATCGAATGGGTGGAAGTGAACGTTCCGTCCGGTCAGAAGCAGACCGTTACGCTCTCCGACGGTACCGTCCTCCATCTGAACTCGGGCAGCCGCCTGACCTATCCGGCCGAGTTCTCGGGGAACAGCCGCACCATCTTCATGGATGGAGAGGCCTTCCTCGATGTCGCCAAAGATCCGGATCATCCGTTCATCATCAAATCCCAGAACGTGGATGTCACCGTACTCGGCACCTCGTTCAATTTCAGGAATTTCGCACAGGAACGCATGGCCGAACTGCTCCTGATGGAGGGCAGCGTGGAAGCTTGCGTGTCCATCCCGGACGACACCCGGACCGTCCGGCTCAGGCCCGGGGACAAGATGCGCTACAACCGGCTGGACGGAAAGATGGATATCGAACGGTTCGCTCCCGCCAGTTACAAAGCTTTCTATAGAGACAATTCCCTGCATTTCTTCGATATGGAAATGGCGGACATCGCCAAGGAGCTCTCCCGCCGTTTCAACTGTGACATCGTGGTCGTGGACGAGGAACTGGCGTCCAGGCGGTATTTTTCCATCTTCACCAACAACGAGACACTCGACCAGATTCTCTCCGTCATGAGTTCGGACGGGAAAATGCGCGTCCGACGCTCCGGAAAGACTATTTATCTCCAATCAAAATAACCCAAAAAACATGTTAACCAAAAGCAAATCTGTCAAACTGATTCTTCTGACGGTCGCCGCCCTGATGCTCGGCATCAGTGCGAACGCGCAGATCAACCTGTCACTGAAGAATGTCAAGGTCAGCGATGCGATTACTGTGCTGAACCGCACCCAGGGATACTCGGTATCCGTCAATTCAGGGGATGTGGACCTCAACAAAGTAATCAGTGTAAATGCTTCCGGAGCATCGATCACTGACGTGCTGGACCAGATTTTCACCGGCCAGCAAGTTACCTACATCATTGATGGAAAGAGCATTTCCGTCAGCAGAGGCGAGCCCAGGACAAAGTCCGCTCCGATCACCGGCGTGGTGGTCGACGAGAACGGGGAACCGCTGATGGGCGCCGGGATCATGATCAAGGGGACAACCCTTGGATTCATCTCCGGCCCCGACGGGAGCTTCGCCCTGAGGGATGTCAAATTCCCCGCGACCCTCGTCGTTTCCTACATCGGCTATTCCGACCAGGAGATTCCGGTCTACGGCACTGAAGGCAACATCAGGGTCGTCTTCACCGATTCGATGAACCTTCTCGACGAAGTGGTCGTCGTCGGTTACGGTACCCAGAAGAGGGTGAACGTGACCGGCGCCGTGTCCGTCATCGACGGTGCTACGCTGAACCAGCGTCCCGTCACGAATACGGCGATGGCCCTCCAGGGAGCGGACCCGTCCATCATCCTCACGAACGGAAACGGTTCCATCGAAGCGAACGAATACAGCATGTCCGTCCGCGGTAAGGTTTCCCTGAACTCCGGCAGCCCGCTGGTCCTGATCGACGGCGTGGAGGGCAGCCTGTCGCTCATGAATCCGAATGACATCGAGAGCATCTCCGTCTTGAAGGATGCCTCCGCCTGCGCCATCTACGGTGCAAAGGCTTCCGCCGGTGTCATCCTGGTCAATACCAAGAGCGGTTCCGGCGAGGAAGGCAGGGCGTCCATCAACTACAACGGCCGCTATTCCATCACCAGCAACACGACTTCGACGGACTTCATGACCTCCGCGTACGACTACATCACGATGACGAACTCGTTCAACCAGATCTTCCAGGGCAACCCCGCCTGGACATATTCTGACGCGCAGATCCAGATGATGTACGACCGCAGGAACGATGTCACCGAGAATCCCGCACGTCCCTGGGTCATTCCCGACGAGACCCATACGTACACCTACCTGTACCTCGGCAACTTCGACTGGTACGGCTACCTGTTCAAGAGGACCCGTCCCGAGACGGAGCACAACATCTCGATCAAGGGCGGCACCCAAAAGATGAACTATTATGTGAGCGGCCGTTACCTCTACCGCGAAGGCCTGTTCAACCAGGCGGCGGAAGACAAGGTCAACAACTATTCATTCCGTACCAAGCTCAATGCGGAAATCACCCCCTGGCTGCACTATTCCAGCAACATCGCCTATGAAAGGTCCAACTACCGGTACGGCGGATTCTGGGAGCAAGACGGTCAGGGTGGCCTCGTTGAGGCGGGTATCCTTTGGAATACGACCCAGAACGTCGGTCCGTTCTATGTTCCCTTCAATCCGGACGGCACCGTGAACATCCAGCCGGGCTTCATGTACGGCGCAACCTCTCCTCTCTTCAGCGGCCGGGGCGGCGTCTGGATGAACGATACCAACAAGAACGCCCGCATCAAAAACGCACTGACCCTGACCAACCGGTTCACCTTCAGTATTGCGAAAGGCCTGAAATTCGTCGCCGACTATACCTATCGTCGGAACGACAACGTGAATACCTACCGGAGCCTTCCCACCCCCAACTGCTACGACAACGCCAACAAGCGTATGTATGTGGGCAACGGGCTGACCGGAGGCTATTTCAGCAACGGTTCCGTGTATGATTTCTACCGCGAGGTCCGCTACTTCCAGGACGGTCACGTGGCCAACGGCTACTTCTCCTATGACGGATCGTTCGGCAGGCACAATGTCGCCGCCACGCTGGGCGCCAACTTCGACGATTACCGCTCTTCGAGCCTGACGGTCCACCAGAAGGGCTCCCTGAGCGATGCGCTGGCCTACATCAACCTCGCTTCCGCGACGGAGTTCTCCACCCTCAGCGAAAGCAACAGCGCCTACCGCACCCTCGGTTTCTTCGGCCGTCTGAACTACAACTTCGCCGAGAAATACCTGTTCGAGGTCTCCGGTCGTTACGACGGGACCTCCCGCTTCCCCAAGAGCCACCGCTGGGGCTTCTTCCCTTCCGCTTCGGTCGGCTGGCGCATCAGTGAAGAACCCTTCTGGGCTCCCCTGAAAGACACCTGGAACAAGGCCAAGCTGCGTCTCAGCTACGGTACCCTGGGCAACCAGCAGGTCAGCAACTACTACTATTTCGACACCATCTCCCTGGGCAAGCTGAGCTATAGCTTCAACGGGACTGACGCGGCGCAGCGCGCCACGATGTCCTCCCCCGTTTCCAGCGGACTGACCTGGGAGACCGTCATTTCCTATAACGCCGGTCTTGACCTCGGATTCTTCAAGGACCGCCTGAACATCACCGCCGACGCCTACATCCGCGACACCAAGGACATGCTTACCAAGGCGATGACGCTTCCCAACGTGTACGGTGAGAGCGCCCCGAAGGAGAACGCGGCCGACCTGAGGACCACGGGCTACGAGATCTCCCTGAGCTGGCACGACGCCAAGAAGGTGGCCGGCAAGCCTTTCCACTACGGAATTACCGCCACCCTCGGTGACAACATCACCAAGATCACCAAGTTCGAGAACCCGACCAACCTGCTCACGGACAATTACATAGGCAAGACCCTCGGAGAAATCTGGGGATACCATGTGATCGGACTGTTCGCGAGCGACGAAGACGCTGCGGCATGGGCCGAAGAATATGACCTGAGCGTCGTCAACAAAGCCGAACTCGCCTGCAAGGCCCCTTACAACAAGGTGCTCGCCGGAGACATGCAGTTCGAGAACCTGGACGGAGACAAGCATATGAAGGACGGCAAGAAGGCCATCAGCACCGGCTCCAACACCCTGGATGACCCGGGAGACCGCCGCGTGATCGGCAACAGCCTTCCCCGCTACCGCTATTCCTTCAAGGGAGATCTCTCCTGGATGGGCTTCGACCTGAGCATCTTCCTCCAGGGCGTCGGCAAGTGCGACTGGTACCCCGACGCCAACTGCGTCTACTTCTGGGGTCCGTACTCCTACAGAAGGCCTACTTTCATCTCGACGTCCCTGCAGGGCAATTACTGGACCGAAGAGAATACGTCCGGCTACTTCCCCCGCCAGCGTGCGCAGCTCGTAAAGAACAGCGTCGTGAACGACCGCTATCTTCAGAACGCCGCCTACCTGCGTCTGAAGAACCTGACCCTGGGCTATTCCATTCCGTTCAAGACCAAGGCCGTCCAGAAATGCCGCCTGTACTTCAGCGGAGAGAACCTGTTCTATGTGTCTCCTATGAAGAAATACTGCAAAACAGTGGATCCCGAGGTTGCGACGACTTCCGCATACGGAGACTGCCTGTATCCGTATGCCAGGACCCTCACCTTCGGTGTAGATATAACATTCTAATTTTCAGGAGGAAAGAAACATGAAAAATATATTCAAAGTAGTGACGACAGCAGCCTTAGCGCTGACAATGACTGCCTGCGAGGACTTCCTGACGAAGACCCCCGAGACATCCCTCGCTCCGGAGAGTTTCTTCTCTTCCGAGAAAGAGCTCGAGCTCTGGACCAACTATGAGTATTCCACCCTTCTGGACGATGCCACGTCTTATTCGGAGATCAGGGGCGACGATTATATCGGACGCAGCCTGAGCGCCATCCAGAAAGGGACCCGGACCAACGCAACAACCGGTCTCTGGTCACAGAGCCACTGGGGCTACCTCCGGCATATCAACCAATTCTTCGAGAATTGCAGCAACTGCAAGAACGATGAGGTACGCACCAAATACGAAGGCGTCGAGCACTTCTTCCGCGCCTTGTTCTATTATCAGATGGTCCAGTATTACGGCGATGTCCCTTATTATGATTCCGTAGTCGGTTCCGCCGATGAGGCCGCCCTCTTCAAGGCCCGGGATTCCCGCGGTTATGTCATGAAAAAGGTCATCGAAGATCTCGACCTCGCCGCGAAAAAACTCCCCGACAGCTGGCCTGACGGCTGCTTCCGCATCAACAAATACGGTGCAATGGCCTTCAAGTCCCGCGTCGCCCTCTTCGAAGGGACCTTCCGCAAATATCACAACGTGGCCGATGAACAGTATGCCGAGGCCGACGGTACTTCCACGACGCTGAGCGCAGAATGGTTCCTGCGCCAGGCTGCCGACGCCGCCCAGAATGTGATGGCTTCCGGCAAGTACAGCCTCTATTCAACCAGCGCCAATTCCAACTGGAAGGCCTACCGCGACTTCTTCCAGCTCGAGGATCTCAAGGGCAATCCGGAGGCCATTTTCGCAAAACTCTACGATGTTACCCTGGCCGTCCGCCACGGTCTGCAGTTCGATCTCAAGAACGAGACCTACAGCGCGACCCGCCGTTTTGTCAACCACTATCTCTGCTCCGACGGAACGCCGATCCAGAACCGCTCCGGCTGGGCCACCGAACAGTACTATGAGCAGTTCCAGCGCAGGGATCCCCGCATGGCCCAGACGCTCCATGCTCCCGGCCATTTCGGCTATCTGGATCCTGCCATGAAGGGCGCCGTGGAGACCACGGATTTCGCCCGTACGCTGAACGGATACCGCATCATCAAGGGCGTGTCCGACGGCAGCCATGAAAATGCCACCACCAGCACGACCGACTGGGCGTTCATCCGGTATGCGGAAGTCCTGCTGAACTATGCAGAGGCCTACGCCGAACTCGGAGAACTGACCCAGGCGATGATCGACCGGTCCATCAAGCTGATCCGCGACCGTGCGGGAATGCCCAACCTGACGCTTCCTACGGCCCCGGATCCCCTGATGGCAGAATACTATCCCAATGCCAAGGGCGCGCAGCTCGCCGCCATCCTGGAAGTCCGCCGCGAACGGGTCGTCGAACTCTTCGCGGAAGGGTTCCACCAGTGGGACATGATCCGCTGGAAGGAAGGTGGTCCCCTGACAGCCGCAGGAAACAAGTCCGCCAGCGCCTCTCCGATCGACCCGGCCAGCCTTACACCCGGCTACAAGGGCATCTACATCCCGGCTCCCGGCGAATATGACACGGACCATGACGGCAAGATGGACCTGCTGATCTACATCGGCCAGATGCCTTCGACCGTCAGTTCCACCATCCCTGCGACGAACCGCATCCAGGTCGGCGCGAACTCCCTTACCCTGTCCGACGGGGACCATGGATACATCACCCGTGACGCCGCAGAGGACTATGTATGGAAAGAGCGCGACTACCTGTATCCCGTCCCGCTCGGACAGATCCAGGCCTATGACGGAAAATTAACCCAGAACCCCGGTTGGGAGTAGTCCATGAAACTTTTCCGCCTGATCATCGAAACGGTATCCTTCCTTGCCGTCGTCACCTTATCGGGGGCGTGCGGCAGGGAAAAGGATCCCGTTACCGATCTCTTTGAGGTCAAGCCGCAGACTCTGTCTGTGGACGCCTTGGGAGGTCAGGCATCGTTCAGCGTACTCAGTACCGAAGACTGGATGGCGTCTGCCGACCGTTCCTGGGCCAAACTCCTGACCGTCAAGGGAGCGGGATCGGAGAACCCCGTTACCGTCAAAGTCTCCGCATCGGAGAATCCTGAGACCGTACAGCGTTCCGCTACGATCAAGGTCAGCACCCTGAGCGGGAAGACCCTGACGGTGGAACTGGTCCAGGCCGCCGGCAGCGGCGAGCCCTCCGTGAAAGGCATCGCTAACGCCGAGGATCTCCTCGCTTTCGCCGCCGCCGTCAACAACGGCGGTGCGGTCGGCCGCTATATGGTGGACGGAGTCGTGACACTCTTGAATGACATCGACGCCTCCTCCATCCGCGAGTGGATTCCCGTCGGATCGAAAGAAAACCCGTTCCGGGAGGGCTTCGACGGCAAGGGGCACGTCATCAAGAATGTCAGATGGACCGTGGACACGGACAAGTATCCCGACGCCGGCTTCATCGGTTATGCCCGGAATTCGAGAGTGACCAATCTCGTTTTCGGTTCCGAGGGGAGCAGCGTAACCTTCAACGGAAACGCTTCCGGCACCATCGGAGGCATCATCGGGAATGCAACGGGCGTGACCCTCACCGGTGTGACCAACAAAGCTTCCCTGAGCGTAGCCCGCGGCTCCGCTTCCCTGAATATGGGAGGTCTCTGCGGCCGGACGGATGCGGCATCGGTCCTCGGCGACGCCGAGTCGAAACGGAAAGGGTGCGTGAATGACGGCGACATTTCGGCGTCGTTCTCCTGCAGGAATGCCGGTCTGGTGGGTTACAACGAGGGAAAGGTCATGAACTGCACCAACAACGGCGCCGTTACCGGGACCGCCTCGGCCGGCTTCGGTCCGGCCTGGGGATGTGCCTACAACTCCGCCGCCGACAGGTTCACCTCCAACTTCGGCTACGGCTCCGTGAACGGACGTGCTTCCGTCCATTCCACGGCCGTGTACCCCGCCGGCGCCTACAACCTGGAAACGAACACGGTCGACTGGACCCAGGACACCTATTACGACTGGGACGTCCTGGAAGAAAAACAGTTGCACCCCGGCGTAAAGTACAGCCACTGTACTTTCACCGGAATGCCCCGTCACATGCATATCCTCCAGGTCGATCTCGGGAACCCCGCCGTCGAACTGACCGCGGCCTATGCCGACGAACAGATCCCGAACCCCAACGCCAACAAGAACAGCAACAATGGCAAGAATCTCCGCGAGACCCTGTCCGAACTCTGTTCCCGCAGGCGCTCGGAGGGACAGAACATTATCGCCGGCATCAACTCGGGGTTCTTCGATTCGAACGACGGCATCTCCCGCGGCTTCCACGTGGAAGAGGGCGAACCCGTGTACGTGAACAATCCTGCCGTTACCGGCGCCCTGGTCAACCATGCCTGGGCCCTGACCGTCTTTACGGACGGCACGGCGGCCTGCGGGAAGAAATCCCTGAGCGCAACGCTCCAGGCAGGCGGAGCCAATTACTCCATCTCTTCCGTGAACGACACCATCCTCCGGCACGCCTCTTCCAGATATGCCGTGAACATGTACACGAACCGCTATAAGCAGTATCCGCACCCCTCGAACAGGAATATTACGAACCCGCTGGCGAAGAATGTCCTGTACATCGTGGCGGAATACAAAGGCGAACGCGTGAAAGTGAACACCGGCTGGGCCGAAGCGGTCGTGAAAACCCTCTGTGACGGCACCGGCGCTCCCCTCTCCGAGGCTCCCTACCTCTCTTCCGTGAACGAAGTCGCTTTCGCCGTCAGCGGTTCCACCGCCCGGACCCTGCTCGGTTCGCTGAAGGTGGGAGATACGGTGCGCATGAAGTTCGACATGTCCATCGACGGGGAGACCAAGCCCATCTATACCCAGGCCAGCAGCATGTACAGACTGATGGAGAACGGCCAGGACGGCAGCAATACGCCGGCGACCGGAAACAATCTCTACACTACCTTCGACCCGATGACGTTCCCCGTCGTCAGCCAGGACCGCAAGACCGTATGGCTGATCGAGGTCGACGGACGCCAGCCCACCTATTCCTATGGCCTCAAGGGGTACGAAATGTTCCGCATCGCAAAGAAACTCGGCGGTTGGAACATAACCCGTTTCGACGGCGGCGGCTCCTCCACCATGTGGGTATATGACCAGTCGCAATCATCCGGAAAAACCGTCAACCGCGTCTCCGACTCCAAAGGCGAACGCAGTTGTCTCAACTATATGCTTGTAAGAATTAAGAATTAATAATATTGACGAAATGAAAAACCTTGTCAAACTGATCTGCGCATCATTTGCAGCCGTGATGATGGCCTCCTCCTGCGTACAGGAGGCCGAGGAGCAGATTACTTTCTCTTCAGATCCGGCGGCTCTGAGCGAAGTCCCCTGCAAGGACCCTTCCGACCAGGTTCTGAATCTGATGACCAACGCAAACTGGATCGTCGTGACTCCTTCCTGGGTCAAGGCGGACCCTATCTTCGGCAGCGGCAATTCTATTGTCAGTTTCTCCGTGGAGAGCACGTATATCAACGACAAGACGGATGTCGCCCCCCGTACCGGTGAGATCGTTTTCTCCGGCGGAGGCAAGTCCTATGTCGTTCCTATCACGCAGCTCGGCTATACCGCTCCCTATGATCCCTCTGCCAGCATCGGAGGTATTCCGGATGTGGATGAGTTCATGAAGTTCGTGGAGGCGGTGAACAACAACGACGGCGTAACACGCTGGCAGAACGCTGCCAAGGAAATCGAACTTCTGGCCGACATCGACCTGTCCGAGTACAAGGAGTGGACTCCGATCGGCAACCCCGAGACGGTCAGCAACGGGAACTATGCCGGAGCTTACACCGGAATCGCCTTCAAGGGAGTATTCGACGGCGGCGGCCACACGATCAAGGGATTCAATCCTACCGTCAAGGTCCCGGCCAACGGTACCTTCGGACTCTTCGGCGTACTTGACGGAGCGACCGTCAGGAACCTGAAGATCCAGACTGACCTGGTCATCTCCGCCGAGGGCCAGGCCGATGCCGGTGTCCTCGTAGGAACCGCGATTTCCTCCACCATCCAGAATGTCCAGGTAAGCGGAAAGATCACTTCCACCGGTACCGGTGATTCGAAACGCTTTGCTCTGAGCGGCCTTGCCGGATTCGTGTTCAACACGAGCGGCGGAATCAGCGTCATCAAGGATTGTACGACCGACCTCATCGTCAATGCGGATTGCGGTAAGAATACGGCGAACGGTGCCGCGGGGACCATGTACGGCGGTATCGCCGGATTCGTGACCACGGCCCAGGACGACTCCGTGAACAATATCGAGAACTGCGTGAATAACGGCGAAATCACCGCCAAGCTCGGACGCTGCTCCGGTATCGCCGCGACAGTCAACTACGGCGGTCGCCTGCTGAACTGCACGAACAACGCCAACCAGTTCAATACCATAGTCAACGGCCGTATCGGAAGCGTCGTGTCCGTCCTCTACAAGAATACCGTCGTCGAAGGTCTGGTGAACAACGGAAACCTCACCACGACTGACGCCGATACGCACGCCGGCGGCATCGTCGGCTTCTTCAACGACGACAAGATTGTCATGAAGGGCGGCAAGAACACCGGAACGATCATTGCTGCGAACACCCGGTACAGAGGCCTCCTCGGCGCCAACGTCAGCAAGTTTGCCTCCATCAGCGGCGTCACCGTAGGCGGACGGCTCGGAGTCTACAAAGCGGACGGCAACCACGAGATGATCGACGTCAACGCCGGTAACTTCATGGAATACATCGGCGTCGTCTCGGAGGCGAACCTCCCGAAAATCACCGATCTGACCTGGGACGGCGCTCCGGCTCCTCCGGTCGTGAAGGGCATCGGATCCGCCGAGGACCTGAAAGAATTCGCCCAGCTGGTCAAGACCGGCGGCGACGTCAGCAAGTTCCTCGTGGACGGCGTCCTCTCCCTCGGTGCGGACATCGACCTCGGCGGTGAGGAATGGACCCCCATCGGCGCCGGTTCCGTAACCAATGCGGGTGTCATCACGGCTGGCGACGTCCCCTTCACCGGCGTATTCGACGGCAAGGGCCACACGGTCGACAACTTCAAGATCAGCGTTCCCGCGGATGCGCCCGCAGGATGTGCCGCAGGTCTCTTCGGCATCCTCAGCGGTGCGACCGTAAAGAATGTCGTCATCGGTTCCAAGGCAGTCTTCGAGGGGAAGAGCGCTTCGATGTCCTTCATCGGAGGCGTGGCCGGATTCGCGCTCAACTCCACCGTGGAAGGCTGTACGAACAAAGCGACCATGAGCGTTACCGCAGCCAAGGATGCTACCCGCGAGTGCCTCGCCGGCATCGTGGGCGAGGTCTACACGGGTGAAGGCGAATTCGCAAGCTATGTCAAGAACTGCGTGAACGAAGGTTCCCTCACTTCCAAGAACTCCGTCAATGCCAATAACGGCGGCAACGGTCTGTCCGTCGCCGGCATCGTCGGCTTCTCGGACGGCAAGAATTTCAGCTATATCCAGAACTGCACCAACAAGGTGCCGATTGCGGCCGAGGCAACCCGTCTCGCCGGCATCGTAGCCTCCGCCAATGCAAAGACCAAGGTCGAAGATTGCGTGAACGAAGGCAAGATCTCCGGTCTCGACGTGAAAGCCAGCAACAGCCGTATCGGCGGTATCTGCTCGGCCGGCAGCACCGACGACGTCTTCACCCGCTGCATCAACAGGGGTGACATCGTCTTCGACAAGGCGGGCGATACGACCCATGGCTACGCCGCCGGCATCCTGGGCCAGGCCAACAACCCCATCACCATCGAAGCCTGCGAAAACTACGGAGCCATCCTGTCCGACATGATCAAGGCCAGCACCGTCTATATGGGCGCTATCCTCGGAAATGCCAACAACAAGGCCGTAACGATTACGGGCTGTAAGGTGGGCGGCAAGGTCGGACCGCTGACTCCCGACGCCGACTACCAGGTCGTCACCCTGACCCCGGACAATTTCGAAAAGTATATCACCCTTGCCACCAGCAAGGCGGGAAGCTGCAAGTTCGAAGGAAATGTCTGTGGGAATTGATATGAGTATCAAACCGTTATGCACAAAAGCTGCCGCCGCGATCCTGTCGGTGGCAGCTTTCCTGTGCACCGGCTGTACCCAGCCGACTTCAGCGGAGGAAACGGTCAATGACAAGATGGCCTTCCGGCAGAATGAACTCACGCTTTTCGTGGGCGAAGAGGTTGCAGTCCCCGTTTCCTATCAGGTTTTCGACAGAGGCGTTTACGTCGAAGGAGAATACGACTTCAAGGCCAATCCCCTCGATGTCGTGATCAGTTCTTCCGCTCCGGAAATCGCATCCGTATCCGTCGGGAAAGTGAAAGGGAAGGCGAAAGGCACCGCCACGCTATCCCTTTCTTCGGACAAGTTCAAGACAAGCGGCCAACTGGTCGTAACCGTCAAGGAAAATGAAGTCACGCCCGGCGCGAAATTCAACCAGGACATCACACAGCCCCTGACGGCCGATATGATCGCCCTGCCCCTCGGTCTCCAGACCGGAATGCAGAGTTTCGACATCGACAAGAGGGGGCGTTTCTACATGTCCACGGAGGATAAAACCTCCATGAGGGTTTGCGCACTGAACATGGACGGATCCAAGGTCGGATCGGACATGGTGCTTCCCAGCGGGGGCCATGGAGACGGGTTCAGCATCGAATACGATTCGGACGAAGTCTATTTCTGGACCAGTGGCACGATGGGCGAACACGCAGAGAACGGAGGCTATTCCGGTGGAAAGGCCAACGACTCCAATGTCCGGCTGATCTGCCGCCACAAGTTCAAGGCGGGTGCCACGGAATATGCCGAAGATGCTGTCGAGCGTTTCTATCTGAACCCCAACGGCGCCCGCTTCGTGGATGTGGACACGGAACACGACGTGATGCTCCTCTGGACCTACGAGAGCGGAAGCGATTACCTCTATGTGTACAAGTTGTCCGAGATCCGCAACGCCCAGCAGATGACGACGAAGGTCACCCGCACCTCCTACAACCAGGGGAAAACCGTAACGGCCTATAACCTGAACACCGTCAAGTACATCGCCCGCTTCCCGTGGAAACGGAAAGGCGTCGCCACAGGCGAGACGAACAGCGGCGCGGTCCAGGGACTCTGTGTGTATGACGACAGGATCTACGTGACTTCCGGTGCCAAGAACGACGAGGCTACCCTGATGTCCGTCCTGGACTTCAGCGGAAACCTCCTCCAGAAACTCGTAAAGGTGGGCGTGTCGGTGGACAAGCAACAGCTCATCAGGCTGAACCTGTCCTCGGACGGCACCTTCGAGCCGGAAGGGCTCCATATCCACAATGGCCAGATGTATCTCGGCTTCATGGGGGATTACCCGACTTCCGGATCCAATAAGCACACTTGTGTTATTAAACTTAAATAATGGAAAGACGAGATTTTCTGAAATTCGTTTCGGGCGGGATCATCCTGATGCCCGCC
>JAEEGL014320670.1_pt1 | contig 15207 bp, 16 predicted proteins | sample 9134231 | NCBI WGS metagenome assembly JAEEGL01 (sample SAMN16246548, study PRJNA631951) | gut metagenome | biome: gut microbiome; feature: rumen; material: fiber-attached | host: Bos | place: Iran: Karaj | collected 2018-10 | reverse complement strand
AAATTTAGCAAAATAAATTGCGGGGGGCTACCTGTACGTAAGCCGGATGACTTCCGTTTCTGATTTTTGCCTTGACTTGAGGAAGAGCGTCTTGTTTGCTTCCCGGTAGATGAATCCTGAGGAATTATAAGTTTCAAATCTCGGGTCAGAGTGGAATGAAAGTCCGTAGATTTCGATTTCTGAGAACGGATCAACACCGCAAAGCGTTATGTAGTGGGAATCACCCTTGTTGAACTTGACTGACATCGTTGCAACATTGTTTTGAGTTGTGTATGAGAATGTCGTTGCGCAAGTCCATGCCCAGATTGTCTTTGTATCCGTGCGGTGAATTACTGCGTAGTGAGGATAGTTCGGATTATTTACGAGGATTGGATAAGCCTCTCCGACAAACGCGTGGTCAAATGAAATGCCTGCAATGATTGAGTTTACGAGCGCATAACCTGCGATTCTGTGAGGTTCTGAGTTGTTGAAATTTCCCCAGTTGATGAGTGCCATTCCGGCCTCAAGAGAGAGAGCATTTGAGACTGGAGAATCCTTGTCTACGAGAATGAGCGCAGAATCAGAGAGGCTGCAGTTTGACTCAATTATTGGAAGACATGATTCTGCGGCCTGGTGAAGACGCTCTGCAAGCGGTGAGTGAAGCTCTTCGAGGCGGATGTAAGTTGAAAGAATTCCGATTGCCTGCGCGAGAGTCACTTTGTTTTCGATGAGATAAGAATCTGGAATTGCGAGCAGTGATTTTATGTCTTCGCTTACAGGGAGCGTGTTGAGGTAGTTTGCAAGGTTTGACATTGTGAAGACATTTATTGATTTTGTGCTTACGGAATTTGAGATGAGTTCCGCCATGTTCGTGTTGTACATCGTAAGGCTCGGATACATTGACTCAAGTGTGTTGAAGTACGGTGAAGAGCGGTAAGTGCGCTTGTTGCCTTTTTTAAATGACTCCGGAACAGTCTCCACTGCCTTTGCGAAATTTCCGCGGCTTGCAAGTTCTGCAACATAAGCGATTATGCTGTTTTCTGAAATGTTCTGTGAATTTTGGATTGCATTTTCTATGATTGAAATCGTATTGTCGCGGAACATCTTGATGTTTGAGTCAAACGTTGATTTTTGAGTGATGACCATATTCTGATCAAGCGATGCAAAAGTAAAGAGGACTGTCGGATCGTAAATTGCGTAAAGAGCCTGTGAAGTTTTGCTTGAAAGGAAAATCTCATCGTCGGTGATTTTTGAGGTCGTGAAAGTATAGGCAAGATTCTTTGAGTTGAGCATGATTCTTGACCTTGTTTTTTCCGTGACGGAAAATCCGGATGATGGCTGGTAGTTGAGGGATACGGATTCTGTGTTTTCCGGGAGCCTTGCTGAGATTGAAAGTGACGCTGATGAGGTAGTGTCGCTTATTGAGAAAATCAGAGATACATCGTCCGAAAAGTTAAATTCGTATGAAAGCGGTGTAATCTGTTTGTAAGAAATAAAAGTAAGGGGAGTTAAATCTGCCTTGCCGAAAGTATTCAGCTTTGCAGGATGAATCTCATCCGCGTAAAACGATATGCCCTTGAAATTTATCTGAACGGAATTCTTTAAGTGAGTTGCGCCGAATTCATCTTGAGTCTGCGCGAGTGAAAACGAAAGGAGACCTGCATTTCTTGAAATGACGGATTCATTCTTAAACTGCAAGACAAAAAGTCCGATAATAATAATAGAATAAAGTATTACAAGGCCAAAGGCTTTTCTAAATGGATGAGGATTAAACATTCTTCTAGTTTATCAAACCATGGCGAAAGTTGAAAGTAGAGCGTTTTTTTTATACACTACGCTCTTGAGTAAAATTCAGTGAAGTGGTTTTGCTCAAGAGTGCTGTCTTTGACCTAAATTCATTTGAGGATGTTTTACATGATTAAAAATCTGAAATCACTTAAATTTGCATTCGCCCTTGTTTTTATTGCTGCAGTATGTGCTCCGTTTTATGCCGCTGCAAAACCTTCCCCGGAAGTTGCATTTGTTGAAAATCTAAGTCAGATTCTTTCAAGCGGTTCCATTGATGATGCCCTTGCTTTGTACGAAAAAATACCTGCCGGACTTGAAAATGATGTCGGCCTGCTTACCTTAAAGGCATCTCTTCTGCTCTCAAGCGGAAAAGATTCTGCTGCCGAAACGCTTGCCCTTGATTTATTGAAGGAAAATCCAAGAAACGTTGATGTCCTTTCCGTAAATGCGATGGTTGCACGAAAAAAAGGAAACTCTGCAAAACAGGTTCAGTATCTTAAACAGATTATTGCCATTGAGCCGAATAACGCTGAGGCAAACGTTGAGCTTGGAAGCATAGAAGCCCTCAAGCGGAATTACCGCAATGCACGGGATTACTACAAGAAGGCACTTCTGGTAGAGCCTGACAACACAGAGGCTTTGTTCGGTCATGGAAAAATGTCTTACTATCTTGAGCGCGACGATGACTCAAAAAAGAGCTTCAATCATCTCCTTGAGCTTGACCCTGAAAATCCTCAGGCACTCTCTTACCTTGCAAAATTTGAGGCTGAGAAACATCAGTACCGAACTGCAATCGACTACTTGAACCGCGCCTTAAAGCGCGAGAGCGACAACAGTGACATTTATTTTGACCTCGGAACATACAGCCGCTTCCTCGGAAAATATTCTGACGCGGAAAAATACTGGAAGAAAGCGACGGAAATTTCTCCGGATTATTTTTTGGGATATGTATATCTTGCCGGTCTTTATGATGAGCAGAACAAATTTGATCTGGCATATGATTACTACAAGAAAGTCATTGAGAAAAACCCTGAGTATTATTACGCCTACGAGTCTCTCGGAAGCTTTGCATGGAAAAAAGGAAACTGGCAGGAAGCCAGAACATATTTTGACAAGGCCCGGCAGTCAAACAACGGTGGAAACAACAGCCTTTACTATGGATTAATGGTGGCTTCCTGCCTCCAAAAAGAAAAAAAGTTTCAGGAATGCAAAAAGTACACGGAAGGCATGATGAAGGGCATGAACACGAAATCAATCGAATATAATTTTGTGCGCCTGTTTCATGATATGGTCGGTGACAACATGGCTACTCTTGACGTTCAGAAAGAGCAGAGCCGAAAAAAGAAAGGCCGCTTTTTGTTCTATCTTGCATTTTTCTACGAAATTAAGGGCAACGATGTTCTTGCTCAAAAATATTACAACGAAGTTGCCGCAATGCAGGGAGCCGACTATTTTGAGTGGCGTCTTGCAAGCTGGCGTGCAATTCCTGAAGGAAAATAACAGATGCCTCAAATCAGATTAAACCTAAACGAAAAAGAAATCATTTTGCTGGGAACGGCTCACGTTTCAAAGGAAAGCTGTGATGAAGTTTCCGCACTCATTCATTCTGAAAAACCGGATTGCGTTGCGATTGAGCTTGATGAGCAGAGGTACGCTTCCCTTAACGATGAAAACGGCTGGAAAAACCTCGACATAATAAAGGTTCTGCGCGAAAAAAAAGGTTTCCTTTTAATGGCAAACCTTGTCCTCGCCGGATTTCAGCGGCGCATGGGGGCGAATGTAGGCGTAAAACCTGGTGACGAAATGCGTTCCGGCATAAATGCTGCAAACGAGCTGAAAATTCCTGCTGAAATGGTGGATCGTCCCGTACAGACAACTTTGCGCCGTGCGTGGGCAACGAATTCCCTTTTTGGAAAATGCAAGCTTCTGGCAGCACTCATAGCAAGCTCTTTCGACACGGAAGAAATTTCCGGGGAGCAGATTGAGAACCTCAAGGAAAAAAGTGAGATGGACTCAATGATGAGCGAGCTTTCAGAATACATGCCAGACGTAAAGCGCGTCTTGATAGATGAGCGTGATTTTTACCTTGCAGCTCACATATGGCAGTCAGTTCAGAAAGAAAACCGCAGGAAGGTAGTTGCTGTTTTGGGTGCCGGTCACTTAAATGGCGTAAAAACTCACATGGAAAACATCGCCTCAGGAAAAGAATCTTCTGACACTACGGAAATAAGCCAGCTTCCGAAAAAAGGCATTTCATCAAAAATAATCGGATGGATGATACCTGTCCTGATTGTCGCCTTGATTGCAGCCGGTTTTGTTTACGGCGGAATGCACAAGGGGGGAGAACTTCTTGGTTCATGGGTAATCTGGAACGCAATTCTTTCTGGAATCGGCGCACTGATTGCAGGCGGTCACATCGTTACTGTTTTGGTTTCTGCTGTTGCCGCGCCTTTTACTTCTCTGTGTCCTCTTGTAGGTGTCGGAATGTTTGCCGGAATCGTGCAGGCTTTAATCTGCAAGCCGAAGGTAAGCGACATGGAAAGCGTTCAGGACGACATCACGAACTTTAAGGGCTTTTATAAAAACAGGCTCCTTCGCGTGCTTCTGGTGTTTTTCCTTTCTTCTTTGGGAAGCTCAATCGGAACGTTTGTCGCAGGCTCAAGCATCATCATAAACCTGATGAATTTCATAAAGGGATTTTTCGCAAGCTAAAACTGTTATAACGCTTTTTTCATTTTTTTTACTTTGCAATATAATGTAGAGTGAAAATATGAAGAAGCGACTTGGATTCCTGATTTTTTTTGGAATGCAAATATTTTTTCTTGCTGCCACGGAAAATCAAGGGGAAATTGCAGATACTCAAAAATACTCAAAAGTATACGAGCTGCTTGCAGGCTGGCTTGAAAACGACCTTGAGCTTCAGAAGTTCAACTTAAAAGCCCAGTCTGCCCTGCTTGATTATGACTCAACAAAAATCACAAACGGAATCAATCTGACCTTGTCCTCAGGAAGCGTAAAAATTCAAAGGACATCTGACGGAACAAAATGCTCTTTTACTCCATCGGCAACACTTTCACTTCCTCAAAATGCCTCTCTTTCTGCCACAGCTCCTCTCTCAATAAAATCTGGTTACGAAAGCGACAATGGAACTTTTGTGGACGACGCGAGCGTAAGGCTTTCTGCAGGAATCATCACTTCTTCAAGACTAAAAAGGAAAATTTCATTGCTCGAATCGGAGCGTGCCTACATCGAAGCTGAGCGTGCGTTAAAGAACCGTGCGGTCACGGCAGAAAAAGAATTTTACGAGAATATCGAGAAACTTTTTGACTGTGCTCTGGAAGTCCTGAAAAAGAAAAATGACTTGTACGATGATGAAGTTTCCCTCAGGGTGCTTGAGGCTCAAGGCTACAGCAAGACCTCCTCTGCGTACAGGCTGAAAAATCTCAACGTCCAGAGTGAAAAGCGCGACGTGCACGAATTGCAGCGGAAATTCGAGCGGGAAACGGCTTTGTTTGCAATAAAATGCGGGTTCGAGTATGAGAGGGCCTTTAAGGACAATGCGTTTGAGGAAGATAAGAGCGGTGACGAGGCTTTTTTTGCCGCCATTTCGTTTTTGCCGTCTGAAATTCCTGAGATAAAAATGATTGACGTGCTTGATTATAAAGTTGAGGATTATGCTTCTTCTGAAGCTGCGCAATGGAACAAAATAATCGGAGAAATGAAGCAGAAAGCAGATTACAGCCTCGAACTTTCAGGATACGCCGGTTACACTTTTAACGATTCACTCTCAAATTACGACACCGTGGATTGCGGGCTTGTGTTTGACTGGCGTGGAATCAGCGCAAGTGCGGGAGTTGCCTTTCCGACTGGAAAAACAGTCCTGCCTTTTGAGTCAACGTCTTCTTCAATCAAATCAAAAAATCCAGTCTACACTTTTTCAATCGCGCTTAATCCAAATACGTGGAGGCTTGCGTCGATTAATGCAAGACAGGACAAAATCAAAAGTCAGATTTATGATATAGAAATAAAAAGCGCTGCGGATGATTATGAGAGCGATATTCTTGACAAAATTACGTTGCGCAGTGATTTGGAATGGGCTGAAAAATCATACCGCGAGGAATTTGACATGTACTCAAAACTTGCAGAAGATATGAAAGTCTGGCTCAGTCAGGGAATTGTAACTGAAAGCGATTATCTTGATGCCCTCAATAACCGGGAAAAAGCCAGGATAAACCTGATGTCAAATCTTGTGGACATGATAATCTACAACAGCAGCGTGCGGCTCTTGTTTGTTTCCACAGCTGAAAATCAAAAAGAGGTTTCTGAAAAAAAATAGCAGGAATTCAACATGAAAAAAACAGATTTCATCAAGAAAAACAAGAAAGTTCTCCTGTCGCTGATTGTGGTGCTGTCCGTCGTTTTTGGAATACTCAGCATCGTAAAAAGGGCGGTCAACAACTCAAAAAAGGCAGAGATAAAGACTTACACAGTCCGCAAGGAAGTTTATGAGAACGTGATAGACATTGCCGGAACAGTTTCAGCCGCAAAATCACAGACGCTTCAATCCCTCAACGATGGAACTGTCGTCGGAGTCTACAAAAAGGAAGGCGATTTCGTAAGGGCTGGCGAGCTGATCGTTCAGCTTGATGATACAGAGCAGCTTTATAATCTTGCAAACCTTGACTACGAGATTTCTGTTGCGAGGCAGAATCAGACTGCCGGAAAAATAAAGCTGATGGAAACCCAGAGGAATTCTTTGGTGAGGAAAGTTGAAAACCGAAAAATAACGGCAACTTTTGACGGAATAATTGCCGATCTCGACGTAAACACAGGTGACTATCTTGAGGCAAAGGATAAAATCGGGACACTGGTTGACAAAAGCTATCTTACGGCAGATGTGGAAATCGCAGAAACTGATGTCTACAAATTAAAAATCGGGCAAAAAGTGAATTTTACTTTTCCGGCGTACAATGGTGATGTTGAGGGCTATCTGGTGTCTTACCCTGCAATCGGCGTCGTTACTGCCAGGGGAGCCACTGTCGTTAAGGCAAAACTCCGGATTGATGATGTTCCGCCTGAGATTTTGCCAAATTTCAGCTTTACTGGAAAAATTGAGATTACGGCTCCAGAAAACCGCATTGTTGTCGAGAGATATGCAATCGGCCGGGAAAAAGGCGGGGCTTTTGCAGAAATCATGGGGCGGGACGGAAAAACGACGAGAGTTCCTGTTACGGTGCAGCCTTACGGAACTGATTACGTGAATGTAATAAGCGGACTTAACGGAGGAGAAATCTTAAAGGCTCAAAGTTCTTCTTCAAAAAGCGGAAAAATGAAGATAAGCTCAAAGAATTCTCCGAATGCAAAGCGCGATGCCGCTTCAAATGGCGCGCCTCCGCCAATGCCGCCGATGTAATTTTTTTTGATGAGGAAAACTTAAAATGGCAGAAAACGTCATTGTTATGGAAAAGGTTCAGAAAATTTACTCAATGGGCGAAGAAAAAGTTCATGCGCTTAGAGGAATAAGTTTTTCCGTAAGGCAGGGAGAATTTGTTTCGATAATGGGACCTTCAGGATCTGGAAAATCAACCTGCATGAACATGATAGGCTGTCTCGACCGTCCGACATCTGGAATCGTAAAAATTGGCGGAAAAGAAACTGCAAGGATGAGTGAGAGGGAACTTTCTACGCTGAGAAACAGAACGATTGGATTTGTGTTCCAGCAGTATCACCTGCTTCCGACGATGACTGTCCTCGAAAACGTAATGCTTCCGCTGCGCTATCAGAAAATCGAAAAATCATTGAGGCGGGACATGGCTCTCTGCGCGCTGGAAAATGTGGGGCTTTCTGAGAGAATATCTCATTTTCCAAACGAGCTTTCAGGCGGACAAAAACAGAGGGTTGCAATCGCAAGGGCTACGGTCACCAGGCCAAAGATAATTCTTGCAGATGAACCGACTGGAGCGCTTGACTCATCAACTGGTAAAAACGTGCTTTCTTTTTTCAGGAAAATCAATTCATCTGGAACGACAATCGTAATTGTAACCCACGACGTTGGAATCGGCTCAAGTGCAGACCGATGCATAAAAATCCTTGACGGAGCCATTCAGGAAGATTTATCTTGCGGGGGAAAAAATGATTGAGGATTTTATCGATGCATTGAGGAATTTTTCCCGCAGCAAGACGCGCACATTTTTGTCACTTCTCGGTGTGATTATCGGAGTTGCAAGCGTCATAATCATCACGAGCATAGGCGCAAGCTCAACAAAAAGAATACAGGAAACTTTCGGTTCGTCCGGCCTTGATCTCGTGAGTGTAAGTCCTGGCGGATTCATGAGGCGCAACCGAGATGCAGTCGGCATAAAATTTGACGAATCTTTTCGGGAAGAGCTTTTTGAATCGATAAAAAACGTAAAAAAAGTCTGGTACAAGAATTCTGCGACTTTTGCAATTTCATACGGTGAGACTACGGTATCATCTTCAGCCACGGCGATTGAAAGCGGATATCTTGAGATGTGCAATCTTGAACTGGACAGCGGAGAATATTTTTCAGTTACTGACTGCGTGATGGGCGTTCAGAAAATGATAATCGGAAGCGAAGTTGCATCTTCTCTTTTTCCAGATGGAAACGCTGTTGGAAAAGGCGTTCTCGTCGTGTGCTCCAACACTCCTTTTTCGTTCGTCATTGCCGGCGTTTTAAAAGAACAGACGAGTGGCATGGAGTCAAGCACGACGGGAATTTACATTCCACGCGGATTCTATTCAAAAAAAATCAAGCCTAATCCTGAGGCTGATACAATCATGCTGCAGGCCGTGCGCCCTTCTTACTGTACCCAGATGGTCACGGATGTAACGAATTATATAAATGACAAGACCGGCACGGAAGGTTCTGCGCGCGTGCAGTCGATGCAGTCAAGAATTGACCAGATGAGCTCAATCACTAACACGGTAAGCATGCTTTTGTCTGGAATTGCGGCAATCTCGCTTCTTGTCGGCGGCATCGGAATCATGAATATAATGATAGTCACCGTAACTGAGAGAAAGCAGGAAATCGGAATCAGAAAGGCACTAGGGGCAAGCCCCTTTGAGATATGCAGGCAGTTTCTTGTTGAGAGTGCCGGAATCACGCTTTTGGGAGGATTTTTAGGAATCTGCATCGGCCTTTTGTTGAGTGTTGCCATTGAGTACGCCGCACTCATGCCATACGCGATAAAACTCTCTGCGTGTTTTGTTTCTTTTGTGTTTTCTGTCTTTGTCGGAATCTTTTTTGGACTCAGCCCGGCCTTAAAGGCTTCGAAACTGGATCCTGTTGAGGCTCTCGCCGGATGACTTATTTTTTCATCATGCTTTGAACGAGTTCTTTGACGGAACTGATTTTTTTTGCCCCTGATTCATTTTCCGGGGCGTATATGTTCGTAAATCCAAGGTCGTGAGCTGTTTTTACGCGGAGTTTCAGTCTTGTTACGGGGCGGACTTCTCCGGCCAGGCTTATTTCTCCGATTATCACTGTGTTGTCTGGAACGGCGATGTCTGTCCGTGCGGAATACAATGCGATGGCAAGGGCTGCATCAATTGAACTTTCAGAAAGGCGGACTCCACCCGCAACATTTACATATAAATCCTGATCGCTGAATTTCATTCCGGTACGCTTTTCAAGGACGGCGGCTACGCGGGCAACCCTTCCGCTTTCGATTTTGTCTGAGTAGACGCGTGAAATGCTTGCCTTTGCCGGTACGGTAAGAGCCTGAATCTCAACGAGGAAAGCCCGGCTTCCTTCAAAGACACAGGTGTTTGCAATCCCTGCCGGTGTCGCTGAATTTCTCTTTGTTATGAACATCGTGCTCGGATCTCCGATTCCTTCCAGTCCGTCCTCGTTCATTGCAAAAATTCCAAGTTCATCAACGGAACCGAAGCGGTTTTTCTGGGCGCGCAGAAACCTCACCTCATCATCGTTTCTCTCAAAGGAGATTACCGTATCAACCATGTGCTCAAGGCTTTTAGGGCCTGCAATAGTGCCTTCCTTAGTTATGTGGGCTGACATCATCAAAACGCTGTCACGCTCCTTTACCCAGCCGATGAGTTCATTTGCGCAATATTTTAGCTGGTTTACAGTTCCCGGGACGATTCCTGCCTCAACTGAGTACACGGTTTGAATGGAATCAATCACCACAAAAACTGGATTTAAGGAAGTGAGGGCATCTTTTATGTCTTCAAGCCGCATCGTACACAGGATTTCAATTCCAGACGTGTCGAGCTTGAGCCTGTCAGCACGGCCTTTTATCTGTCCGGCACTTTCTTCTCCTGAAACATAGAGAATCCGTCCGCTACTTCCGTTTTTTAATGATTCCTTGTGAAGTGCGCTGCACACCTGAATCATCAGTGTTGATTTTCCGATTCCGGGTTCACCACCGATTAAGATGGCGCTTCTTTTCATGAGTCCGCCACCCATTACGCGGTCAAATTCATCGATTCTTGAAAAAATCCTGCTGTTTTCCTGAGCGGCAACGTTTGCCAGGGGTAGAGGCTTTATTTTTTGAGTTGCTGTCGAGCCAAAAGCCGCAGCTGTTGAATTAGGATCGATTACGGCTTCTTCCAGAGTGTTCCATGCTCCGCACTGCGGGCACCGGCCGAGCCACCTTGGTTGAGTGTATCCGCATTCGGTGCATTTGTAAGCCGTGATTTTTGCCTTTGATTTTGCCATCGTTACTCCATTTGTTTTTAATTGACCGTTAAATCGAGGTCGGAATCTTTTGCTCCCTCTACGTGCATGAAAACTCCGTTTGGAATGCAGGCTGCCCAGTCATTGTTGTTTTTAACGGCTTTCATCCTCATGCACAGGTGATTCGGGCACGGGGAGTTTTTGAAAAAAGCCTTGCCGCCTGATATTTCAATTATAGTATTTCCGAGCATACCATTAAAAGAGAGGACTCGGTCTTTTTCCAGCGGATAGATGTATTCTCCGTCTTGTGTCGTTACGACGAGGAAAGATTTTTGAGACTCTGCTTTCTGAATCTTAAGGATTGAGAAAAAGGCAATTGCAATGAAAACAAAAAAGATGACAAAGTCAAGAAAATGAAGGTGAATATTTGAAGCTGCCTCAAAAAATTTCCTGTGTGACATACATCATAATATAAAACAAAAAAAGAAAAATTCGGCAAAAATATAAATTTTTTTTATAAAAATATTGACAAGTAAAACTGTTTGCGTTACCCTAATAGTCGGCTTGTAAAAAGCTGATAAACTCTCTCCGATGTCCAGCTTGCTGGACGACACAGTCTTTTGAAAACGTTGTTTTTAGAGGACTGTGTTTTTTTTCTCCCCTGATTATAAAACTGTTGATTTTTTATCTCCTCAAATAAAAAAAACTCCGCAAGAAAGCGGAGTTTTTTTTGTTCATGTTACTAAGTGTGCGAGAGTTTTTACTTTGAGACCATCGTTCCTGCCGGCACTGATTTTGTAATCCATGAGTTTCCGCCGATTGTGCTTCCTTTTCCGATTATGGTCTGTCCGCCAAGAATTGTTGCGTTTGCGTAAATTGTAACGTCGTCCTCAATTGTTGGGTGCCTTTTTTTGTCTTGGAGTGATTTCTTTACGCTCAAGGCTCCCAATGTGACGCCCTGATAGATTTTTACGTTTTTTCCGATTACGGTTGTCTCGCCGATTACTACGCCTGTTCCATGGTCGATGAAGAAGCTTTCGCCGATTTTTGCACCCGGGTGAATGTCGATGCCGGTCTTTCCGTGTACGTGCTCACTCATGATTCTAGGGATTACAGGAACGCCGCATTCGTTAAGGAAGTGAGCGATTCTGTAAACGACTATTGCTTCAAGTCCCGGGTAAGAGATTATGACTTCGCGGTTGCTTTTTGCAGCAGGATCTCCGTTGTATGCGGCTGTTACGTCAAGGCTGATTTCTTTTCTTAGCTCTGGAATTGCTTCGATTAAGGCGAGGGCTGCTTTTTCTGCGAGGGCAAAGCAATGTGATTTTTCTACCTTGTTGTTTGAGTCAACCATAAGTGCCTCGTAGATGAGCGCTTTTTTGATTTCGCTCGTGAGCGTTGAGATGATTCTGTTTACCCTCTGTCCGGTTATGTACCTGAGGTTGTCTGACGTCACGTCTTCTGCGGTTTTAAAACCTGGGAAAATCAGCGACTGAAGGTCGTGAAGTACTGAGACTACGTTTTCTCTGTTCGGGAAGTAATCAGAGCCGCTTTTGTTTATTCCGCCGTCTTTTTCGTATGAATCGAGGATGTTTTCAACAAGATTTTCTATATTCATAAAAATCTCCTGAAGCTATAGTGTAAAAATTTCTTCTGAAAAGACTAGCATAATTTAAAACAAAATACTACAATTTCCGTGTTTTATTAGTTTTCTCTATTGACTTGAAACTGTAGTTAAGGTATATTCTTGAGACACGTCACTGTGAACTGCTCTTGTAGCTCAGTTGGTAGAGCACAGCATTGGTAGTGCTGAGGTCAGCGGTCCGATTCCGCTCGGGAGCTGATAAACTAAAAATTATTTTAGGAGAATTGTAAAATGGGTAGCAAGAAAAAGACAGCTATTGATATTATTGCTCTTCAGTGTACAGAATGCAAACGCAAGAACTACACAACAACAAAAAACCGCAAGAATATTCAGGGAAAACTTGAGAAAATGAAGTATTGCCCATTCTGTCGTAAAGAAATTTTGCATAAAGAAACAAAAGCAAAATAAAAATTACGTTAGTTAATAAAGCTGTCTGTCTAAGGGCAGCTTAATTATAAATAGGCCTGTAGTTCAGTTGGTAGAGCATCGGTCTCCAAAACCGAGTGTCGCGGGTTCGAGTCCTGCCGGGCCTGATATTTTTTTAATTCAGATACAAGATAGAGGATTACTATGGTAAAAATTGTAGGATTTTTTAAAGAGTGTGGAGCAGAACTTAGAAAAGTTGTTTGGCCAACTCGTGAAGATGTCATTGCATCAGTAAAAGTAGTAATCATTTCGACAATTATCGTTGCAGGTATTCTTGGAGCACTTGATACAATGTTCGGTGCTGGTATGAGTTTTATCTTTCAGTAAAAACGGGATTCTTGTATGGCAAAGGGTTGGTATATCGTTCATACTTATACAGGTTATGAGAACAAAATTGAGCGCACTCTTCTTGGCTATCTCGAAGAAGGAAAGCTCGATTCATCTGTCGTAACATCTGTAAAAGTTCCTGTAGAAGAAGTTATCGAAATTAAAGACGGTAAGAAAAAATCAAGAAAAAATAAATTTCTTCCTGGGTATATAATGCTTGAGATGGATTTGCCTGATTTGGGCTGGAAATCCATCTGCTCAACAATCAGAAGCGTTCAGGGTGTAACTGGTTTTGTAGGAACAAATCCTAACGAAAGGCCTCGCCCGATTTCTGCTGATGAAGCTCGAAATATCTTCCAGCGTTCTGGAGACATTAAAGGCGAGAGCAAGAGTGTCCGTATCAAGCAGATTTACTCTGTCGGTGATCAGGTTAAGATTAACGAAGGACCGTTTGCAACATTCAGTGGTGCAGTCGAAGAAATCTATCCGGATAAGAGCAAATTGCGCGTAATGGTTCAGATTTTTGGCCGTGCTACACCGGTTGAAGTTGACATCACACAGGTTGAAAAACTTATTCAATAGTCCCTGAGGCTTTTGAATGCGAACTTTGAAAAATAAAGCTGCGCCAAGATAATTGGCGCGCTTCTGTTTTTTGGGAGGAATGTAAGTCCGTTGGATTGATGCATTCCGCTAGAGAATTTTTTCTCACTACCAACAAAAGGAGCTAAAAAATGGCTACAAAAAAGGTTGTTGAAGTGTTCAAGATCCAGGCACCGGCAGGAGCTGCTACTCCTGCTCCGCCAATTGGACCAGCACTTGGACCTAAAGGTGTTCCAGCACCTAAATTCTGTCAGGAATTCAACGACAGAACAAAAAACATGGAAAAGGGACTTATCATTCCTGCAGTAATCACTGTTTATGCAGATAAGTCATTCACTTTCGTTCTCAAAACTCCACCTGCTTCTGTTCTCATTAAGAAAGCACTCAAGCTTGAGAAGGGTTCTGGAAATCCTCTTCGCGACAAAGTTGGTAAGCTTACACAGGCTCAGCTTGAAGAAATCGCAAAAACAAAGATGCCAGATGTTAATGCTAACGATTTGGAAGCAGCTAAAAAAATCGTTGCTGGTACTGCACGCAGTATGGGCGTAGAGGTGGAGGCATAAAATGAAACACGGTAAGAAATATACTGAAGCGCTCAAAAAGTATGATCCACAGCAGTCTTACTCAGTAGAGAAGGCTTGCGAAATCGTAAAGAACATTCACTTTGTAAACTTTGATGAGACTGTTGAGCTTCACGTAGCTCTCCGCCTCGGAAAAAGCCAGACTGTACGTGACACATTGGTTTTCCCAAATCAGTTCACTGCAGAAAAGAAAGTTCTCGTATTCTGTTCAGACGAGCGTGCTAAAGAAGCTCTCGATGCAGGTGCTGCTTATGCTGGTGCCGCTGAGTACATCGACAAAGTAAAGAATGGTTGGCTTGATTTTGATATTGCTGTTGCAACTCCAGACATGATGAAAGACGTAGGTCGTCTTGGTATGGTTTTGGGACGCAAAGGTCTCATGCCAAACCCAAAAACAGGAACTGTAACAAATGATATCGTTTCTGCAATCAACGAACTCAAAAAAGGTCGTACGGAATTCCGCGCAGACAAAACTGGTATCGTACACATCGCTGTAGGTAAGGTTTCTATGGATGCAGCAAAAGTTGCTGAGAACGTAAATACACTTCTTACAGAACTTGATCGCAAAAAACCACTTGATGCAAAAGCTGATTTTATCCGCTCTGTATCAGTAAGCTCTTCAATGGGTCCTGGTGTTTGGGTCGACGTAAAGGAGGAGGCATAATCTATGGCTATTATGGCAAAGGCACTCCAGCCTGCAAAAACAGCAGCAATTGAAGAAACAAAAAAAGCATTTGCTGAATACAATGACTTCATTTTTGCTGAATATCGTGGTTTGACTGTTGAGCAGATTTCTGCTCTCCGCCGAAAACTTCGTGAGCATGAAGCACCACTCAAGGTTGTAAAAAACAACTTTGCACGTGTAGCTTTCGAAGAAATGAAAATCGACAATGTTTCTGATTACCTCAAAGGCCCAACAGCCGTTGTAATGGTAAAAGAAGATTCAAACGAAGCTGCAAAAGTTCTTTTCGACTTCGCAAAAGACAACGAAGCTCTTAAAGTTAAGGGCGGTTACATCCAGAACGAAAACCATGACGTTGCTAAAATAGAGGCATACTCAAAGGTTCCTGGAAAGAAGCAGCTCATCGCTACGCGCATGTCTACAATCACTGGTCCTCTTCAGAACACCGCTGCTACATTGCAGGCTTATGTGGATAAAACATCAGCAGAAGGTGCAAACTAATTTAACAATTGGTTAGTTTTTT
>JAEEGL011180352.1_pt1 | contig 15207 bp, 11 predicted proteins | sample 9134231 | NCBI WGS metagenome assembly JAEEGL01 (sample SAMN16246548, study PRJNA631951) | gut metagenome | biome: gut microbiome; feature: rumen; material: fiber-attached | host: Bos | place: Iran: Karaj | collected 2018-10 | reverse complement strand
GCTTCGTTGGCCAGCGGACTGTCCACATAAACGGGAAAAGAATCAAATTCCGGAAGCAGGTGCTTCTGTTTGATCTCACGGAAGAAATAGAGTAACTCCTGTGTCCTGCCGACTGCAAAGGAAGGAATGATGACTGAGCCTCCCCTGCTGAAGGTTTCACGGAGAATTTCAGTCAGGACAGGAATCGGCGAACGGACTGCTTCATGCAGACGGGTGCCGTAGGTGGATTCAATCAGGAGATAATCTGCTTCGGAAACCGGCTTAGGATCATTGATAATCGGCTGATTACTGTTTCCGACATCCCCGCTGCAAACCAGCTTTCTGGCCTGCCCATGCTCTTCCATAAAGATTTCCAGGAATGATGAGCCGAGCAAATGTCCGGCATCCGTAAAACGAACAGTGAGACCTTCGTCAATCATGTACATTTTTCCGTATTCGCAAGGAAAGAAAGCTTCCAGGGGATTTGCGGCGTCTTCCGCAGTAGAAAGCGGTTCAACAGCACTGCCGCTGTGGCGAAGGTTCTTTTTCGTTTCATAAGCGGCATCGGCCTCCTGTATATGCGCACTGTCCGCAAGCATAATGGAGCAGAGGTTTGTGGTTTCGGCCGTAGCATAGATTGTGCCCCTGAAGCCCTGTTTATACAGCAGCGGCAGAAGGCCGGAATGATCAATATGGGCATGGGTCAGGAAAACGTATTCTATATTCGAAGCGGGAACAGGCAGATCCGCCTGTTCAATTTCGTTTTCTCCCTGCTCCATTCCGTAATCCACAAGAAAAAAACGCCCGTCCATCCACTCAACGAGCGTACGGCTGCCCGTAACCTGATGTGCCGCGCCGAGAAAAGTAATCTTCATAATCAGAGAATCCTTCCTTGTATTGAATTGCAAATCAAGCGGGACAAAGATATAATGTTACAGCCGGGCCGAGATGATTACGGATTCTGCGGATGGGTTTCCCCTTCCAGTTCGATCCGGTCTATACTTATTCCGCGGTATTCAGCATCCCCGTTGACACATTTCATGCAGTTGTCACAGATCTTTTCAGGATCCAGGTCGCAGCGGTCACATTCACCGCAGCCGATGCATTCACGGTCATAAAGTACACACTGGCGATGAACAGCCATCGTTCAGGACACCTCCCTTTACCGGAATTATACATCTCCTGCGAAAGGACGGTCAAGTTTGAGCAATATCGAGCTGAGAACTTTTACTGAAGCGGAATACCACAGTTTCTTCAGGCATTATGAATCAGATCCTATGATGGATCCTGCGCCTTTCACATATAACCGTGAACAGATTTCCAGGTCATATGCGTATAATCACGGCGGCTACAGGCCGGATTATGTGCATCTGGGCATCTTTCTGGACGGAAAACCGGTAGGTTCCTATCAGCTGAAAAGAATGGATACAATCCGGAAAACCTGTGAATTCGGGATTATTCTCCAGAATGACAGTGTTAAGAACCGTGGAATCGGATCGGAAGCGATTCTGGCAGGCATGTATATTGCCAGGGATGTCTACGGAATGGAAACCATGATCGGAGATACTATGGGCAGGAATCACCGGATGATTCATGTGTTTGAAAAGCTTGGTTTCCGGCTGGTTGAGAGAATCAGTGATTCCTTTGAACTGCCGGACGGAAAGAAAGAAGACCGTCTTGTATACAGTAAATGCCTTACGGAGGAATGTTTATGACAGCGAAAGCAGTATTGCTGCCCGGAAAAGAAAAGCGGGTTGCATCCCTTCATCCCTGGGTGTTCAGGAGCGATATAGCGCGTATTGAAGGCGAATGCGTTCCCGGCGATATCGTAGATATTGTCAGCGCAAAAAAGCGTTTTCTTGCTAAGGGATATTATAATCCCAACAGCCAGATCGCGCTGCGTATTATGACATACCAGGATGAACCGGTGGACCGGAACCTGATCTTCCGCAGGGTGCATGAAGCGATTGAGTACAGGCGTAGTTTCGCCGACCTGAAAAGCTGCCGTCTGATTTTTGCAGAAAGCGACAGGCTTCCCGCTCTGATTGTGGACGCTTTTGATGATGTGCTGGTTCTGCAGTGCCTGGCACTCGGTATGGAACGGTACAAACAGGATGTAGTGGATGCCCTGGTGGAGGAAATGCATCCCCGGGGCATCTGGGAACGCAACGATGTGCCTGTGCGTAAACTGGAAGGCCTGGAACTCTGCACCGGCCTGCTCTACGGAGAAGTACCCGACCGCGTACGGTTTACGGAGAACGGTGTGCATTTCTGGGTGGATGTGAAGGAAGGCCAGAAAACAGGATTCTTTCTTGACCAGAAGGAAAACCGTGCTGCCATCGCACCGTTTGTAAAAGGAAAAAAAGTACTGGACTGTTTTACGCACACAGGCTCATTTGCCCTGCATGCCGGCAGATTCGGCGCCGCGGAAGTTACCGGTGTGGATATCAGTGAATATGCCTGTGAGTTTGCAACGGAAAACGCGAAGCTGAACGGACTGGAGGACAGAGTTCATTTTGTTACGGCCAATGCGTTTGACCTGTTGTCTGAACAAAGCCGTCAGGGTGAAAAGTATGACGTTGTCATTCTGGATCCGCCGGCATTTACAAAAACACGGAGCGCTGTGGAAAGTGCGCTCCGCGGATATAAGGAAATCAATCTGAGGGCAATGAAGATGATCCGCCCCGGCGGATATCTTGTTACCTGCTCCTGCAGTCAGCATATTCTGCCCGATATGTTCCACAATATGGTAACAGAAGCTTCAAAGGACGCGAAAGTCCTGCTGAGGCAGGTGGAATTCCGTACTCAGGGAAAAGACCATCCGATTCTTCCCTACGCAAAGGAAACGGAGTATCTGAAATGCGGAATCTACCAGATTTTTCCGATGAACAGCTAAAGATCAGGAATCATATCCAAGATTTTTCAGGTCGGATGCGTTGTTTCGCCAGTCCGGCCTGATTTTTACCCATAATTTCAGGTTGACGTGTGTGTCCAGAAGTTTTTCAATATCAGTTCTGGCTTCGGTGCCGATCGTCTGAAGCATGGTCCCGTGCTTACCGATAATGATTCCTTTGTGCGCATCCCGTTCACAGTAAATCGTGGCATTGATCTCGGTAAGCTTACTGCTTAGAGCTTCAATTTTGATTATTTCAACACCGATCCCATGCGGAACTTCATCTCTCAGATGACGCAGGGCTTTTTCCCGGATTATTTCAGCGCAGATAACCCGCTCCGGCTGATCGGTGATCATGTCTTCAGGAAAATACTGAGGACCGGCCGGAAGATGCTTTTCCAGACATACAATCAATTCTTCAATGCCATTGCCAGTTCTTGCGCTGACGGGTATGATTTCCTCATAGCCGATTTCAGCTGCTTTTGCAGTGGCTTTCAGAACATCCTCGGGACTGACAAGATCGATTTTATTGAGTGCCAGAACCGCCGGCACTTTTTTTTCTTTCATTTCCCTGGCGATATTCAGATCGCCCTCGGTAATATGTGTGACATCCAGAATGACCAGAACGGCATCCATTCCGTCCATTGCCTCGCGCACAGAATGCATCATGTAATCGCCGAGGCGTGTTCTGGGATCGTGTATGCCGGGAGTGTCCAGAAAAACAATCTGGAATCCGCTGCCGGACAGCACGCCCATTATCCGGTTTCGTGTGGTCTGAGGCCGGCTGGAAACAATTGCGATTTTTTCACCGATCATTTTGTTCATCAGAGAGGACTTGCCGACGTTGGGTCGACCGACAATCGTTACAAATCCCGAATGAAACTGTGTGCTGTTCTGCTGTTTCATTATCATGCCCCCTTAAAAACTGTCAGGCCCGAAACTTTCCGGAAGCAGTTCGTGCAGTGATTTTTCCTCTGTATGGTTGTCCCATGTGACTATTACCCTGATATCCGGGGCAAACTCGTTCAGAACCTGCCTGCACGCGCCGCATGGCCAGGCTTTTTTCTTTGCAGCGATCGCAATGACATCAAAGGATACGGCGCCTTCACTGACAGCTTTGAATACAGCTGTGCGTTCAGCGCAGTTTGTAAGGCCGAAAGAGGCATTCTCAATATTACATCCAAGAAACACGCGGCCGTCCGTGCAATGCAGCGCTGCACCCACAGGAAATGATGAATAGGGTGAATAGCTCATTTTCATGGCTTCCTGTGCCAGCAGAATAAGCCTGCTGACATCAGCCGGAACAGCAGCTTCCCTGCTGACAGCGGCCGCCTGAAGGATTTTTTCTTCCATTTCTCTCATTTTTTCCTTGTCTTCGGGTTCAATATGATCATATCCCATCAGATGGCAGATTCCATGAACAAGCAGATATACAGCCTCACGCATGGGTGAATGACCGTATTCTTCCGCCTGGGAATAAACATGGGGAACCGAGATAAAAAGATCTCCCAGGAAACAGGACTCTGTTTCATCGTCATACTCCTGTTTCAGCAGGTTTTCGCATTTACCCGCTGTCATGCCTGACGGGTATGATACAGAAGGAAAAGAAAGCACATCGGTGGATCTGTCCGTCTCACGATACTGACGGTTAATTCCGGCGATATAATCATCATCGCACAGGCATACTGAAACAGAACAGGCGGCATTTACCCCTTCACAGGAAAGGCTGAGATCAGCGGCCTGCTGCATCTTGCTGAGAATTGACTGATCCAGAGGGCTGAGAATTTTCCAGTCAATCAGCATTGTCTGTCACTCCTTTGGTATCCAGTGAAGAATTATCCATGGACTGAGTTTCACTGTCCGTTTTATCTTCATTATCTGCAGGGGTTTCGGGCGGCGCAGAGATGGTTTCCGATGTAGTTTTATTTTCCGGAGTCAGCTGATCATGTGAAGCGCTGTCATGCTTTTCAGAAGGTTTTACGGCAAAAGGCTGCACTTTCGGATACTCAACCCGTTCATGGTAAACACCCTTCAGGATATCAGAAAACGCTTCACAAATCTGGTCAATATCACGCAGGGACAACTGGCAGTCACTCAGCTGTCCGTCTTCCAGTTTGCCTCTGATCAGTCTTTCTATAAACTGGTCAATATCTTTCTGTGTCGGTTCTTTCATGGAACGGACTGCTGCCTCTATGGAGTCAGCCAGCATAACAATGGAAGCTTCTTTTGTCTGCGGTTTAGGTCCGGAATAACGGAAATCATTAATATCCACGTGTTTTCCGTCTGCCATCTGAAGAGCCTTGTGATAAAAGAACATTACAGGAGTAACACCGTGATGCTGCAGGATAATATCAATGATTTCAGGCGGCAGATGAGCCTGCTGAGCCAGCATTGCCCCGTCTTTGGTATGGGATGTCAGAATTGCGGCAGAAACATACGGATCTGTTTTTTCATGAGGATTGGAACCGCGCTGGTTTTCACTGAAATATACAGGCCGTTTCAGCTTTCCGACATCATGATAATATGCACCGGCACGGGCAAGATAAGCATTCGCTCCGATTTTATCAGCAGCAGCTTCAGCAAGATTTGCAACGATGATGGAATGATGATAGGTACCTGTTGCCTCCAGCATCAGGCGCTTCATAAGCGGATGGTTCGGGTTGGTGATTTCAAGCAGACGGCTGGGTGTGGCCAGATGAAAAACGCTTTCAAATACAGGCTGAAGCGCAACAGCAAGCACGCCGCTGAGCAGGCTGCCTGCAAGCGCCCAGACGCATGTATCCAGAAGATCAAGGTTTTCAATGGATGTCAGCAGTTTGAAGCAGACGATCATAACGAGTACAAAAACAGCTGAAATCATTCCGGAAACCAGTACCCGAACACGCTGCGGCCTTCCTTTCAGGAACCAGATGGTGGATGCACTGCTGATCAGCGTGCTGATAATAATCAGTACTTCATCATAATATGTTGCGGAACTGCTGCTGATCGTGATGCCGCCGAAGAGCAGGGCAAGCGGAATGGAAAGGACAATACCTGCCCGGTAGCCGATAAGAACAGTTCCCAGTATTGTTCCAAGCGCGATGGGAATAATATACAGGCTTCGGAGCATTGTTGTGAGAGAAGCGAAACCAAAGCAGATGATCATAATGATCAGAATGACTGAAAGCTTCCGGATATCAGTCAGTACATCCTTCATCAGGAGCCTCAGCATCATCAGCAGGATGATCATGGCAAGGAGTGTCAGAATCAGCGCGCCGCCATAGACGGAATAATCATAATGGTGATCGTTCAGCATTCCCAGATTGCGGAGCATCTCAATCTGATTTACTGTAATTTTGTCACCTTCCCGGATAATGTTTTCACCCTGTTCAAAATAAACCGGGTCAACTCCGTTCATGGCTTCCTGACGGGCTTTCTCCGTCGCTTCCTGGTCTATAACGTCATTCGGTTTGATGCAGGCATTGAGTACAGAAGGAATAATATTCTGCATGAGGGAAATGTCGACTTTATATCCGATAGCATTCTTGATGTTTTTAATGGAATCCTGTTCCTTACCTTCCGTTACTTTGCTGTTCATTTCGTTGTCGACAGCAACAGTCAGGAGATCGACCATTTCATCAAAGGCATCCTGATCAATCCGCAGCAGGGTTGTGATCTGATTCCTCTGCAGAACAAGCTGGTCAACAAGAGAATACGCGTAATCAATTTCTGATTCGGAGAAGGGACGCGCAGGCAGCGGTTTTCCGTCTTCAACCGGCCGCAGTGTATTGCCGTAACGCTGGATGGTTCTCAGCTCCTGCAGTATATCGGCAAGTGATGACAACACTTCCTGTTTTACATCCTGCTGAAAAACATAGGTCGGAATAACCTTGTTTGCAGCTTCTTCCTTCCGGGCGTTGGTTGCCACAACATCTTCCACATCTTTAGGAGCAACCACAGTAACATGAGAAATGGATCCGATACGAAGATCATATTTTCTTGGTGTGCAGACACAGAGATACAATCCGAGAATAATGACAAAGGCACCGAAAACCAGCAGAGCACAGACACTTGCCGGAGAATGAATCCAGCTGTGGATACGCTGCATTATATTATTGTTGTCCCGGGTTTCTGAAGTAGATGTCATTGCTTACTCCTTTCCGGAGGTTTCATCCGTCCTGCGGGAGGATTCATAGGCTTCAACAATCTGCTGAACCAGCTCGTGCCGGACAATATCCTTACCTGTCAGTTCAACAATACCGATTCCGGGAATATTACGGAGCAATTGAACGGCTTCCGCCAAACCGGATTTTTTTCCGTACGGGAGGTCTGTTTGGGTGATATCACCCGTTACAACAACCCTGGACCGGAATCCCATACGTGTCAGGAACATTTTCATCTGTTCAGATGTCGTATTCTGCGCTTCATCCAGGATAATAAAAGAATCAGAGAGCGTACGGCCGCGCATATAGGCAAGCGGAGCGACTTCAACAATACCTCTTTCGATCAGTTTGGTATAGGAATCAGCTCCCATAAAATCATACATGGCATCATACAGAGGCCGCAGATAAGGATCTACTTTCTGGGTAAGATCCCCGGGAAGGAATCCAAGCTTCTCCCCTGCCTCAACAGCAGGCCTTGTCAGAATAATGCGTTCAGTTTCCTTGTTTTTCAAAGCCATGACAGCCAGGGCCATGGCCAGATATGTTTTTCCGGTTCCTGCAGGACCGACTGCGAAAGTCAGCACATGGTTCCTGATTGTATCCACATAGAGACGCTGTCCGACTGTTTTGCAGGTGATTTCCTTGCCTCTGTGAGTGACTGCTATGACCCTTTTCAGGCTGTCCTCGATTTGTCCGGTTTTTCCTTCACGGGCCATGGCAATTGTGTAACGAATACGGATCCGGTCAACATTTTCATTACGGCGGATCATTTCAAGAAGAAGCATAATGACCTGCCGGGCCAGCTGCTTGTCAGGTTCCGTACCTGAAATAACAAGATGGTTGCGTCTCAGCGCGACTGTTACATTGCACTCCTGCTCAATAAGCGCAATATTCTGGTCATTGAGTCCGAAAAGAGATACATAAGCATCCATTGAATCCGCAGACAGTTCAATATCGGTAACTTCAGGCAAATTCAGCATCTTCCCTTCATATCAGAAGTAGGAAATTATATATCATATGATACTGAATTTGCGCTGTTTGTCAAACAAAGCAGGAATGAGAGAAATACGATAACAAGCTTTTTTTTATCATGAATCAGGAACTGAAAGAACAATTCCAGCAGCGGTATTATTCAGGCGGTCTGATAAAAGACAATAAAAGTACCGTAATACAATGGTTTATCGGTATTGACACGTTATTTGAATTATGTTAGTATCCCAATAATTTCATATTGCGTGAAATGCGATGATGGATGATAACCCTTTCCACAGACGCTACAGAGAGCCGTTGGTTGCTGCGAAACGGTGCAGAGTGAAAGGTTACTGCTTCCGGAGCTGATTCCGTGAACACCGGCAGGTCAGTAAGGGAATCCGGATGCCCCGTAACAGGCTGCGAACTTGTCTGAGTTCAATAGAGAGACTCTTTAAAAGAGTAATCTGGGTGGTACCGCGGAAAAAGGTTTTCGTCCCTGAAGCATCAGCTTCAGGGTTTTATTATTCCAAAGGGGGATTTCTGATGAATAAACAGGAATTTGTATCGGTAAGTGACTGTTCATTAATGCAGGCGGAGGATCGTTTTGAACTCAGTTTCAGGGAAAAGATTGAACTATGCCGCCTGATTGATAAACTGGGTGTGACTGCGATCGACCTTTGCATGATCCGGAATAAAAAAATTGACAGCCTTCTTGTTAAATCCATCTCTTCTGCTGTCAGAAACGCGAAGGTTGCTGTGCCTGTTGACCTGATGGATGACGATTCTGTCAGAATTACATGGGAAGCGCTGAAAGAAGCGAAGGAACCCAAGCTGCAGGTTGATGTCCCTGTCAGTTCCGTACAGATGGAGTATCTGCTTCATATTAAAACAGATGCCATGATCGGGCGGGTGAAAAAGATTATCAGCGAATGCAGGCAGTATACTGAAAATGTTGAATTTATTGCGCGTGACGCAACAAGAAGCGACATGTCATTCCTTGTCAGCATAATGTCCGCCGCGATTGAAGCCGGTGCCACCACAGTTACACTCTGCGATACCGCTGGCGTTATGATGCCTGAGGAAATCTATGCCTGGCTTGATGAACTCAGAAATGCCCTGCCGGCAATTAACAGTGTTACACTTGGTTTTTTCTGCTCGGGTGAACTGAATATGGCAGACGCGTGCGCCGTTTCTTCCATACGTGCCGGCGTTCGTGAAATCAAAGCATCCGCCTGCTGCGGAAATGCGATTTCCCTGTCCAATATCGTCAGGATTCTGAATGTCAAGGGAGGTTCTCTCGGCGTATTCAGCAGGGTCGGCGTTGAACAGATCCGCAGGATCACCGCACAGGTTGGCATGATCTGCAATGCTAACGGCAGAAAACGCATATCAGCAGAACAGGAAGAAGAACCGGAAAACAATGATATGATACTGAGCGTTCATGATACGATTGAAACCGTAATGCACGCGGCTGAAAAACTGGGTTACGACCTGAATGCGGAGGATCAGCAGAAAGTATGGCAATGTTTCTGCAGCACCGCAGAAAAGAAGGAACACATTACACTGCGCGAACTGGATGCAATTATTGCTGCAGAAGCAATGCAGGTTCCGCCCGCATATCACGACATACATTATGTAATTAATACCGGGAATGAAATCGGCGCGATGTCACGCATGAAACTGAAATTCCATGACCAGGAAATAGAAGGGATTGCAGCCGGTGACGGCGCGATTGATGCCGCATTCAACTCCATTGAGCAGGCTACAGGACGTCATTTTGAACTGGATGACTTCCAGATCAGATCTGTGACCGAAGGCCGTGAAGCCATGGGTGAAACAGTAGTAAGACTGCGCTGGGAAGGAAAGCTTTATTCCGGCCGAGGTATTTCAACCGATATTGTCGGCGCCGGTATTATGGCGTATTTCAATGCCGTAAACAAAATCGTGTATGAGGAGGAAGAGGCATGAATCTTTCTTTTTCAACCAGAGGATGGAATTACCTCAGCTGGGAGGAACAGATCCGTGATGCTGAAGAAATGGGTTTCCGCGGAATTGAACCTTACGGAATCCATGACTTTCCTTCCCTCTCCGGACGCGGCGGTGCTTTTCATGAATATAAACAAAACGAAACCCTTCGCGACCTGAAGAAAAGGAAACTTGTAATCCCCTGCTTTGATACCAATATTGATCTGTCGCTGCCCGCGGATGATTTCAAAAAAACGGAATATCTGATAAATACTGCTTCAGCAATGAAAACGCCGTATGTATCTTTCTGCGCGCTGCATGATGATGAAAAAACGATCAGGGATAATCTTGAGGTACTTCTTAATCTTGCAAAGCAGGAAGAAGTCTGCATTCTGATGAAGACTGTCGGTATCTACGCGGATACAGCCAGGCTGAGAGCGCTGATGGACAGCTATGCATGCGACGAACTTGCAGCACTCTGGGATATGCATCATCCGTACAGGGACTTTGGTGAAATCCCCGACACAACCATACGCAATCTGGGCGGTTATGTAAAACACGTGCATCTCCGTGACTCCAATGATGACCATTCCTACAATCTGATCGGTGAAGGCACACTTCCGATCAAAGATATGATGCGCGCTCTTTCATCAATCGACTACAACGGATTCATCTCACTGGAATGGAAAACAGAATGGATTACTGATATTCCTGACAGGGAGATCATTTTTCCTCATTTCCTGAATTATATGAATCGTTTTGAAAACCCGCGGGGGAAAAAGAAAACCCTTTACTTCAATGAAGACGGAACCGGAAAATATATATGGAAAAAGGACGAACTGATTGATTACACTTTCGGACGTGTTCTTGACCGGCTTGTGGAAGAATTCCCGGACCAGTACGCTTTTAAATACACAACTCTTGATTATACGAGGACATATTCAGAATTTCGTGATGATGTGGACCGTTTTGCGCGTGCGCTTATTTCCATGGGTGTCCGGGCCGGTTCAAAAGTAGCTATCTGGGCCACAAATGTTCCGGCATGGTATATTACATTCTGGGCGGCCACCAAAATCGGTGCGGTGCTTGTCACAGTCAATACCGCATATAAAATTCATGAAGCCGAGTACCTTCTGCGACAGAGTGATACGCATACGCTTGTTATGATTGAGAGCGCGCTTGACAGTAATTACCGTTCCATTATCAATGAACTGTGTCCGGAAATCTGTGAAACAAAAGCCGGTTCTCCCCTGCATTGCAAGAAACTGCCTTTCCTCAGAAATGTTATTACAGTCGGCTATGTGCAGCAGGGATGCCTGACTTTTGAGGAAGCGATGAAACGCGCTGATTCCGTTCCCGCGGAAACACTTGAAACCATGGCACAGCGTGTAAAACCTGATGACGTATGCAACATGCAGTATACATCAGGAACAACCGGATTCCCCAAAGGCGTAATGCTTACACACTATAATGTTGTAAATGACGGTAAATGTATCGGCGACCGGATGGGACTTTCCACCGCAGACCGGATGATGATCCAGGTGCCAATGTTCCACTGCTTCGGCATGGTACTGGCCATGACCGCTTCCATGACACACGGAACAACACTGTGCCCTCTTCCCTATTTTTCCGCCAAGAATTCACTGGCCTGCATCAATCAGGAAAGGATCACCTGCTTCCACGGTGTTCCGACTATGTTTATTGCCATGTTCAACCATCCGGATTACAGGAAAACGGACTTCTCCTACATGAGGACCGGCATCATGGCAGGATCCGGATGTCCTCCGGAACTGATGAAACGAGCTGCCAGCCCGGATGAAATGAATATGCGCGGAATTGTCAGCGTATACGGACAGACGGAATCATCTCCCGGCAGCACAATGTCGGCGTGGACTGATTCACTGGAACTCAGGACAGAAACAGTCGGGTATTCATTTCCGCACGTACAGACAAAGGTGATTGACCCGGAAACGGGAAAAGAACTGCCTGACGGACAGGACGGTGAATTCTGTTCCAGGGGTTACCATATTATGAAGGGATATTATAAGATGCCCGATGCCACAAGCCAGGCGATTGACTCGGAAGGATGGCTTCATTCCGGAGATCTGGCCCGCAGGAATCCGGACGGAACATACCTCATTACCGGCAGACTGAAAGATATGATCATTCGCGGCGGCGAGAATATTTACCCGAAGGAAATAGAGGAATTTATCTATACGCATCCTGCTGTCGCGGATGTTCAGGTAATCGGGGTTCCTGACGCAAAATACGGTGAGGCTGTGATGGCATGCATTATTCTGAAACCCGGCATGCAGCTTACAAAAGAGGAAATGACAGAGTATATCAAATCCCATATGGCCCGTCATAAAGTACCGCAGTATATTGAGTTTGTAGATTCATTTCCGATGAATGCCGCAGGTAAAGTCCTTAAATACAAAATGCGTGAGGAAGCCGCTGAAAGACTGGGTCTGGTAGGAGCGGCAGGAATTGATACAGCCGGCGGCGTAAAACAATAAAGAAAAGCCTGACATCTGTCAGGCTTTTTTCTCAGTTTTTTGTAAGCAGATGCCTCATACCGGCAGGATCGGTAAGAACCCTGGCGCATCCAAGCACAACGCAGTCCCTGGCGTCCGGCGAAACATGGCACGGAATATTCAGCGCGTCTCCGATTGCTTCTGACAGGCCGTACAGAAGCGCTCCGCCTCCCGTGAGGGTAACGCCGCTTTCAAAGATGTCAGATGCCAGCTGAGGCGGCGTACGTTCAATAACTGCCTGAAGCGATTCAATCAGATCATTTACCTGGTCAATTAACGCCTCGTAAATCTCGTCTGATTCGATGCTCATTGTTTTCGGAAGGCCGGAAAGGAGGTTTCTTCCGGTAATATCCATGACAACAGGCGGATCCCTGCGTATAGCTCCGCCAAGGGTAATCTTGATCTGTTCAGCTGTTCTCTCACCGATCAGCATATTGTACTTTTTCCGCAGGAACCTGATGATGGCCTCATCAAAATGATCTCCGCCGATGTGCACTGTGCTGATCACTGAGACGTTGCTGTTATAAAGAACTGCCAGATCTGTACATCCTGCGCTGATATCCATCACAAGACTGCCGTATGCGCCCATGAAATTCAGCTGCGCACCGAGAGCGGCCGCAATATTTTTATCAAGGAGCTGTGTCCTTCGCAGACCCGCATCAAACATGGAACTGATCAGTGCTTTTTTTTCCATATCCTTTACGCCGGTCGGGACGGACATCACAGCCCTGGGTCTGGAAAACAGTCGTTTTCCGATAACTGATGAGACGGCATAATGCACAAGAGCACTTGTCAGTTCAAAATCCAACATTTCACCCTGTGCAAGCGGACGAATTACATTCACATTGGCAGGCGTACGTCCGATCATTCTGTGAGCTTCCTGTCCGAAAGCGATTATATTCTGAGTTTCCCTGTCAACGGATACAACAGCAGGTTCACGGAAGACGATTCCGTGTCCTTTCATAAATATAACTATATTGGATGTGCCAAGGTCAATTGCAATATCATTCGTCTGAGCCATGATGATTCCCTTTCATCATCTTCTGTAATACCAAAGAATGATACCATTTAAAATAAAAAATTACAACTGTGGCATACGCAGATCCCTTGCATTTCTTGACAATGAAGGTGGAACAAAGCATAATATAATGTGGTAGTTTTCAGGTGTGAGGTGTTTGGTTTTGTCCGTCAGGATTTTCTCTGTTTCCACCGGATCGCCGGCTGAAAAAGCCGGCATAAAACCGGATGAACGAATAAAGTCTATTAACGGTGAACCTGTTACGGATGAAATCGATTACCAGGCGCTCTCACAGGCAAAACGTATCGTGATTGAAATTGAAAACAGCGCAGGCATCCGGGAAGTTCGGATAAAAAAGGATGAATGGGAGCCACTGGGGCTTTGCCTGGATGAAACAGAGGCTATGAAACCGCGTCATTGCCGGAACCGCTGTATGTTCTGTTTCGTTGATCAGATGCCGGCCGGCCTTCGTGAAACGCTGTATGTCAAGGACGATGACTGGCGTCTGAGCCTGATGATGGGCAACTACGTTACACTCACAAATGTCTCTGACGAAGAATTTGACCGCATTATTGCCAGAAAAGCCTCCCCGCTTTATATTTCAGTACATGCTACAGATCCTGAAATCCGTTGTGTAATGCTGAGAAATAAAAACGCAGGTTCACTGATGGAGCGGCTGAGGAAACTGAAAGAGAACGGACTGCAGTTTCACTGCCAGGTAGTGCTTTGCCCCGGAGTCAATGACGGCCCTGTACTGAACCGGACGATCGAAGACCTGGCATCACTGTATCCCGCTTCACAGTCAATGGCTATTGTTCCTGTGGGACTGACTAAATTCCGGGAAGGACTTGCGTCACTGAAAGGGTTTGATGAAGAATCAGCCAGGGACCTGATTGGCATCGTCAGGAAATACCAGCAGCGTTTTCTTTGTGAACTTGGAACACGTTTTGTTTATCCCTCCGATGAATTTTATTGTATCTGCAGGGAGCCTGTTCCGGATCACACTGAATATGAAGATTATCCGCAGATAGAGAACGGCGTTGGTATGCTCCGGCTGCTAGAGCAGGAATGCCAGGAAGCATATGAATACCTCTTTTTTGACGGATATCCGGAGACGAAAGAAAGGAATATCCTGATTCCGACAGGTACTTCTGCTGAGCCGTTTATTAAGACTATCACGAAAAGATATGCGCCGCCCGGAACATCTGTAAATGTCATTGCGGTTCGAAACCGTTTTTTCGGGGAAACCATTACGGTTACCGGACTGATTGTAGGCAATGACCTGATCGACGCACTGAAAGGAATTCCCTGTGATCAGATTCTGATCTGCGATACCATGCTGAGGGCTAATACGGACAAATTTCTGGATGAAACTACGCTTAAAGATGTAAAAAAAGCACTGAACGTCCCGATCAGAGTAGTACAGAATAACGGAGAATCTTTGATCAGGGCACTTTGGGGATTGGAGGAAGAAAATGTCTAAACCGCTGGTTGCAATCGTAGGACGGCCCAATGTTGGAAAATCCACTTTTTTCAATAAAATGGCCGGAAAACGAATCAGTATTGTTGATGATATGCCCGGTGTTACCAGAGACCGGATTACAGCGGATGCCGAATGGCTTGGCCGCTCTTTTACCATGATTGATACAGGCGGTATTGATCCGAAAAGTGATGATGTTCTGCTGAGCCAGATGCGCGAACAGG
>JAEEGL016748847.1_pt1 | contig 15208 bp, 13 predicted proteins | sample 9134231 | NCBI WGS metagenome assembly JAEEGL01 (sample SAMN16246548, study PRJNA631951) | gut metagenome | biome: gut microbiome; feature: rumen; material: fiber-attached | host: Bos | place: Iran: Karaj | collected 2018-10 | reverse complement strand
TTGTAGTCCGTAACGCCGGATGCCTGAATCATCGTTCCCATTCCGCCGTCAGAGAAAACTGGTTTGCCCTCTTTTATCCGGTTAGAAAGAAATGTTCTAAAATCAACTTTTGCCATCCGCATTCTCCGTTTCGTCGTTTGCCGCCGCTCGCATCCGTACAATATGTCAGGCGTTTACGGCCTTTACAATGCTGTTGATGTTCGACACTATCGCCTCTGCGACATTCGGCTTGTTCATCGTATATATGTGGATGCCGCGCACTCCGTTAGAAATCAGGTCGATTATCTGGTCTGTCGCGTATGCGATTCCTGCCTGCATAAGTGCTTCCGGGCTGTCCTGGAACCGGTCTACAATCATCAGCAGCTTGCGCGGAATGTACGCGTTCGAAAGTTTTATCATGCGCTTAATCTGCGAAGGCTGCGTTATTGGCATTATACCGGCGAGCACCGGAACATGAATGCCCTTTGACTGCAAGCGGTACAAAAAGCTGTAGAGCATGTCGTTATCAAAAAACATCTGCGTCGTAAGAAAATCGCAACCCGCCTCAACTTTGTACTTCACGTTGTCTATATCGATGTCGCGGTTGTAGCTTTCTGGGTGACCTTCGGGATAACATGCGCCGCCGACGCAAAAATCACCTTGTTTTTTAAGCTCTGCCACAAGATCCGATGCGTGTGCAAATCCCTGCTCCTTCCATGCATCAAAAAATCCTTCGGGCATGTTTCCGTTCGCATCGGGCTGCGGGATATCTCCGCGCAACGCAAGCACATTCTCAATGCCGAACTGCGCCATCTCTTTTGCGGCGCTCGCGATATCAGTTTTGGAAGCACCAACGCAAGTAAGGTGCGCTAGAGCCGTTGCGTTTCCTTTTGTTTGCAGCTCATGCGCAATTTGGACGGTGTTCCGCTTTGTGCTACCGCCCGCGCCGTATGTTATGCTCATAAAATCAGGGTTAAAAGAGCAAAGCTTCATCGCCGCGTCAATGACAGACTCATACGATGACTGCTGCTTGGGCGGGAAAATTTCGAACGAAAGCGAAAGCTTTTTTTTCTTCAATATATCTGATATTTTCATGATGATTCCTTGAAAGAACTATTTCTACAAGTTACCGCCGTCAGCGCGCACAGTTGTAAATGCGGAACTTTGAAATACTATAAAGGTTTTAGCGGATTTTGTGAAGAACTAGAAAAGGGGAAAGCCTTGCTCGAAACGTCGCGCTATGCGCTCGTTGCGGAATTCCCCTCGCTTCCAAGTCCTCGCTCGCGGCGAATCCGCTCGCTCCGGTCTTGTCCGCTTCCCCTTCTCCTAAGGGGCAAAGCTTTTTTCAGTTAAATCCTCTTAAAATCCCCTGTAACACCAAGTTGCGTTTTAATTTTATTTGACTTTATTCAGAAATGCCCTATACTTAAATTTATTCAGAAATTGTTCGAATTGGAATTTATTCCGAGTTTACCTTCTTACTTCTTATTGCTCTTCTTTAAATCGGAACGAAATCACATACATAAAGTGAGGAAAAAAAAGTGTCTGATTTAATCGATAAAATGTCTGAAAACATAGTTGATAAAATGTTTGAAGTAGCCAATCTTAATGACCTTTTCAGTTATGGAAGCGGCAACACGTATGAAGTCGCAATAGGAAAACTTCAAGACCAACTTAAAGATATGGAGCGTTCCGGTACGCGTAACTCGCTTGCTCTTATGGCAGGTATGCAGGTGATGGAATCTGGAATCAGAAATGATATTCAGAGAAGTACCTATGCTCTTTCAAATACCATTCAAGATGTGGGAGACGAAATAAGAAGCGATATTCGTGAAGGTGCTTATGCACTTGCAGGTACGATGCAAGGTATTGGAGCTGGATTAAGCAGTGATATACAAAGAAGTACCAATAATCTTATGTACAGTATGCAGAATATGTCATATGGAATTCAGGGCAGCATTCGTGAAAGTACAAAAACCATTCTTGCATCACAGGCCATTTTGGGTGAAATGTTCAAACAGGGATTCGATTCTGTAAATAACAGGCTTAATATCGGCTTTTCTGTCCTTGCTTCTGGGATGCAAACACTTTCATCTGATATAAATTCTCTTACGAACGGTGTTTTCGCGATGTCAGAGGCTATCTGTAGCAAACTCGATGCGCTTCATGACATTATGAACAATCCGCTTCTTACAGCAAGCCGGGAATTATACCGCCGTGCCGTGGATGAATTTGGAAGGGGGCTTTACGAAGAAGCATTGGAAAGCTGCAAACAAGCAATAGAAAAAAATAAAACCGACTTCATCTCTTGGTATCTACTCGGACATATTTATCTTTATGGTGCGGGAAAATTTAGCAACGTAATTGATGTTGATCAGGCGGAAACTGCATTTTTTAACGCAGCAAAATACATTGACGCGGACATCGGAAAGACAGAAGAGGCGAATAAGCTTGCTTCGGAAATTTATTATTATTTAGGTTATTCGAGACTTGCTAAGAGCAATAACCTTCTTGTGGAAAATAAACAAGATGAATCAAAAGTAAAAATGAGTGAAGCTGCAGATGCGAGTAGGGAAGCTTGGAGACTTTCAGAGACTAACCTTCTTGCAGCCTATGAACAGGCGAAAGAACTTCACTTTTTGGAAAAAGATGATGAATCGTTGTTAGTCTTGGAAACGATTATTCGCATTGAAAAGAACTTTGCACTAAAAGCAAGTACCGACAAGAACTTTGAATCGATTTGGAACAGAATCGATGATTTGATAAAAAAGTTGCGTGATGAAATAGTTTTGAAAATAAAGCCAGAGCTTGATGAGTATGAACGACAGTGTCAAAAGCTTTCAAATATCGAAGCATGGGGAATAAAAAGAAGACATGTCATCCTTAAAACAAAAAAAATGTTTCCAAAGTCCGAAGTTTACGAAACATATTTTTCTGTTCGTGACTTTGATGAAAGCGGAAAAGTACAAGAAATCCAACAGGAAATGAAAGAAGTTGTTGCTCTTTGTCTTGATAGTAAATATTCAAGCGGGTTGTGGAGCTTATATAAAAATGCAAAAGAATTACATGCTTCTGGTGACGATGAACAGGCCTTGAATATATTGAAAGAACTTATTTGTTCGGCTTGGTATTTTGCTATAAAAGCTTCTTGTGATGTTGCGTTTGAGTCTATTTGGGATAAGATTGATGAATTGGTAAATAATCTTCGTGATGATTTGGTAGCGAAAATAAAACCAGAAATGGAAGAGTATGAAAGACAGACTGAGATGCTTTCGAATATCGAAGGCTTTCTTAGAAAAAAATTAAGTGTTCTTTCCGAATTAAAATCACTTCATTCTTATGGCTCTGTTTATGATAATTATTTTTCAATTCGTGAATTTAATGAAACTAAGTTCAAAGAAATCCAGCAGAATATGGACGAACTTGTTAGACTCTGACTTAATGGACAAGAGCCGAATTTGTGGATAGAACCATATGAGAATGCTCAGGTATTATACGCTTCTGGTAATGAAGAACAGACGTTAACAATACTGGAAGATCTTATTCATGATAAGTGGTACTTCGCTGTAAAATCTCGTTGTGACCAGAAGTTTGAGCCTTTATGGGGCAAGATTGATGAATTGGTAGAGAAACTGCGTAATGAACTAGTCGTTAAAATTAAGCCAGAGATTGAGAAATATGAACTACAGTCTAAAATGCTTTCGAATATCGAAGTTTGTCGTGTAGAAAGTTTAAGTGTTCTTAGAGAATTAAAAGCATTCCCCTCCGATGGAAGTTTTTTTGAGAATATGGATTATTTTTCGATTCGGGAATTTGACGAAAATTACTTCAAAGATCTTCAGAAGGGAATGAACAAACTAATTACGCAATGTCTCAATGGGAAAGAACCAAATTGGGGTGAAGAGCGGTATAAAAAGGCACAAGAATTATATGACTCTGGTAACGATGAACAAGCATTGAAAGAACTTGAAGAACTTATTCGTGAGGAGTGGTACTTTGCTGTTAAATCTAGATACGACAAAAGTTTTGAAAATCTGTGGGGCAAGATTGATGATTTAATCGAAAAATTGAAGCAAGAGACAGAGGAAAAAATTAAGACCAAAAATGAAGAATTACAGACTAGACTTACACAATTTTGTACTGAATTTGAATCTCTCAATCTTCCAACAGATAAAGAAATAAAAACTTACATCAAGGATAATTACGGAACTGTTATATATCCTAAGGACGGAATTCCAAGTGAACTTAAAAGACTATCCTCTTTGGTGAAAACAAGTATCGAAACTGCTGAGGGCGTTTTCAAAAAAGACTATTTTTCTGTAATAATTTTTTGGGAAGCACTAAAAAAAGATTCTCAGGTTGAGGGGAACCTTTCATTTTTTAACATTGAGAATCTGATGTCCAATTTGAAGAGTGGCATAGAGATAATAAAAGTCAATAAAGAGAAAGAAGAAATAGAGAAGAAGGAAATAGAAAAAGAAGCAGAAATAGAGAAGAAGAGAAAAGAAAAAGAAGAAATCATAAAAGCTCAAGAAAAACATAAAAAGAAAATTTTTAATGGAGTTATTGGGGGAACAATAGGAATTTTTACGTTCCTGTTAGCAGAGATTATACCTACTTTGCTTATTATTGTGTCATTCTTTGAAAAAGAAGAGCATTTTTATATTGGATCTTTTGACCTTGCTACTATGTCGTTAGGTTCATTCTATTTTATATTTATCATCATTTCTAGCGTAGTTTTTGCAATATATTCTTCTTTAGATGGTGGTGCTGCCTTTTTTAAAGGAGAAGTTGTTGGTGCTATTGGTGGTGCTCTCGTTTGGGGAGCCATTATTGTGTTGATGGCGGTAATTTCTCCGTTGCGAAACGCTATAAGTGTACTTGTCGGTATAATATGGACTATTGTTTGTATTGTTGCTACATCAGCATGGATTAAGAAATTTATGGAAGAAAAGGAGTGAGAAGCTATGATTACTGAAGGAATCATTGAGTTGTGGAGAAAGCAAGCTGAGCAGGGGGATGCCGAAGCTCAGTACAATCTTGGTAGGTGTTATTACAATGGTGATGTCGTTGCAAAAGATGAAAAAAAGGCGGCTGAGTGGTATTTAAAGGCCGCCGAGCAAGGATATGATGTCGCGCAATGTAGACTTGGATTTTGTTACCATTACGGTTGTGGTGTAACAAAAAGCTACGAACAAGCAGCTAAGTGGTGGAGAAAAGCTGCCGAGCAAGGAAATTCCGATGCTCAAATCTCTCTTGGAGTTTGCTACCATGAGGGAATTGGTGTCGCACAAGATTATGGAAAAGCTTTTGAATGGTGGAAAAAGGCAGCAGACCAAGGTAATGTCGATGCTCAGATGAAACTTGGCGGATGCTACTTAAACGGTGATGGGGTTGAACAAGATTATAAAAAAGCCATGGAATTGTATACAAGAACTAGTGAACAGGGAAATGCAGATGCACAGGTCATCCTTGGCTTATTTTATTATCAAGGAATAGGTGTAACAAAAAATTGTGAAACGGCTTTTGCGTGGTGGAAAAAAGCTGCCGAGCAGGGGAATTCCGATGCTCAGTGTCGTCTTGGTGATTGTTATTACAATGGTGATGGTGTTGCAAAGGACGAGGAAAAAGCCATTGAGTGGTATACAAAATCAGCAGAACAAGGAGATGTCGATGCTTTGTACTTGCTAGGTCATTGTTACCGAAAGAAAGGAGATTTTGACCAAGCAATACATTGGTTTAAAAAGGGTGCCGAGCAAGGTGATACTCGTGCGACAGAGATGATTGAATGCTGTCAAAAAATCAAGAGCGGTTATCAAGCGATAGATGGCATAGCAAAAGGTTTTTACGGCGAGAGATAAGAAATCTTTCATATTTATAACAGTATACATGATAATTTTTTTTGCAGAGGAGGCAAAATATGGCACGAATCGTATACGATTCAAATGGTAACAAGATCGGATCATACGATGGTACTGAGGACATGGGTAAGGTTTACGACAAAGACGGAAACTATGCAGGTGAGTATTGGGGCGGAGAAATCTTTAACAAAGATGGAATGAGTCGTGGTATGCATAACAGTATTCCTGAGCAAACCGTAAGAATCTTACTAGAAAAGTAATGTTTTCTGATAATTAGAGAAAGGAGTTTATTATGACTGTAGTTTTAATCGTTGTAGGTGTGCTTATCCTTCTTTTTATTATAAAAACGATAAAAGGAAGTCAATTGTTTGGGGCAATAAAAAAGCATGATATGGAAAAGGTGAAAAAACTGATAGCAAAAGGAGCAGCGGTTAGTAGTACCCCTGTACCGCTACAAATTGCAGTCGAAAATGGTGACAAAGAAATGGTTTCCCTTTTGATAGCAAAAGGTGCAAATGTAAATTTTGATCATGACGGCAAGAGTATTCTACAAATTGCGGTAGAAAAACATGATAAAGAAATGGTTTCACTTTTACTACAAAAGGGTGCAAAAGTGGATTCTGACAAAAACAGATACATTTTAAAAAATGCAGTTGAAAACCAAGATAAAGAAATTGTTTTGCTTTTGGTTGAAAAATGTGAGAATTTAAATTCAATTTATGATGGAAAAACCCTGTTGGATTATGCTAAAGATGATGAAATAATTGGCATTTTAAGGAACCGTGGTGCAAAAACAAAAGCTGAATTGGACGAAGAAGCAAGAAAAGCATCTGAGGAAGCTGCCGAGGCATATCATCTTGGCCTTGAATATTACAAAGTTTACAATTATGAAAAAGCTGTTGAATGTTGGAAAAGAGCTGCTGAACAAGGAAATGCCGATGCACAATGTAGCCTTGGAGAATGTTACAGTAAAGGAGAAGGAGTTAATCAAGATTATGTAAAGGCTTTCGATTGGTACAAAAAAGCAGCCGAACAGGGAGATGCTGTTGCTCAGAATAATCTGGGAGTCTGTTATGCCACAGGAAGAGGTGTTGAGGTGGATAACAGCAAGGCTTTTGATTGGTACAAAAAAGCAGCCATTCAAGGGTATGCTGGAGCCCAGTCAAACCTTGGTGGTTGTTACTATAATGGACAAGGAGTTCTTACAAATTATAAAGAAGCTGTCTATTGGTTTTCAAAGGCCGCTGACCAAGGGGAGCCTCATGGTCAGTTCTTGCTTGGAGTCTGTTACTTGGAAGGGAAAGGTGTAAGTATGAACTATTATTCAGCAAAAGAATGGGTGGAAAAAGCAGCAGCGCAGGGACTTGAAGTAGCTCAAGAGGTTTTACAAGAACAATTTACTTAATTCTTTTTGCTTACTTATGTATGTACGATGCAAAAAAAATCTTTTCTCGCCTTTATAAAAGGAGAGAAACAAACTTGCAAAGGAGGAAAAAATGGCACGAATCGTATACGATTCAAATGGAAACAAATTGGGATCCTATGATGGGACTGACGACATGGGTAAGGTTTATGACAAAGACGGAAACTATGCAGGTGAGTATTGGGGCGGAGAAATCTTTAACAAAGACGGAATGAGTCGCGGTATGCATAACAGTATTCCTGAGCAAACCGTAAGAATCTTACTAGAAAAGTAATGTTTTTTGATTATTAGAAAAAGGAGGTTATTATGAATGTAGTTCTAATTGTTATAGGTGTGCTTATCATTGTTCTCATTATAGAATCTTCTAAGAAAGCAAAACTTCCAAAAAGTCTGTTAAATGCAGTAAGAGAACGGAATAAAGAAAAAGTCGAAGAATTAATTACGAAAGGTGCAGATGTCAACTATGTTTTGAAAAAAACTCCTCTGCAAGTTGCAGTCGAAAATAGCGATAAGGAAATGGTTTCGCTTTTGATAGCGAAAGGTGCAAATGTAAACTTTGATCAGTATGGCAAAAGTGTTTTGCAAATTGCAGTAGAAAAACATGATAAAGAAATGGCATCATTTTTGTTACAAGAGGGTGCGAAAGTAGATTCCGATAGAAACAAATACATTTTAGATAGTGCTGTTAAAAATCAAGATAAAGAAATAGTTTCACTTTTGGTAGATAAAGGTGCGTATGTGAGTTCTGATTTTATAAAAACTGCTATTGTAAGTCATGACAAAGAAACAGTTTTACTTTTGATTGAAAAGTGTAAAAACTTAAATTCAATTTATGATGGAAAAACTATTCTTGATTTAGCAGAAGATAATGAAATAATTGATGTTTTAAAGAAACATGGTGCTAAAACAAAAGCTGAATTGGATAAGGAAAATGCGGAAAAAGCAAGAAGAATAGCAGAAGAAGCAGAATTACAGTATATACTGAATGAGAATTTACTTACCGCAATTGCGAAGCATATGAAAGCTTTGGTAGAGTCTTATATTTTAGAAGGAGCAGATGTCAATTATGTCGATAAGGACGGATTCACGCCTTTGATATTTGCTATTTATGGGTATAAGTCTGATATCGATATGGAAATAATAAATCTTTTGTTAAGAAACGGTGCCGATCCATGGAAGAGAGTTCAAATACAAGGTGATTCAATTAATGCCATAGCTGTTGCTCGGTATGGAATAGAAAATGAAGCTCTAGCAAATTTTTTGGAGTATTCATAGAAATGATGCAATATAAACATACTGTGAGGTTATCGTTTAATTGAATACTTAAATGATGTTTTCACGCTTAATTAAATTATCTTGCAAAGGAGGAAAAAATGGCACGAATCGTATACGATTCAAATGGAAACAAATTGGGATCTTATGATGGTACTAGTGATCTGGGCAAAGTGTATGACAAAGATGGTGAATACGCAGGTGAGTATTGGGGAGGTGTGATTTATGGTAAAGACGGAATGAGCCGTGGTGATCATAATGGTGACCCCGAAAAAGCTGTTAAAATCCTGTTGGAAAAGTAATAAACATTTTCTAATCGAGAATTGGAATTAGTTTTGGAATTAAATGATTAGATAAAGAACTATTCGGAAAGTTTAAAAACTAGAAAATGAGGAGTTTATTATGAGTTGGTTTGGGAATATTGTTTTCATCATTATTATTATTGCTATAGGTGGAGCTGTTGTTGGATTCATTACTGAGGTTGTTATCTGGCCTATTCAGGAAAAAAAACAGAAAAAGAAAAATAATGACTTAATGAATGCTGTAAATAAAGGCGACAGAAAAACTGCACAAACATTGATTGAAAGCGGTGCCTCGATTAATTACGTTGGTTTATTTAATTATAAAAACAGATCTATGTTGCAAATAGCTGTTGAAAATCATGACAAAGAGATGGTTTTGTTTTTGATAAATAGAGGCGCAAATGTAAATTTGAACAATAAAGATAAATCTGTCTTACAAATTGCGGTTGAAAACAATAGCAAAGAAATAGTTTCGCTTTTATTAGAAAAAGGTGCAAATGTAAACTATGTTTATGATGGAAAGGTTGCTTTAGATTTTACAAGAGACGATGAAATAATTGCCATATTAAAGAATCATGGGGCAAAAACAAAAGCAGAAATAGATGAGGCTGCAAGAGAATCAGCAGAACAAGCTAAAAAGCAATATATGATGAACGAAGATTTGCTTACCGCCATTCAAAAACATGATAGAGACAGAGTGGAATCTTTAATATCCCAAGGTGCGGATGTGAATTATGCTACTTCTCAAGGAAATACACCTTTGACATTCGCTGTCAGTGGTAATGATTTAGAAATAATAAAGCTTCTTTTGAAGAACGGTGCTGACCCGCGTAAGGAAAATTATGTGCCAAGTGGAGGAGCTATCAATGCAATAAATTTTGCTAAATATGTAGCAAGAAACGAATATATAGCGAATTTTTTGGAATATGCATGATAAAATTATTAAAAAACTCATCATGCAATTGAATATTAACTGTGAAAGTCACGCAAACAGACAGTTTTACTAAGGAGGCAGAAAATGGCAAGACTTGTATACGATTCAAACGGAAACAAATTGGGCTCTTATGATGGTACTAACGATTCGGGTAAAGTGTACGACAAAGATGGGGAATATGCGGGAGAGTATTGGGGAAACGAGATTTTTAATAAGGACGGAATGAGCCGGGGGTGGCACGACGGTGACCCCGAAAAAACTGTAAGAATCTTGCTGGAAAAATAAAGATTCTTTGCTCCTACCAAAGCTTGTTTTCTCCTATTTTGTATGCTAAAATAGGAGAAAAGGCGATAAAGTAGGAGAAAAAATGAGGTCTTTCGATTATTCAAAACTCCAGAATTGCACGATAGACACGGAAATACTGGGGTATATTGCTAAAATCCGTGAGTTTAAGGGAAAACAGGAACTTTATGTTCATCAGAAAAAAGAGAAGCTAGAAAAACTTGTGGAGATTGCAAAAATCCAGAGTACTGAAAGTTCCAACAAAATTGAAGGAATCGTCACGACAGAAAGCCGTATTAAGCAACTTATAGCAGATAAAACGACTCCTAAAAATCGCGATGAAAAAGAAATCATGGGATACCGCGATGTGCTGAACATCATTCATGAGAATTTTGAGTATATTCCTCTCAGTTCAAATTATATCCTTCAGCTTCATAAATATTTGTATCAATATGCTGATTCTGATTTTGGCGGAAAATATAAAAATGTACAGAATTATATAGTCGCAAATCTTCCTGACGGAACGAGCCGTACTCTTTTTACGCCACTTTCACCGATTGAAACCCCAGAAGCAATTCGAAATCTTTGTGAGACATTCAACAAAGCAATGAATTTAGGCGAGATAGAGCCCCTTCTTCTGATTGCAACTTTTATCAAGGATTTTTTGTGCATTCATCCTTTTAATGATGGTAACGGCAGAATGTCGCGGCTTCTAACAACTTTGCTTCTTTACCGTTCGGGTTTTGTAGTTTGCAAATACATCAGTCTTGAAAAGAAAATAGAAAAAACAAAAGATACATATTATGATGTTCTGGAATCTTCTTCTGAAAACTGGAACGAAGGAACAAATGACAATACTCCATTTGTGAAATATCTTTTGGGGATAATTCTTTCTGCATACAGAGATTTTGAAGAACGTCTTAATTTGATTGATGACAAGATTTCCGCTGCAGAAATAGTTGAACGTGTCATTAAAAAGCGGCTTGGAAAATTTACAAAAAGTGACATACAGGAAGAATGTCCTTCGCTTGCTCGGCAGACTGTCGAAAAAGTACTTAAAAACCTATGTGACAGCGGCAAGATTGAAAAGAAAGGCAGCGGACGAGCAACTTTCTATGTGAGGAGAGAAATTTAGTTTTATGCAAATAATCTGCCCAGCTTGCCAGACTGAAAACCGCCCCAGCGCAAGATTCTGCCGTTTCTGTGGAACAGCATTGCCAGAGCAAGCGCCGCAAACTGCACAATCTTTCTCGAGTTCGGGTAACTCCGTTGAATTTGCGATCAATCCATCGGCACCGCCGGTGGCCAAGTTATCTAGCAAAACTATCAACGGTACGGACATTATTGCACTTACAGAAATACAGTCACAGTTGGAAAATTTCATCAACACGCTTTTAATCCGGCAAAAACAGAAAAAAATCGGTATGCCGGTAACTTTGCATACGAACGTGCTTGTATTCCGGGGTGAAACCGGCACAGGAAAGTCGCTCATTGCGGAATGGTTTATCGGGCAATTGCAAAAATCGGGCTGCCTTTCGGGAGTAAAAATTGAACGAACTACGCTCCATAAATTGCAACGGCTCTATCAGTACGACGTGGATATTTCAAAATATCTTTCAGAGCAAAAAATTGCCGTACTTCTTGTTGATGAGATCCAAACCGATCAAATCTATTTGAATGAGCTACTTCTTGGACTGACCGAAAAACCGAGCGAGACTATTTGCATCCTGCTCGGGATTCGCGAAGGACTTGAAAAATTCTTTGAGGAAAAAAGCGAACTTTCAGATTTGGTGAGTTTTTACGATTTTCCTGCCATTTCAGATGAGAATCTGACTAAAATTCTTGAAAAGAAACTGTGTGACGGCGGCTTTGCGTTTGACGACGACGTGAAGAAGTCTTTTTCTGCTTGTGTGCAGGAAGCAAAACACAACGAAAACGCGGTTTACAAAAACGGCTGGATTGTAGAAAAAGACATACTTCGTAAAATCATGGAAAAACAGGCTGCACGGCTCAGCAAGAAGGCAGATCTTTCTGCAGACGACTTGAAGCAGATTACGGCGGAAGATTTGCCAGTCAGCGTAAAAATGCAGAGTGTTGAAGAAATCCTCTCTATGCTGGATGAGCTGGTCGGTATGGAAGTCGTCAAAAAAGCCATTCGCGAATTATGCCAGACTATTCAGAATAATCAGAAACGAGCGGCTCTTGGACTGAAAGTAGAAAATCCCAAACCCCATATCATCCTTACAGGTAACCCTGGAACCGGAAAAACTACTGTTACACGAATTTTGGGAAAGCTTTTTCATGCAATGCATCTTCTTCCGAGCGACAAAGTTCTTGAAACGAGCGGGCTTGACCTGACGGCGGGTTATGTCGGACAAACAAAAGACAAGGTAAACGAACTTTGTGACCGTGCTATGGGCGGTGTGCTTTTTGTGGATGAGGCATATTATCTTGCAGGTCCTGAAGGTTGCTCTTCTTCTTTTGCGACAGAGGCGGTTGGTACTCTCCTAAAACGCATGGAAGACGGCAGGGGTAAGTTTATTGTAGTTGCGGCTGGATATCAGAATGAAATGAAGGATTTCATGAAGATGAATCCTGGACTTGAAAGCCGATTCGGAAACTCAATTCACATTGATGATTATTCGGCAGAAGAATTATATGAAATTCTGTGCCTGAATGTAAAAAAATCGCAGTTTGTGTTTGCAGAAGACGCAGAAAAAGTTGCTCGCGAAGCCGTTACAGATTTATGTAAGAACAAAGGGAAAGATTTTGCGAATGCACGCGCAGTGCGGAATCTTTTTGACAGAATAAAACTCAATATGGATTCACGTATTACAAATCTTCCCGAAAACACCCTTACAATGAAAACCCTCACTACTATTTTGCCGTCCGACATTCCGCACGACGATAAGAAAACGCTTACCGTGGAAGATGTTTTTGCGGAGCTGAACGAGCTTGTTGGAATGGAAAAAGTTAAAAGAGCTGTTCGCGAGCTTTACGACACTGTGAAAATCAATGCAGAACTTGAAAAAGTTGGCGCAAAGGCTAAAAAGCCAGAGATTCACATAGCTCTTACAGGAAATCCCGGAACAGGAAAGACAACAGTTGCGCGTATTCTTGGGAAGCTTTTCTGCACGATGGGACTTTTGACGAGCGACAAAGTGATTGAGTGTGACCGAAGTAAGATTGTGGCGAAATATGTTGGACACACGGCGCAGAATGTTCAGCGTCTTTGCGATGATGCGACCGGGGGAATTCTTTTTATAGATGAGGTTTATGCTCTTTCCTCTGATGATTTTGGGCGCGAGGCAACGGACACTCTGATGAAGCGTATGGAAGATGATCGCGGCAAATTCGTTGTGGTTGTGGCTGGCTACGCTGATAAGATGAATGAGTGGATGGCTGTGAACGAAGGGCTTTCAAGCCGATTTACGCACCGAATCCATCTTGATGATTACAATGCGAATGAGCTTTACGAGCTTTTCTTGCTTTATGCACGTAAAGAAGGACTTTCGCTGACAGAAGATGCAATGGGACTTGCACAGATGGTTATCACGAATATTTCACAAAACCGTGGCCATGATTTTGCGAACGGACGAACAATCCGAAAGCTGTTCGACAGTGTTGTACGGAAGAAAAATTCGCGTGTAATCCGATTGGACGAAGCGGAGCGCACAAAAAATGTTCTTACGACAATTGAAGCGTGCGACTTTGATTTTACAGAGGAGACATGAAAAAATGCCCCAATTCCATAATAATCAAAATGCGCAAGCAGCCAATCATTCCGAACGTGATTCAGAATTCGTCTCAAAACAGCATCAGTCGAATATTCTGACGTCTAAAATAGTTCGCACAGAGCGTCCGACTTTTTGTATTCATTGTGGTGCCCGGTTAGAAGAAGAAGACAGGTTTTGCACGGAATGTGGCGCGAAAATCGAAGCAGAAGTTCTTGGTGCCGAGGGAAGTGAAAAAAACGAAGAAAAATCCCCTGCTCCTTTAATTTCTAGTGACAGAATGGCATCTATTGCAGAAACAACAGCACGTAAATTCGGTGCTCCAGCTGACATATTAAAAAGCAGTGAGTTCTTTTTGAACCCAACCAAAAATGAGAACCGAGCCTTGCAATTAAGAATTGAAAGTGCGGAACAAAAGAAAAACTTATTTACTGGAACTTATGTTCACAAAGCCAATACACAAACAATGTATCTTACGATTGAAAGTGTTACAGACAATGATGTAAAAGCAAACGTGAAATCTGTGTTTGATAACGGCAGTTATGTCATAGAGAACTACATCGGAACTCTTTATGGGGCAGGAATTTCACTTCGACTTACGAATTATGAATTGCATACAGATTATACAATCAGGCTCGGTGAAAGCTTTTTAGGGGTAGTAAACGAAAACTCAATTTCAGGAAACTTTAGTGGCGAATTTACAGGATATTGTATTTTCAGAAAAAGCTGAATGTTCCAGTGATGCGTGAGGGATTGTAGCACCTTTAGTTCTGGCGGTGCGAAGCAGCCGCCAGAATGAGTCGCGTTAGACGGCGAAGTGCGAAAAGCCCGGTTCTGTGATTTTGCATAGCAAAATTACAGAACACGCCTGCTTAGAACTTCCGCAGTTTTATCGCCTCTACCGGGCAGATTTCGTGACAGCAGAAGCAATGCAGGCATTTTGATTTGTCGGAAAGCGCGACAAACTTCTGTGAGCTCGGGGTTTCTGCCGGAGCGACCGTCTTTTTATCCGTGTAAAAACGAAGAATTTGCGCCGGGCAGATTTCCAGGCATCTTCCGCAGCGGATGCACTTTTTCTTGTTGAAGTACGGTGTTTTAACGAAAACGAGTGTCGCCATCTTGTTAAGGAAGCTCGGCAGCATTTTTTGCAGAGTCACGGCCGCGCTTGCGTCTTTTACAATTTTGAACGAAGTCGGTTTCAGCTCTTTAGGCGTGCATCCGACCGTCTTAATATCGTCGGGCGATTTGAGCCAGATTCCGCGCTCCAACGCGCACTTCAGGTTCGGAATTTGATACGGATTATAGCCTACGATTGACGAGCAAACCCAGTCGAGCGCAAGAATGTTGTCGGACGCTGCAAGAAAACCGAGTTTCACAGGGTCGCCGTTTCCAGGCCCGCCCTGACCTTCCATGCCGACAAT
>JAEEGL016555623.1_pt1 | contig 15208 bp, 12 predicted proteins | sample 9134231 | NCBI WGS metagenome assembly JAEEGL01 (sample SAMN16246548, study PRJNA631951) | gut metagenome | biome: gut microbiome; feature: rumen; material: fiber-attached | host: Bos | place: Iran: Karaj | collected 2018-10 | reverse complement strand
CAGGAACGCCCGGACAGACCAGCTATCCCACAAATCCCAACAATCCGACACGCACCAGCGGGGCGTCACATCTGTATGCGTAACCGGGTGTGCCGCAGGCACGCCCGGACAGACCAGCTATCCCACAAATCCCAACAATCCGACACGCCCCAGCGGGGCGTCACATCTGTATGCGTAACCGGGTGTGCCGCAGGCACGCCCGGACAGACCAGCTAACTGCCAGATCCCATAAAATCCCCGCACTCCCCGTAATCGCCGAAAACAAAGCCCGCATCAGAGCGGGCCATTGTACTACTAGCTTCGTTTTTTGATGGGGGGCGGATTTCCGGCTTTCGAAATACGCGCCTGATGCTCCGCAAGCGGCAGCGCCTCGACCGCACCATTTGGCGTAAATCCGACGATCACATAGAGCTCGGCGCGCCCCGAATCGGCGAGTTTTTTAAGCTGTTCGAGGTGCGCAGCCGTCACGCCGCGCAGCTGATAATCCGGATGATTCATGGCTTCGAGGATTCTCTGTGCCGCGATGATATCATCGAACAACATCAATTTTTCGCCCTGTCCCCAAAGCGTACCATCGGCGTGACCGGAATCGTCGATCTTCATGATGGCATGGTAGGGCTGCGCCGGGGCATCCTTATCGGGACAGCAAACCGAAAAGTCGAGCTCAAACGCTTCGGCTGCATTGTTTTCGGCTTGTTTCTCCACAGATTTCTCTTCTTCAGACATGGTATTCCTCCGACCGCATCAATCTGGCAGCACAACATCATCGTCGCCGCTGGGAACGGTCTTGTTATCTTTTTTGGTGTTTTTGGCAGAGCCTGCAGTTTTCCCCGATTTATCAGATTTATCGCCCTGCGCGGGTTTATTCACAACGACACCATTACCGCCATCTTCCGCATCCATCACAACCGCACGGTTCTTAAAGACGCCGGAACCATCACCGACCTCGGGCATATCTCCATCGCCAGTGTCCGCCGGCTTTTGTACAGCCTGATAGACGATCTTTTCGAGTTCAACGGCATCTGAAAAATTGTCCAGCAGCCGGATGGTGCGGCGTTCAATGCGATGCCCCTCGAGCACAATCACGAGGTGAACATCTTCATTCTCCGCAGATTTCGGCAGTTTCTTCTGCTCGATTGGGGTCGTTCCAAGATAATTGCCGTCCTGATAGACATCGGCACCCGACGGTGTCGTATAAAAGTTAAAGGAAATAAAGGCATCATCCTGAAGCGGATCGGTATCGTCATCATCGACTGTGGTAATCGACTGCACATTGATGTGCTTGATCTCTTTGGCCAGAGCCTCCTGGCGTGCCGCTTCGGCCTTATTCTTCTCGGTCTTGTCGACGAACAGAAAAAACGTGATGGCAAGAGCCGCAAGACCAACGAACACGAGAGCAATCAGAACAATCTGCTGCGTTCTCGATGGCTTTGCAACGAATCGAATGGAGGATTCAACTGCGCTCACTGCGCTTAATGACGGATTGGATAATCCCGGCGTTGGACTCGGCGGCGTATTCATAATAGCGATTTCACAATGTTTAACAAAGAGACCACGATCAAACTGCGGCAATTCCTATACCTTAATTTTATATAGCACAAAATGCCGGGGCATGTCTATCAAATCGCCCATAAATCTGGGGGGTTCATCAAGATTCAGCCCTCCCCCCCGATTACCGGTTGTCCACTGGCATTCGCTGGCTGGCAAAACAGTTACCGTGATGAACAACTTAAATAATTTGACAAACACACGGCGTACTAGTAGGTATAGCGGAACGCGCGTATAATTTTTATGCGGACATGCGAATTGTGCGCGTTTTTCTTTATTCTGAGCGGTTTACTCGTATTGGAGTCTGAATAATTTGCTTTCCCTCAAGGAGGAATCTGATGAAAAGTCGGGGCATTTTGGCCACATTAATGGCAGGTTTTATGGTTTGTATGGCATATGGATGCTCCCCGTCGTATCCAGAATGCTATGAAGACAGTGATTGTAAGGCAGATGCCAAGGGCAATGCGATTGACGAATACTGTCTGAACGCGAAATGTGCAGAGTGCCGTAACGACAGCCACTGCACGACAAAACGCGATGAAAGTTATGTTTGCAATGGCGGTTCGTGCCAGCGTATCAACGGTTATTGCAATCCCGATAACGGCTTCAACTGCCCGGCCGGACAGAAATGCCGTGATCGCCGCTGCGGTCCCGAGTGCTATCCTGAGTCTGTCGCCGAAGATTGCCCGGCCGATTACATCTGCGAAAACAACCGCTGTGTACCCAAGCCCGAGTGCATGGCCGATGAGGATTGCCCCGATGGCATGATCTGCAAAAACCAGAAATGCGTTGAACCGCCTGTCTGCCAGACAAAACTCGCTTACTTCGACTTTGATGAAGCCACCATCCGCAGCGATGCAAAAGCCACCATCGAAGAAAATGCCAACTGCCTCAAGTCCCGCAGCGATGTCAAATCCGTTCAGGTCGTTGGTCACTGCGACGAACGTGGTACCGAAGAATACAACATGGCTCTCGGTAAACGTCGTGCCGACGCCGTGAAGAATGTCTTGAGCCGTATGGGCGTCAAGAGCATTTCCACCAAGTCCCGCGGAAACCTCGATCCCGTCGTCAGCGGCGCTTCTTCCGAGTCCGATCACCAGCGCAATCGTCGCGCCGAGTTCCTCATCAATCCGTAAGACTGACAACACTTAACATTAAAAAACGCCCGAATTTCGGGCGTTTTTTGTTGGCTCTCAAAAAGCCTCTATCCCACTGACGAACCCCATGTCTGATTCCCCTGCCGAATCCACTGCCGAAAAGAAATCCAGCGCGGCCGAACCACAGCTCATCAGCACTCGCGAACGCATCACAGTGCAATGTGCCATGTGGACGATCTCCCTGCTCATTCATTTTCTGGGGTTTGTCGCCATCGGCACCTATATCGATCTGCATTACAATACGGATATCCAAATCGATATGAACTGGTCCGATACACCGCTCACCGGCTTTGGCATGATGGAAGAATACGCCGACGACAGCGGTGATGGCGAGGGCTATGAACCACCGCCGCCTGTCGAAGCCGCCGAAGATCCATTCGACGAGGAAATCGACGATAACGCAACACCCGCGCTCGATCCCGACAGCATCATCATCCCCGAGCCTGAACCAGAACCAGATGCCGTCACCGAACCCGTGGATGAAAGCCTCCCAGCCCACGATCTGCGCCGTCAAAAAGCCCGGCTCGCCGCAGTCAAAGCCGATGTCGCATCCATGCCCAACCTCCATGTCCTGGCGCCTGGAAACGCCCGCGTCATCGTGCTCATTCGCAACGACCGCCTTAAAGGTTCCAGGTTCGAAAACAGCGTCCGCCGGCTCTTCCGCGCTTTCCCCGATTACCGCGTCGCACTCGGCGCTTCAGAAATCGACCCGGTCAACGATATCCACGCCATGCTCATTGCCACGGCAAACCCCAATCTGTATGCCGAGACATTCCTGGTCGTTTCTCACGATATCCCAACCGAAAAGCTCAAATCCTACATCTCCGCCTCGTTCCCTACCCGCATCACCTGGGGTGAACACAACGGACGGCCACTCGCCACACCCGATGCCTCAGATGGCAAGTACAGTCGGGGATCCGGCATTTATAAACGATCCCTGTATCTGGCCGACGAACACACCGTGCTTTTCCTAAAGCCCGAAGTTCTCCCTTCGCTCGATGTCGCTCACGTCGATGCTATCGTCGGTACACGCGACGAAGCACTCCAGAACGATGCTCAGAAAAAACAGACCTTCCTCGAATCGCTGGGCAGCATCGCTCAAAGCGATTCGGTAAGCATGCCAACCCTCTTTCTGATGGTTCAGGGCATCGACAATATCAGCCTGGGACGCGCATTTCCCGCATTCGAAGCGCCTTCGGCCATGACTGGCTCCCTCTCAACAGCCGACAACCCCAGACTGAATATGCAGGCGCTGTTTAAAACCCCACAGGCCGCCAAAGAATTTACCGAAAAATGGCCGGATATCGTTTCTGCCGCATCCGGTATGGGCATCCCGGGAGTCGGCGGACTTCTCAAAGCCATTTCGCTCACAAATGAAGATAATCAGGTTTTGATGTCGGGGGATTTGAACGGCAGTATGATCGGTCTGGTGCTCATGTTCGCCGCATCGTTCCTCGAAAGAAACAGCGATTAGCCAATTGCCTGTTGCCAGCCATCGTGAATTATCATTGCTAATTATAAATTTAGTTAATCACCTCTCACTAATTATTATTAATCGTTCAGCTCATTTCTAATTGTTAATTTCTAATTACACATCCCCCCCTTCAACACACAATGTAACATATACTATATACATGTAGTTGTTTGTCGCACCCGCATAAATGCTTAATTTCCCGTGTGCGTGATATTGACAGTGCGTTTGAAAAGATCTACAGACTACAGACTTGCGATGACAATATTTAGATCGCGAGGTATGTATTTCTATACATAGGGTGGCGTCTCATCTGCGGGAACCATAAAGATCCTGCGAATTTTGTGGAGGTTATATGACCAGTAAAAAGTGGTTTGCTCTGGCGAGTTTGATTTCGGTGCTGGGGCTTTATGGTTGTGACGACGACAGCGAATCGAACGAAAAGGAATGCGATAGCTCATATGCTGGTGAATGCATTGGCGATACGTTGTTTTTGTATTGCGACAATGGTTCCTATGCGACCAAAGAATGCACCAGCTGCCAGAACGGTATATGTGATAACACCCCCAAACCCGAATGCACCGCAAATACCTGTGTATCCAACACCATGATCAAGGAATGCGGCAGCGACGGCAAATACAAGGAACCCAAAAGCTGCGGCGAAAACAAAATCTGCAGCGTCGATGAATGTATCGACGATCCGAATCCTGGTCAGAAGTGCACGGTCGCCGAATGCAACAGCGACGGCATGCTGATGAAATGCGAAGGCGGCTATTTCGCAGCCCCCGAAAGCTGCGGTGCCGAAAAAGTATGCAGAGACGGCGCATGCGAAGATAAACCCGAGTGCACCACAAACGACGAATGCGTTGCCAAAGATCCTTCAAAACCCATCTGCGACAACAAAGTCTGTGTGGCAAAACCCGAGTGCACCACAAACGATGAATGCATTGCCAAAGATCCCTCAAAACCCATCTGCGACAACAAAGTTTGTGTGGTCGATCCCAACAAGCCCGAGTGTGAATCCAGCGACGACTGCACGAATCCCAGCAGGCCGGTTTGCAATACCTCTACACACAAATGTGAACCGCGTCAGTGTGTACCCGGCTGCGAAATCACCGAAGTTTGTGACAATGGCGAATGCAAACCAAAGGCACCGGAACCCAAAGTCACCGCATGCGGCCAATTGACGATCAGCGGCAGCGATACATGCGAAATCAAGGGCAGCAGCACCACCAAATACGTCCTGCGCGGCGATGTCCTGGGATTGAACGACACATGGAACGGCGGAAGCGTCGTCATCGAAAACGGCCGTATCACCTATGTCGGCTGCGACCCAAATATGGCGAACGCAACCGTCATCACCTGCCCCAATGCGGTCATCAGCCCAAGCTTCATCAATGGCCACGAGCATATTACCTATTCAAACGGCAAACCGGGATCGTGGGGAAAAGAGCGATTTGATCACCGCCACGACTGGCGTAAAGGCAAATACGGCCACACCAAAGTCCCCGGGCCGCAGACCAGCACTAACGAAGTCGTCGAAGTGCGCGCCATTATGGGCGGTACAACCTCTATCTTCGGAAGCGGCAGCATCAAAGGCCTCGCACGAAATATCGACAAAGCGGGCCTCGGTTCCGCCAATGCAGCCGTCTATCAGACATTCCCGCTGGGTGACAGCGGCGGTGCCTATTACGACTCCGGATGTGACAAATATTCCTATCACAACTCTGCCACCAAAACATACACAGACTGCGCCTATGGTCCGCACATCGCCGAAGGTATCAATCAGGGTGCCCTCAACGAACTGCGCTGTCTGGGTGCCAATCCCGATGTAAACGCACCACACAACATCTTCAAAGACAGCCTCGCCGTCATCCATGGTATCGCTGCGACACCAACCGAAGTCGCCACCATGGCCAAGAATAACGTCAAGCTCGTTTGGTCGCCCCGTACAAACGTTTCGCTCTATGGCGATACGGCTATCGCGCCAATGTTCGATGCGATGGGCGTTACACTCGCACTGGGCACCGACTGGATTTATTCCGGTTCCGCAAACATGCTCCGCGAGCTCGCATGCGTCGATTACCTCAATCAGAACCATTACAGCCACTATTTCAGCGACTATCAAATCTGGAAAATGCCGACCTATAACACGGCTTTTGCCTTGGGATTCGACGGCGTCCTCGGACAAATCAAAGCCGGTATGTATGCGGATATCGCCGTGTTCCGGAAAATCCCCAACGTCCGCGAATCGTATCGTGCCGTTATCGATGCCGAAAACAAAGACGTCGTGCTCGTCATGATCAACGGAAAACCCGTCTACGGCGATGCAAATATCATGACCTCTTCCAATGCCGAAGCCGTAAAAGTCTGCGGCGTGAACAAGAAATTCGATACCAAAGTCACTGGTTCTGAGATGTCATTCAGCCAGGTCAACAGCGCGGCAGTGTACCCGCTCTTCTTCTGCGACACCCCGAGTAACGAACCGACCTGCGTCCCAAGCCGTACACGCGCAGCTGATACGACCAATTCAACGATGTATACCGGTGACTATACCGCTGCCGACGACGCCGACGGCGACGGCATCAAAGACAGCATCGATAACTGCCCGACCATCTTTAACCCCGTGCGTCCCCAGTTTACAGACGGAAAACAGGCCGATGCCGACAGCGACGGCTATGGCGATGCCTGCGATCCCTATCCACTCTGCCCCGACAACGACAGCTCATGCGCAACATTTAACCCCGAACTCTCAGATCGCGACAAAGACGGCGTGATCGATCGACTCGACAATTGTATCAGCGTTTCCAATCCCGATCAGCTCGATACAGATTTGGACGGCATCGGCGATGCCTGCGATCCATGCCCCAACGATGGTAACAACGAAGACGGCAAAGGCTGCTCACTCACCGTTACACCGCTCAAGGAAATACGCGACAAATTCAACGACGAAACCATCATCTATGGTCCCGTCAAAGTCGAAGGTGTCGTCACCGCCATCGCCAGAAAATATGATGGTTCCGGTATCATTAACGGCGTCTTCATCCAGGCCGAAGACAATTCTGCCGGTATCTATGTTTACACCAATCTCCCGGGACAAACGCTGGTCGCCGGTGACCTCATCGAAGTCAAGGGCAGCACCATGGCCTATAACGGCCTGCTCGAAATCTCGCCAGTCGAATCCATCCAAAAGAAGAGCAGCGGACACACCATCACCCCGGTCGAGCTCACGGCCGCCGGTACGACCCAGAACACAACCGATACCAAGGGACACAACAAGTACGATTCGATGCTGATTCATGTCCCGCAGCTCACCGTCAACACCTACGATGAGACGATCAAAAATAACGCCTATGTCTGCACCGATGCAAACGGCGATACCGCATACATCGACGATTTCGTGATGGGTACACCGGATCTCACCGCCGCCGTCAACACCAACGTCACATACGATGTCACCGGCATTCTGGTCTACGACAATGGCTATTCCCGCATCGCTCCTCGCGATTCGCGCGATTTGATCGCCGGCTTCGGCGTCCTCGAACTCGTTGCCCCCGAAATGGCCGAATATGGTGACTCCGTCAGCGTCACGCTCAACATGACCATGGCTGCCGAAGAAGACACAACCGTCAACATCAGCTGCACCCCCGACACCGCTCAGTGCCCGGCTGCGGTCAATGTGCCAAAAGACGCATCCTCCGCGACCTTCGATATCACCGTCGGCAGCGCAGCCCAGACCCAAATCACCGCATCACTCGACGGAAAATCCGTTTCAACCGCCATCGCCGGTATCGATCCCGCACTGCCACTGGCCATCGCCTCCTACATCCCGGAATCCGTCTCGGTCGCTCCGGGCAAGAGCAAACCGATTACCGTCACACTCAACAAACCTGTTAAAGAAGCCACCAGCATCACACTCAGCTCCAACAATGCCGACGTCACCGTCCCGGCATCCGTAGAACTGGCCGTTGGTGCAACAAGCGCCGAATTCACGGTCACTGCTTCCGCAGCCGCCGCGTCCGGTTCCTCCGCAGTCATCACAGCCGCCATCGGCTCCGAATCCATCACCATCCCCGTCAACGTCGTCAAAGCCGGCTGGGATTACGTCGAAGATTTCGAAGGCATCACCAAAACGTCCACGAGTTACCTCGAGGCCGCCGTCACACTCACCCACGATGACTTCGCAACCGAATTCAAAGCCCGCACAAACCTCGAAAATGGCGATAAAAACTACGCCATCGACGGCAAGGGCGTCATTCTCGGCTCCAAAACCGGCGACGGCAACTACATCAAGATTAAAAACTTCACCGGCGGCGTCGGCAAAATCGACTTCGACTGGCAGTCCTGGGGCGCAAGCTACGACACCGGCACCATCCTCATCACCGTCGGCGGCGTCACAAAAGAACTCAACTTCGACAAATCCGTAACGACCACAACCAAGGCCGAATTCGACTTCAACATCTCAACCGCGTCAGAAATCGAAATCAAACACAAAACCGAATCCGCAAACCGCGCCCGTATCATCATCGATAACATCCGCGTGGCCAACAACTAATCCAACAACTGCCCGCAAATGGGCATAAAATCTCAAAAAGCCCGGTTCCATCACGGATTCGGGCTTTTTTTCATTCTTTTTTTTATGGGCGCGTGCTATGGGCCTGCGGCCCATACGCACTGCGGCTGCTGGCTATGCGCCCTGCGCATACGCCGCAGCAACTACCTGCACGATTCCCCCTTGCAATGGTTTTCTATCGCATCTTTAAGCCGCATCTGAAAATACCGGTTCGTCTCCACCTCATACCGGCGTTTTAAAACATCAATCGCTGCCTGACCGGGGCAATTCTTCAGACTCGAAATCGCCATAAACCGATAAAAATCGGTCGGATGTGACAGAAACGGCTCGATCGCTGCCGGAGCCTGTTCCGGTGCAATTATCGCATACGACCGAATGGCCTGAATCACCATCAGACGGTGCTCCGCCTGTTCGGGATGCGCGAGTATCTTTTCGAGTGTCTCGCGATTCATCGGCGTCGCAAAATAAGACAGCGCCTGAACCGCCCGCATGCGCACCGACAGCAGCACACTGTCATCATCCACAATGCTTTGCAAATGCTTCTCCGCATCCGGGCTGGTCGAAAGCAAATCATCGCGGGACGGAAAATCACAGTGCGCATTCAGAAGCAAAATGATCTTCTCTCGATCATCAAATTCGCGGTTCTCAAGCGTTCGCCGGCGACGCGGCTGATTCGGACGTGCACCGGGAGCCTGCGGATTCTGCGGCAATGATGATACATTCACCTGCATATCCCCTGGTGCCGGCTGCGTCCCGATTTCGCGAGGCGCACTTTCCTGCGGCTGCTGCGACCACGACAATCCCGGAATCACCATGGCTGCCGTCAGTATGTATCCATAGATGCTACGCATTTATCAGACTCGAAAAATCTTCTGTTTCCAAATCGACATCTGCCCCCGAATCCGTTTCGAAATGCAGCGAATCGGGACGACGAATCCGAATCGTATGCATCCCAAGACGATGCGCCCCCGCAAAGTCTTTATGCGGATTATCCGCTATATACACGCATTGTTCAAACGGCGTGTCAAGTGCCATCGCCGCCAGCCTGAACGGGATTTCCGACGGTTTGGGCGCCCGAATCTCGGTCGTAAACAACGGCAAATCGATCCACGGCAAAAGCCCGAGCGCCTGCATCTTCGCCCGCTGCGATGCCAGCGGACCATCGCTAATCACCCCCATGCGCAGATTGCACGATTCTACAAATGCCCGCGCATCCTCGCACATCGCGATATCCGGCATGTGCCTGCGGTACAAATCAACGAGTTCTCCAACTGCATTCGAAAGCCCAAGCGCCTCGCGCGCCAGATCAAACGTATTGCCCCGAATCCCTTCAAGAAAATACCCAAAACAAAGGTCACCAAATTCCCGATTGCCAATCGCACGACCTACCGCTGCAAATCCCGATCGCACATAATCGCGCTCCAGATACAGCGTATCATCGATGTCCAGCAATACCGCCTGAATGTTCCATTGTATGAGTGGATTCTTCATGATTCTCGCTTCATCTCCTTGCCGATTGCCGATTGCCGATTGCACATTCCAATCGCCCCCCTCGCAGCCCCATCATATTCTATCTCACACGAACTGTCCCACAAAACGCGCCGTGATATCAAAAACCGTTGCACACTCCATATCCTGCCCCAGTTCATGGCCCGATCGCTCCAGCCAGTGGATTTCAGCATATCCGCCTACACCATCAAATATATGCTGGCCTGCCGACGGTTTCACGACCTGATCTTTTTTCGACTGAATAATACAAACCGGCACGCGGACTTCTGCAAGCCGTCCTTTGGTCAGTTGCGCAAACTGATACAGCGACGCAAAGCTGTCGGTCGCAAACGACTTGTAGTTCGTACATTTCTTGCGGCACTCGGGATCGTTAAAACTCTCCTGCCCGGGCCACATCTTAAAGAACTTTCCAAGCAGACCGACAAATCTGGACAGCGGATTCACAAATTCAAGCGCTGCAGCCCACGTCACAATTCCCAAAACCTCGGGATGATTGGCAGCCAGATTCAACGTCACAAGTCCACCCATCGAAAGACCAACGATCACCACGCCATCCACGCGTTTTGCCAGATTCTGGTATGCCGCTTCCGCATCCTCCATCCAGTCATGATACGTCACGCCCTTCAAATCCTCTGGTTTTGTGCCATGCCCGCGCAAAATGGGCATCTCGACATCCACACCAAGTGCTTCGAGCGCCGGCACCACGCCATTCACACAATCCAGGCTCGACGTAAACCCATGCAGCAGCAAAACGCCCAGTTTACCAGTCTTTTGCGGCGAAAATTCCCCCTTCTCAACGCAATTATCCCGGGTCACAACCTTATCGCTTTCTTCCTGACTCATCCGACGCTCCATCATGCAAAGATGTTAAACAACTTTCCATCTGGCTTTTTAATGCCCTGTGTTTAGATTGGCAAATTCAGGGCTTAGTCCCTTGACGATACAAGATATAGCCCATTGGCGGGATTCAAAACAGATCCCCACCCCAAATAACGGAGAAAAAGTATGGCTGCCGATAAACCTACAGTTTTTTTGATCGCCTCCCAGATGCCTCAGCAGGAGTTGGGCATCATTGCCCAGTTGCTGCAGTCGCAGGGATTTGCGCAGGCCCGCGACGATAAAGCTCACCCCGGAGTGCTGGCATTCCGCACAAAAGACAACGATAACGAGGTCGTGATTCGATTTTATCAGGAAGTCGGCGCCCTGCGGCTCGAGCTCAAAGGCCCCGTATCGCAGCAAATCGGCATGGCACTCGGCCAATACATGCCTCCCCTCACAGCCGCTCAGCTCGAGGAAATCTATGAGCAGGCCGATTCCGACATGTATCGGCGCATATACGCAATGCTCATGGTGCTCACCTATCCCGATGCAACGACCGCAATGGCCGCAATGCACGAAACCTATTTCGCCAAAGCCAATACCGCAACACGCGAAGGCGTCATTCAGGGACTGGCTTTCATGGAATCCCCCGATGTCGGCCCGGAACTCGAAAAAATCGAAAAAGCCTACAAAGGCGATCCCATTGCAGATCTGGCGCGCAAAGCCATCGACGGCCTCTCCGATCGCGGTTTGGTGCGCGAATCTGCCGAATCTTTCTGCAACAAAGTACGCGCACAAATCGAAGACAATCCCAAAGCCGCTCTGGATCTTATCAAAAAATACGAAGAAGATGCGCCTGCACCCGAGGTGCGCGCCCTGCACGCCAAAGCCCTGCGCCTGATGGGCAATCTCGATGCCGCCGGCAAACTGCTGTTCAATATTCACGCCGACGATCCCGACTGCATCGAAGCCTGGTGTGAACGCGCATTGCTCCACGAATCGGCCGGACTCCTCAAAGACGCCATGTTTGATGTCGAAATGGCGCTCAAACAAGACCCCGACAATGCCGAAGCTTCAGCCATCATGCGCCGCATCGGACTGCTCATCAATCAGGCAGAATCCAGCGACGACGATAAGCTCAAACACCTCTCGCAAGCCCTCGATGCCCATCCCGACGACGTCAATCTGAGATGCCAGCGCGGCGAATGCCTCCTGTCTATGAACAAACCCGACGACGCGCTCACCGACCTGCTCACAGCACAAAAATCCGCACCAAACGACCCAAGAATCCCTCTCTTGCTGGCCGAAACCTACCTCGCCAAGGGTTTCCTCGGTTTCGCACTCGATTACGCAACGCGCGCTCAAAAATCACACGTCCCAACCCAGGAAGTCGCCGCATGGCTGCTCAAACCGCGCGTATTCCTCGCTATCGGACTGCCTCAAAAAGCACACGATGCAATGCACGAAATTCCCGCACCCGTTCGCGCCATGCCCGAAAGCCTGCTATGCGAAGCCATCATCGACGAACAACTCGGACAAACCGACGAATGCACAAAACTCTACGAACTCGTCGGTGCCGGCATCGGCCTCGCTTTCGAGTCCATCAATCCTCGGCTTTATGCCGATCTCCCCATTCTGCGACAGTATCTCGGCGTTCCTGCGCTCGTCATCACACCAAAACCCGAACGCCCGCTCGACAAAGAACCCATCGATCCCTTCTTTAAACGCTGCGACGCCTGCGGCGCACTCACCATGCAGCGACGTACCTATTGCCGCGAATGCGCAAACGGCTCTTTCTTCAGCTGATGTATGTCGCCGCCGCTATCCCGGCTATTGGCCGGGATACACTTGCGGCATGCGGCTATCTCGCCCTATGGCTCGATACGCCGCATGACTATTCTTCCGTCTCATTCTCCGAACAATACGCGATATCTCGCTCATCTTCATCCGGATCTTTATAGGTGTGACAATACTTGTTATCGCCGGCGCACTGAATCGACCACTTTCCGTCCACCTTGCCGTCTTCACATGTCACCGCAGTCAGAACGCCATTAATCTTCTGGCAGAACCCCGTATTCTCGTGCCCCACACAAACTGCATCGGGAATGTTTTCGGCCAGTTCATTGTCATCACAATAGGCAACATCGCTATCCTCGTCATCCACCCTATAGGTATGGCAGTAGGCATCTTTGCCCGTGCAGGCAAGCGTCCACTTCGTGTTGATTTTACCATCCTCGCACATCACTGCAGTGAGTACACCATCGATCGTTTCGCAGAATCCGTCGTTTTCACGGCCTACACAAACCGGATCTGAATCTGACCCCGGAACGCACTCGCCAGCTTCGCAAATTTCATTATCGCCGCAGTGTTCTTTATTCAGGCATTCTGCACAGCTGTTGATGCTCACATCACAATAGGGCGCATCATCCGGATAAAGCGCTGCACACTGTTCATTTGCCGTGCAGCCGCACCAGGCTTCGGTAGCGTCGTTCTCATCATCCACAAAGCACGTAAAACCATCCTCGGTACAATTCAACGCACTGCCTTCTGATACAACGCCATTATCACAGGCGAAAGCCCACGTCGCACCTTTGATCGTCTGGCATTTGGCCTTGATCGATGCGTTTTCACAAGTGAGTTTATCGTCCTCACCATTGTTTTCCCCGTTATTCTCGCCGTTATTCTCCCCGTTGTTTTCCCCGTTGTTTTCCCCGTTATTCTCCCCGTTATTCTCCCCGTTGTTTTCCCCGTTATTCTCCCCGTTGTTTTCCCCGTTGTTTTCCCCGTTATTTTCTCCGTTGTTTTCCCCGTTATTTTCCCCGTTGTTGTTATTATTGTTCTCGCCGTTTTTGTCATTTCCGTTGTTGCTGGAATTGTTCACATCCGCAGCAGCTTTGGTGTTGTTATCATCCTTGCCGCAGGCAGGAATGAGCAAAAGAGAAGCAAGAGCAATCCAAAGTGTCCATTTTTTCATTGTGTTCATTTCCTAAAGATTCGAGTGATTCTGATTCACATACCCAAAAGCACAGCAATACGCTGAAGCCACTGAATGCAGTGCACAAAACCGGCAGTTTTTCTAATCATGATGCATCACCGTCGGCAGCAGCACCCACACACACATACACAGGATAGACAAAAAACTACCTGCATGCAAGATTTAGCCCCCGGGTTTCAGCATTTATGTAGCCGTACAAAGACCAAAAAAAAAGACACGGCCTAAACCGTGTCTTAAAAAAATCGGGACGAGAGGATTTGAACCTCCGGCCTTCTGCTCCCGAAGCAGACGCGCTACCAGGCTGCGCTACGCCCCGCCATCCGCTGTTGCCAGCGAACGGCCGGCCATATACGCGACTCCGGCAAACTTGTCAAGAGAAATTAATCATTATCGATATTAACAAGTGACTTAGCCATTGACCATACACAATATTCAGCAGCAACGAGTCTTTGCAGATATCTCAGGCATCAGGCGCAGAGCGCAGACAGCCAATTTAAGCCTGCCAATAAGCTTTCACGGCCTCATCGGCCTGCTCACGGCTCAGATGCAGCTTCTGGACGAGGTAATCGGCTGTTTCGCTTTGGGTTTTGCCGAAATCGCGACAAGTCTGGGTTGATAGCCAGATACCTTGTTTTTGGCCATTCGCATATCCGACGGCTTCGCCATTCGCATATCCGACGGCTTCGCCATTCGCATATCCGACGGCTTCGCCATTCGCATATCCAGCGGCTTCGCCAACGGCTTTTCCATCTGCAAATCCCTCATTTCGACCTTCTGCTTTCACATCTTTAATCCATTTGGCAATGCGCTCGTCCATGTTCGTTTCTCCTAAGCCTGCCAATAAGCTTTCACGGCCTCATCAGCCTGCTCACGACTCAGATGCAGCTTCTGGACGAGGTAATCGGCTGTTTCGCTTTGGGTTTTGCCGAAATCGCGACAAGTTTGGGTTGATAGCCAGATACCTTGTTTTTGGCCATTCGCATATCCGACGGCTTCGCCATTCGCATATCCAGCGGCTTCGCCAACGGCTTTTCCATCTGCAAATTCCTCATTTCGACCTTCTGCTTTCACATCTTTAATCCATTTGGCAATGCGCTCGTCCATGTTCGTTTCTCCTAAGCCTGCCAATAAGCTTT
>JAEEGL014932358.1_pt1 | contig 15208 bp, 17 predicted proteins | sample 9134231 | NCBI WGS metagenome assembly JAEEGL01 (sample SAMN16246548, study PRJNA631951) | gut metagenome | biome: gut microbiome; feature: rumen; material: fiber-attached | host: Bos | place: Iran: Karaj | collected 2018-10 | reverse complement strand
TTTTTTATCAACGATATTTCTTTCAGTATTAACATAATCACTTATGATAATTTCTTCATCAGTTGTTCCGTAACTTTTTGGATGACGATAAATATCTCTAGCAAAATAAACAACACCAGCTTCAAAGCTATTAAATGATCCTACTTTTTCGATTATCTTACTACCACCAATTACATTGGTTTTTAAGAAATCTTCATTTGTATAATCATTGGTTATTTTTTTTGCTATTGCTAAAACTTTATCTGTATCTAAATTAAACTTACTTGCATAATACTTTATGGTATTATCTTTTTGTCTATTATCAATATAGTTTCCTAAATTCTTAATATATTGATTATCTGTTAGCAAGTTAGCTCCACTATTGTTACCAACATTATTAGAAGCTTGTTCACTAGGTTTATCTATTGTCGCTGAATATGAACGACGATTAGTTAAAACTATTGCTAAAGATATGATTGTAACTATTAAGAATATGGGAATAGCAATGACAAATTGTTTCCTTAATCTTATTCTTCTCATACAAATACCCCTTTGTATGATTTAATTTTACTTGATAAATTTTTTGAAGTCAAATTTCCAAATTTTGATAAAAAAAAGGAGTGTCTATTAACACTTCTTTTTACACTATTCAAAAATATTTGAGAAATTACCATCAATAAAGATAGGTACTTCCTGCCCTTCTTCTGTGATACCAATTATATTTGTATCTTTGTTACCAACCATAAAATCGACATGATTAGTACAATCATTTAGATTATGCATCGTGAATAATTCTTCTTTTGGTGTAATGGTTCCTTTTTCAATGCATTCAGGGAATGAATCTCCTAATGCTAAATGACAAGCAGCATTTTCGTCAAATAAGGTTTCATAGAATATTATATTAGAATTAGAAATGGAAGAGTCATATGGTACTAGTGCTACTTCTCCAAGCATATTAGCATTTTTAGTACTAGATATGATATTACGTAGTGTTTCTTCCCCTTCTTCAGCATGGCAATCAACAGCAATACCATTTTCAAATTTTATCCAGAAATTTCTTATCATATTATCTTGATATGATAATGGTTTAGATGCATAAACAATTCCATTTGCTGATTTACAGTCAGGAGATGTAAACACTTCTTCAGTTGGATAATTTACTAATACTCTTTTAGTATTAGCCAATTCTGAATAACCAGATTGCCATAAGGCTTTATTTGGTAGTTCTATTGTAAAATCAGTTCCTAAAGAATTAGAATATTTTAACTTTTTAAAATGATATGAATTTAGTTTTTGACATCTTTCATTTAATTTAGCTGTTTTAATATCCCAGATTTCTTCTGGATTATCTTTAGTTAGTTCACATACTTCAAAGATTTTCATCCACAAGTCATTTAATGGATTCTTAGAATTTGGGAAAACTTCTTTTGCCCATGCTTCAGTTGGTACTGCTGCTATACACCATGGAACAATTGATTTATCTCTTAAGTCGTCAAATTCTTTCCTGGTTTCAAAAGCGTACATTGTAATATCGCTTAGTTTCTTTTGATCAATATCTTTCATTAATCCCGGTGTTTCAGAAGCAAGCATGACAAATGCTCCACCATTACGAGCATATTCATTCCATTTTTCTTTATTGAAATATTGATGTTTTTTTAGTTCTTCTAGAGTTAACTCTTTTAGGACTGAATGTTTAAGATGAGAATCTGTTATATCAAAATAGATATCTTTGACTCCTAGTTCTAATGCTTTATCAGCAACAATTCTTACGAAATCTAATCTTTCACTATTTGCACTGATAAATAAAGGCTGTCCTTTTTCAACTTTTAAACAAACATTTAAGATAACACTAGCATATTTTTCTTGTAGTTCTTTCATATTGCGCCTCCTTATTTATTATAGCATAAAAAAAGTAAGAAATAATTCTTACTAAAATTTGTAAACAACAGGATCTTCTGTAAATGAATAGATTGTTGCAACAGCATTGTCAATAACAAATACTACTGTATTACCATCATTTTCATCATACATACTTCTTAGTTCTGGATATGCATCTAACATAGCTTTTCTTGCTACAGTACGATCATCTTCTTTGGCAGTTCCCTCTACTCTAATCCATTTACCATCATACATAGCACAAATTTCAATATTAGGATTTTCTTTCATTTGGGTTGCTACTTTTTTAGAGTTACCTGTTTGGATATATAGTTTATCTTGAAAGATATTAACAGTTCCAAAAGGTCTTACATGTGGTTGATTATATTCAACAGTTGCTAAATAATAAGTTCCAGCATTTTTTAAAAATTCATAAGTTTCTTTCATATTATCACTCATTTCTAAGTCTATTATAACATAAAAAAATAGTAATGCTTTTACTATTTTTTTCTTAATACTAAGACATCATCTGTTCCTTTGCCATTAGCACCCGGTACATTGATTACTTCTGTATCTTGAAAGTCTTCAAGATATATGGATTCACTTTCTTTGTGTCCTTCGTAGAAGTAACCATAATATAAGGCACCACCTGGTTTTAGAGAGTATTTATATAACTCAGCAATTGTCTTTTTGAATTTTTCTATATCTCTTTGATAATTAATAATATTAGATAAATAAATACGATCATAACTTCTTCTTAATTGTCTAGGAAGATTATTAACATCACAATTATAAATATCTCCTGCAACAGCATCATATAGACTCTCTTTTAAAATCATAAAGTCTTGTTGATTAAAATAATTATTACATCTATCATAAGTACTTAATGGTAGTAATGAATAGAATAAATTGGTATTAAAGATTGATGCTCTACCATACATAAAGTATTTGTGATACCAATCCCAGAATTCTCTTGTTTCTTCTGATAATAGTCTTTTTACTTTATCATAACTTTCTTTACTTGAACTGATGAAATGAAGAAATTGATCAAAACTAGTATTTCTAATGATTTCATCTTTTAGCTCTGTATAGACAGTAGTTAATCTATTAATATCAAAAGTATCTATTCTACTTGCTCCACATACTAATGCGTTGTAGCGTTGATCGCCAGATGCTTCAACTGTTAAGACATCTTGATCAGTGGCATCTGTCATGTACCCTTTAATATTTTCCGTAGCAAACGGATATATTCGATCATATTTTTCAAAGTTAGGGCCACGATTTAAATTATATCCATCAACTATAATAGCTTGCGCTTCTATTTGATCTCTACTCATAATAATTTCCCCTTTTTAACTATTCCTTTTATCTTTTTACAACAACATTATCGCCTACAGACATAATGTCATATAGTTCTAATGCTTTATCATATGGAAGATTTACACAACCATGGCTACCATTTGTTTTGTAGATTTCTCCACCAAAATGAGTTCTCCAGGTTGCATCATGTAATCCTTCCCCACCATTGTATGGCATCCATACATTTACATAACTATTATATGTTTCTCCATCTGTTAGGTAACGATCACGTTCTTTATTATATACTTGGAAGATACCTTTATCAGAACAACGTTGTGGATTATCCATTCCTGTTACTGTTGGAGATGAGAAGACTATTTGATTTCCACTATAAGTAATAGCTATTTGGTCACTTTCATCAACGATTGTAACAGTTGGTGTTAAGACTTTAGCAACTGTTTTTTTAATATATCCGACTTGGTTTTCATATGTACGAACTAAATAATAATCTTGGTAAGTTCCAAATACTTCACCTGTTTCAAATTGAGGTACTAAACCAATGGCATCACCATTAGGAGCGCTATATAAAGTTGCATCTGTAGTTACAGCAATAATTTTTTGAACGCTACCTTCGATACCAAGAGTTTCAACAACAGTAGTACCAGGTACAAATGCTGAACCTCCATTATATGCTACTTCATACCAACCATTTTCTAGTCTAGAAATGATTTTTAAAGTATAACCTGTACGAAGTAAATCTAATTGCATTGCGCCTTCTGATGGACCATTATAGATTTTTGTATTGGCAGTTGCTTGAACAACGGGAACTATTTGAGCAAGATTATTGCCTAATGAATAATCAGAATAAACATCATATGAAAGAACATCGAGCATGTCTTCTCTAACGAATCCTAATAAGGTATCAGTTCTTACTAAATACCAACCATTGTTTGATTTTCCTAAGACATCAACTTCAGTATTTATAGCTAAAGATTCTTGAATACCATATTCTAATGATGGACCTAATCTTAAGTTAACATCATTTTTATTGATTGTTCCTCTTGTTTTCATTTCTTTATATGTATAAGTTGAACTACTATCAGATCCATATTGCATTGTAAAGTCTCCACAAACGAATCCTAAGTGATCGTTGTATCTAACTAAATCCCAACCATTTTCTGTAGTTAATAAACGTTCAGCAGTTTGATTAATTTCAATACCACCAATGCGAGTAGATTCAACATCATTTGCTAAGCGCATGTTGATACCACTAGTAGCTACTATTTGATCTTCTTGAGTCATGAACTCCGCATTAGCAATAGTAAAACTACCAGCACCTAAGGTGATAGAACCTGTTATTAGTAAGCTTATTAAATATTTATTGATTTTTAAATTCTTCATAATAAATACCCCCTTGCTTTGTGTGCTAAATATAATAACACTTGAAGGGTTAATAGTCAAAAAAAAGCGCTATTTTTAAGCATAAAAAAAAGAAATTTCTTTTTTTAGTTTTGAACAAAGAAATTCCTTTTGATAGTTTCGTTTTTTATAACAAAGAAGGATACTATACATGTAATAAAACATAATATTATAGCTATTATTTGATCTGCTTTATAGCACTTAGTAAGTGATGATACGACATCAAATCCTTCCATATCAGCTAACTTTTCAATATGTTTACTTAGTTGACTATAAAAATTCCATAAATATAAACCAATCAAACCAACCGTCATTATAGAAGTTGCTAGGATATACTTCTTTTGATTTTCAATTGATAAGTATACTTTTCTAAAACGATCTCTAACAACTAACCAAGCTATAAAGATGACTGCAGCATTGCAAACTATAATAGTGAAGATATTAGAAATATTTAGTCTTCTAATGTATGAAGTATCAACTTCACTTAAAGTTATTTTAGAACTAATATTGAATATCTTATATGATAAATCATTAATAAATTTATTGAAGAATAATTCAAAAATGATTTCACAGATTATAAAACTAGCTAAGCTAAAGATTATAGCTTTGGAAAGTTTTTCTTCTTTTTTTAAGCGATGTTCTTCAGGCATTCTTTCTGCTAAAGGTCGATTGTCATTCATTATTTGTTGTTGGATTTGTTGTTGCATTTGCATTTGATTAGCAACTCTTTGAGCATTTAACATACGATTATATTCTTCTGGATTAATGGTATCAGCTGGGATATCTTCTTCAGTCATTGGTTGAGGAATTCTTTTAGGAATTGGATCACCAGTTGGAATGATACTTCTAAAGGAATGATTATTGTTATCCATGTATATCAACTACTCTCTATTCTTTATTTTAACAAATAATTGTTAAGATTTTAAGGCTTTAAATATTTTTTTCCATAAATGTTCACCAGAATAATTTAAAATTCCAACTTTATATACTTTTAATCCTTTTTTATAAACTATTATCAAGAAGATAGTTTGAATAATAATTGCTATAACAATTGATAGAATTGATGCTTCACCAAGCATGTATAATGCTGGTGAAATAAGCAAACTAATTAACGGAATAAAAGACATTATTTTTATGAAATGTGAACCATTATAGATTATGGCAAAAATTGATAGATAAAAACCAATGGTTACAATCAACATTAATGGTGTTTGTAATTGTTGGAAATCATCAATATTAGTTGTCATTGATGCTAAGACAGCAGCTAAGACCGCATATGTTACCAAGGTAATAACAAAGAAGATTATTACTAAAGGTAATATATGAAGTATTGTCGTAAAGATGCCTGGGGTTATAAAGTTCTTAACAGCTGAGGAAATCATTTCACTAGTATCAGTTATAACACTAGCTGTATGACTTTTAATAAATGATGCTATTCCTATTGAGATTATAACACCAAGTATTTGGCAAAAGATAAATACTGTACAAGAAATAATTTTAGCTGCTAAATGATCTTTTGGTGAAACATTGGTGATAATGTATTCCATACTCTTAGATGTTTTTTCTTCATTGATTTCGGCACCAATCATTTGAACAAGGGTAACAATAAGGAAGAAGAATGGTAAAATCATGACAACCATAACAATGGCTCCTACTTCCGTATCGTTATTACTTGCTTTTTTATCTTGTACTGGTTTATCCTCTTTTTCTAAGATAATCGATTTTAATGATACTCCACTATTAATTTTATGTAATTGTTCTTCGGTTAAACCAGAATCTTTAATAGCTATATCATAGTGAAGATTATCTAAAACACTTAATATAAATGTTCTAGTAATATAACTAAGATTAATATTTGAATAAATATCAGCTCTTATGTAATTATCTTGATCTTGGTCAACAACCAAAATATAGATATTGTTATTATTCTTAGCTCTTTCTTTTAAGACCTCAAGATTTTCTTTTGATGGCTCAATGATATATTCAGAGGCCTTAGAAAAATCTTGAGAATGTTTTTTTAATTCTTCAGTTAAATATTTAGTATTGTTTGTATTATCTACTAAGATAATTCTTTTTTCTTTTTCAAAGTCGCCACCAAATAAAGAGATAATATTACCAATATTAAATATTATTATTAATGTTATTAGCATAAAGATATTTATACCAATAAACCATTTGGATGTTAGTTTTTTCTTTAAGCTAGTAAAGATTAAATAATTTCTTTTATTCATATACTTCACCTACTTTAGAAACAAATATTTCATCTAGAGTTGGATCTTCAACAAAGAATTTAATAATATTCTTTCCTTCTTTAACTACTTTAAAGACATCATTAACAATGTCTTTAGATTCTACTCTAATGATGTATTCTTCTGGAGTTTTATCAACATTGATAACTCCTTTAATATCTTTAACTTTATTAATTGGAAAATCACCTATGATATGAATACTTTTCTTACGGTAATTTTCTTTAATCTCTTTTAGACTACCTTCTAGTATTGATTTTCCTTTTACAAGAATTAGTAATCTTTCACAGAATAGTTCAACATGTTCCATACGATGCGAAGAAAAGATAACTATAGAACCATTATCACTCATTTCTCTTAATACTTCGACTAACAAAGATACATTAAAGGGATCTAAGGAAGTAAATGGTTCATCCAAAATTAAGAGTTTAGGATTGTTTATAACGGAAGTTATGAATTGGAGTTTTTGTTGATTTCCTTTGGATAGTTCTTTAATCTTTTTGTGTTTGAACTCTTCCATGTTTAATCTTTTTAACCAATAATCCATTTTCTTATCGATATCTTTTTTATTCATTCCTTTTAAACGACCATAGTATTCTATTTGTTCATCAACAAACATTTTAGTAAATAAACTACGATCTTCAGTTAGAAATCCTATTTTATCAGTTACGGTATAATCAATTGGTTTATCATCTAAAGTTATTTTGCCCGTTTCTGTTTCTAATAAATTAACAATTAAACGGAATGTTGTTGTTTTACCAGCACCATTTACTCCTAATAAACCAAAGATTTCTCCTTCTTTAACAGTAAATGACAAATCATCTACAGCTTTAAGATCATCATAACTTTTGGAAATATGTTCTACTTTTAACATAAGTCACCTCCAATAAAAAAAAATAGCTTAATAAGTATTAAGCTATTAAATTATTAACTTGCTAAGTCGTCAGCTTCTGCTTGAATTGCATTTTCAGTAGCTTCAGCAGATGCTCTAGCAACTTCAACAGCTTTTGCAAATCTTTCTACAGCATCTGTATAATCGTCGAATTTTGTTTTTAGTTCAGCAAATTTATCTTGTAATGAATTACTTGCATTACCTGAGAAGTTATCATCTTCATATACTCTACCCATTGTGGCTCTAAAGTCTTCAAAGATAGCTCCCATTTTCTTTGAGCAATTATCAATTGTATTTATACTGTTTTTAACACTACCGTGTTCAATATCAGTTTTTCTATCGTAAATTGTATCCATATTATCCTCCCTAACCATTAATCTCGTCGATTATGCCATCTTGATTCTCAATTACTTTGTTTCCAGCTCTAACACAGAAACCTCCGTATTGATTAATTACTTTGGCCATGTTTTCAAGGTCTTCACGACGTTTGTCAATTTCTTTTTTAATTTCCATTGCTTCTGGAGAAATATATTCATGTGCAACCATGTTTTCTAAAGTTTCATATACTTTATCAATATCGCTTTTGAATTCTCCACTATATCCATTGATTTTGTTTCCTTCTAAGATTAAAACTTCTGGATCTGCTACAAATCTTCCCATATTCTTTCCTCCTATGTTTATTTGTACTCTTTATACCTTACTTATAACATTTTTTTATCTTTATGTAAATAGACTTTACATTAACTTTCCTTTTCTTCTAGAGCATCTTTTTCGTCCTCTTTGTACTCGTCTTTGTATTCGTCTTCGTACTCATCATCGTACTTTTTCTTTTTTTTATCTTCTTCTTTTGATAGTTCACTTATTTGACTAGTCCAATCCTTTATACTCTTTTTAGCATTTCTTATATCATCTTTGATGCCCATTTTAGCTTTGTAATATAATTTAGCATTTTCCATTTGATAATCTGATAATTTAGCAGTTACTAATGGATCAATTACTGATAAACCAGCTAATTCGATACATCTATTAAGACTTCTAGTAAATGTTTCTAATTCTTGTTGGATATCGTCATATTTTTTTATTCTTCTTGTTTCTTGTTCTATTTTTTCTTCAAGAAACTTTTTTTCTTTACTCTTATCCATATTACTTTTGATAACTATACTTACCACTAGGTGTTATTGCTGTAACTTTATTCTTGAAAGTAGATATCTCATCAAAGGCTGCTTTAAGAATATTTTCTGCTTCAGCATATTTAGCAGGTAATCCTTCTACTTTTTCGATTAACTTATCTAACTCCGCCAATGTTTGTTCAGCAAGAAATATTTGTGATTTTATATATGAACTATCATACGCTAATTTGGTTGTATAACCGGTTGATCCGTCCGACTTTTTATAAGAAACAGTAACGGTTTCGGTTAGCATTTGCTCAAGATTTTGTTTACTATCGAAGCAAATCTTTCTTTCGTTTTTATACTCTTCAAGTTTTGAAGTGTCTAAACATTTATAAGGACTCATGTAATTCTTTAAGATGGTTAAAGCTTTTTTGATGGCATCGGATAGATGCAATGCAACTTCAACACGTGATGCTAAGGCTTGGTCATAAACTCCTAACTTAGATCTTACTTTGTCCCATTGTTCACCAGTTAGTATTGCACTTGAACCTTCAACGAATGATTTAATTGAATTACCCGTTGAAGTAGCATCCTTAGAATCTTGCTCTAAAGTTGAGAAAGTAGAAAATGATAAGGCTGCATTTAATTCATCTAAATATACTTTAGTCATATTCTACCTCCGCCCCTTCTAAGAATTTCTTTTCAATTTCTTTGAATTCTAATTCGCTATATGAATCTGGTTTGATATAAACATCAATCTTATCATTATTTAATAACAATTTATCAACATAGTCTTCGTAATGATATTTAACGAAGATATCTGGATAAGCTCTTTGAGCTTCAGAATTGTTATCATATTTATATTCATATTTGATTTCTTTGATTTCAGCACCTTCATATGTAATTAAAGCATGGTGTCCATCTTTGAACTTGTATTTTAAGACTTTTTCTCCTTCAGTTGTAGCAGGATCAACTGGAGTAGATGCTCCACCACAGCCGCCACTTGAACCACATGCACTACCTGATGAACCACAAGCACTACTTGATGATCCACAACCAGCATTGGATGGATCAGGGCTGTATACTTGATCTGTTTTCTTTGGTGGTACATAAGTTGATTCTGGTTTAGTACCTGCTTCGTATGGAGTTTCAACTATCTTACCAAGTTCTTCAGCTCCTGCTGCTTGATCATTATCCATATCAACCATAGCTTGAGCATAGCTAAGTACTGATTCTGCTTCTATAGCTAGGGTTGTTAATAAGGCATTAACTACTTCAAAGTAAGCATTAACATATAAGCCAATGCAACCAGGAATTCCATCACTACTTCTAAATCCTTGTTGACTTAGATTTGTTAAGTATGATGAACCTTTAACCATACTTCTAATTTCATTCATACTAGTTTGAACATAGTATAAATCAGAAGATACGGTTCCAGTTGAAGATGTTAAGTGTAAATCTTTTAGGTATGCTAAGGTACCCATATCATCATTTTGAACTTTAGATGATTTAATATCAAAAGCATCAACTTCTAAGATTTTATTAAGATCTGGTATTCTTGCTTTTCCTAAATATGATGTTACTAAGTCAGCATAATCTGCTTCGACATATTTGCCGGTTGCTGGGTCTAACTTAACTAAATTATAGGTAACTTTACCTCCCATATATTTACTATTACCGAATTCATCTGCATATCCTAAGATAAAGTCAGCGAAACGGTTGATAATAATATCGTCGTTATATGCCATATGGTCACCAGAATTGGATTGTAACCAATACATATTGTAACCATTTTCTTCGCCCTCTTTAAGCATTCGCATACGATGTTGATTTCCTTTAGGGTCAACATATATTATCGGAACCCCAGCATCGATAATCGCTCGATAGTTTTCCGGGTGTTCTACTTTACTTGCGTCGTTGGTTGTATTGTTAACAACCATTGTTGCATTAACATCCGGGTGCTCGGTTAATAATCTATTTAAACTGTCGTAACAGCTATAACCACTGGCACTAAATGACATTTGAACAACGTCAGTAACTTTAATACCATTTCTACTTAAGGCATTATAAGTATCGGTTAATAAGTTATTAGCATTATCGTGGTATGCTGTGTAGGAAATTGCTACGATATAATCTGGAGGATTATTTCCTTCAATTACTCTACGCCATGCTCTGGCATCATTTCCACTTCCGCCATCACCTGGTAAGAAAGATACCATTGACATATTACCTGAACAATTAGGTGGGAAATAAAATTCGTTCCCTTTAGTATCTTTACAATAGTAACCACCATTGCTAAGTTGTTGAACTTTTTTAAAATTTCCACTTTCTAATAAACTTTTTAGGCTCATTATATCACCTCTATTATCTATTTAATGATATCATTACAAGGAAAAAAAGTAAATTGTCTTTCCCTTATTTATTGTAAATTATTACTTAAAGCAAATATTCTTTATTGATATCAATTCTTTATTATTAAAATCTAATCTAAATACCTCTGGAGCATCTAATGCTCCATCTAATAAAATATTACCTTTATAAGTCATTTTAACATTCTTAGTTTGATCAATATAATCTAAACTAGCAAATTGTAGAAGATAAAAACAAATAGCATAACCATGGGAAAAAATGGCAACTTTTTTGTCTTTATTATTAGTTATTATTTCATCTATTACTTCATTCATTCTTTTTAAGACATCTCTTCTTGATTCGCCACCATCAGTTTTAAAATCTAATTCAGTATATTGTCTAATAAACCAATCAGGATACACATCTTCATTTGGTTTTCCTACTCTTCTTTCATCAAGTCGTTCATCAATATTAGCTTTTAGATTTAGTCTTTCTAATAAGTATTTAGCAGTTTCAAAAGTTCTAACACATTTACTTATATATACTTTATCAACATCTTGTAATTCTTCTAGTTTAGCAAGTTTTTTAGCCTTCTTTTCACCATTAACACTTAAGATGTCTTTTTCATTTTGTACTAATGGTGAATCAGTAGAATTAATACTTTCAATATAACGATGACTGATTCTTTCAGAGTGCCTAATTAGGTAAATTGTTGTCATATTATCACCAATATTATTATAACATGAGATATAATTAAGATGGTGATGATATGATAAGTGAAAACATTAGAAGAATACTTAATAATATTACTGTTAGTAGATTGATTGCGGTTTCTAAAATTAAACCTGTAAGTGATATTATGGAAGCTTATGAAGCTGGAATTAGAGATTTTGGGGAGAATCATGTTCAAGAAATCTTAGAAAAGATTGATAAACTTCCTAAAGATATTAGATGGCATATGATTGGACATTTGCAAACTAATAAGGTAAAAGATATTGTTGATAAGGTTTATTTAATTCACTCTGTTGATTCGATTAAGTTAGCTAAGGAAATCGATAAACAAGCCAAGAAAAAAGATATAGTTGCTAATATCTTATTAGAAGTGAATATAGCTAAAGAAGAATCTAAATATGGCTTTATGGAAGAAGATTTAGGAAGTGCTTTAGAAGAAATAAGAAAGCTAGATAATGTTAAGGTCCTAGGTTTAATGTGTGTAGCCCCAAATACGGATACACCTGAAGATAATCGTAAATATTTTAAAGAGATGAATGAGTTAAAGAAAAAGTATAATTTAGAAATCTTATCGATGGGTATGAGTAATGATTATGTAATAGCTGATGAAGAAGGCAGTACTTATATTAGAGTTGGTACTAAAATATTTGGAGAAAGAGATTATACAAAATAAAAAAAGCAATTATTACATTGCTTTTTTATTTGGCATTTCCATGCCGACATGTTGATAGAATTCTTCTTTAGAATGAGTTTTAGCATATTCAAGTAAATCAATAATCCCATTATCTTTGGCGTAATCTTGAACATTAACACTGATAGGATGATTAGATGCATATTCAGATACTTCATAGAAGTTTTTATCATATGGATATCTATCTCGACCAAATTGTAACCACATTTGTGACCAGGTCATACCACTTGCTAGTAAGGCTTGAACGGCAGGATCTTCCATTGTCTTGTTACCTTCTTGATTATTTAAGTCAACACATCCCTCTTCGTCATATAATTTAGATTGAATATCACATTCTAATTTATCACAATAGTAAGCAAATTTTGCTTCTGGTGTTTTTCTTTCATCAAATTCAAATATTAATTCTTGGATTTCTTCTTTATTAACAAAGTCTCTTAGGGCTATTTCAACTGCTTTATGGCCGATATATTCTTTGATATCACGATCAATTTGGAATTGAGTTAAATCACCCATTAGGATTTCTTCCATTTCATGAACTGCTAACATCATTACAACTTTTCTTAAATCTAAATCATAGCCATAAGTTGAGTGCATAAGGATTGCTAACATTTGAACACCATATACATGTTCAGCAATACTTTCTACTCTTTCTCTATTAACATGCCAGTCTTTCCAACCGGTTCTTACTACTTTTTTTAAATGATTACATAAGGAATAACACTTTAATACCTTTTCTGCTTTATTCACCATAAACCCACCTCATAGTTTGCTATTATAACATAAGTTGCTATTTTTGGAAATTTTACTTATAATACTCTTCGGAAGTGATATCTATGACAAAGATTATAGATTTTAAAGATGGTATAGATAATTGGGAATTAGAAGAAATTAAGAAAAGTTTTACTGATGGTAAGTTAGTAATTTTTCCTACGGAAACAGTTTATGGTATTGGAGCGAATGCTTTGGATAAAAATGCTGTAGATAGTATTTTTATTGCCAAAGGTAGAGCACAAGATAATCCTTTAATTGTGCATATTTCTAATTTCGAAATGTTAAAAGATCTCGTAGAAGAACCTAACGAAATAGAGCAGAAATTAATTGATACTTTAATGCCTGGACCTTTTACTTTAATTCTAAAGAAAAAGGAAGGCGTTATACCTGATAATGTTACTTGTGGATTAGATACAGTTGGTATAAGATTTCCAGAAAACAAGATTGCTCAAGAAATTATTGAATATACAGGTTTACCTATTGCTGCACCTAGCGCCAATATTTCTTCTAGACCTAGTGGAACTAATATCGATGATATTAAAGATGAATTTGATGGTAAAGTTGATTTAATTGTTGATGGTGGTGATACGAAGATTGGTTTAGAATCTACGGTTTGCAAAGTTATTAATGGTATTCCAACAATCTTACGTCCTGGTAAGATTACACCAGAAGATTTAGAAGCTATTATTGGTAATGTTGATATTGATAAGCATGTATTTGAAAGTACTAAGAGTGATGAAAAAGTGGAATCTCCTGGTATGAAATATAAACATTATGCTCCGAATACAAAATGTATTTTAATCTATGGTCATACTGATCAAGATTATATTGATTTAATAAATCAACATAAAGAAGAAAAAACTACACTAATTGGTTTTACGGAACATAAAGATTTATTTAAAGATGTTATTTATCATGATTTAGGTTCTAAAGATAAATTAGAAGAAATATCTCATAATATCTTTACTCTACTTCGTAAAGCTGATAAAGATAATTCAGATATTATAATTATTGAAGGAGTCGAAAAGAAAGGTTTAGGTATTGCTATTATGAATAGATTACTTAGATCTTGTTCATTTAATTATTATGAAAAATAAAAAAGAAGCATTAAACTTCTTTTTCTTTGAAAATAAAATATTTTTGAATAAAATAAGCAACGAAGAATAAACTTGTATCTACAATCATCTTGATTATGATTTGTGGTAATGGTAAATGTCTTAGTAACCATACTAAAATAGCACTAGCAATCATCTGCCCTATGATCATAGTAATAAATGGAATTAATTCTCCTAAACTTGCTTTCTTGGATTTAAATACCCATTTTTTATTCCAAATAAACATTAAGATGGTAGATACTATTCTCGAAATTAAAGTTGCTATTGAAATTACTACTAAACTTTTACTATTGTTAGAAATAATTCTAAAGATAGTTAAATCAATAGCAGTAGTAACAATGGAAACTACTGATGCTTTTAAGAATTGTTCTTTCTTTTTCATAGCATCACCACCAAATATATTATAGCAAATAAAAAAGTATCTTATGATACTTTTTTATTATTGAATTCTAACTCTTCTTCTAGTTGCAACACCAACAAGAGTTCCTACTAGAATGAAGATATAGTTTGCTATATAGAATACGTCTTTGTCTACATATGTATCAGGAGGTATTTCCTCACCTTGAGTATCAGTTATGATATTAGTGATATTGAATCCTTCAATTTCAGTTTCATAATCTTCTACTGGTAATTCTTCAATAGAATATGTAATCTTCTTACCATTATTGAATTTATATAGGTTCTTAACTTCATATTCCCAATCAGAATCTGCAGATACTACTAATGTA
>JAEEGL011824057.1_pt1 | contig 15208 bp, 14 predicted proteins | sample 9134231 | NCBI WGS metagenome assembly JAEEGL01 (sample SAMN16246548, study PRJNA631951) | gut metagenome | biome: gut microbiome; feature: rumen; material: fiber-attached | host: Bos | place: Iran: Karaj | collected 2018-10 | reverse complement strand
CCCGAACCTCAACTGGTACGTGGGACACAAGCTGGAAAGCTGCTCCCTGGTGCTTGCCGCCCTGTTCCTGCTGCTGTTTTTCCGGGAGTGCTTCGGCAGGGCCAACAAATGGTTCGAACGGGCGGGCTGGGCCGTCACCGGCCTGGCCCTCGCCTATTACATCCTGCTTCCCTCCGTGATCTATACCAGGTACGCCGTGCCGGTGAGCGACGCGGTGGCGCTCTACGCGGTCATTGCCTGCGTCCTGCTGATCATCCGGGCCGTGAAGCAGCGGGATCGGCTCACCGTCTCCCAGCAGTATTATCTGGCGGGGATCGGGATCGTCGCGTTCGGCGCGATCCTCGGCGCGGTGCGCGCGGGACCCTACATGGAGCTTTTCCAGGTGGCCCTGATCCTGTTTGAGATCATCCTCACCATCGGTCTGGCCGTGGAGTTTCAGACGGTCCAGCGGGCGTTTGAGGAATCCGCGCAGCGGGAAAGCGATCTGCGCCGCATGAACGAGGCCATGGAGCGGACCCATGAGCTGCAGCAGAACATGCTGGCGATCATGAACCACGAGATGCGCACGCCGCTGACCGTCATCGCGGGCTACGCCGACAAGGTGTCCATGCAGACGAAGGATGAAAGCGCCATCCGCTCCCTGCGCTTCATCAAGCAGGAGGCGCTGCGCCTGGGCCGCATCGTGGAGCAGAGCGAGGACGGCACGGTCAGCGCCCTGTCCGCCGCCCGGATGGAGTCCGTGGATCTGAACGCCCTGTTCCGGGACGTGCAGGCGTTCTGCGCGCCGATCTGCGAGAAAAGGAACAACGCCCTGGCGCTCCGCTGTCCGAACGGGCTGTCCGTCTGCGGCATACGGGACAGCCTGCTGCAGATGCTCTACAATCTGGTCATCAACGCCAGCCGTCATACCCGGGGCGGGCGCATCCTCCTCCTCGCCGAAAAGCAGGACCGGGAGGTCCTCATCTCCGTGCGCGACAGCGGCGACGGGATGGACGAGGAAACCATCGCCCACGCTTTTGACCGGGGCTTCACGAAGGACGGCGGCCACGGTCTCGGGCTCGCCCTGTGCCTGGAGCTGACGGAATACCACGGCGGTCGGATCTGGATCGAGCCGAACGACCCCGAAAAGGGGATCACCGTGTTCATCGCCCTGCCGGATAGAGAATAATTATTCAGTCCGGGGGACCCGCCCCCGAAACCTTACAATTGCGTAAGGTTTCAACAACGGGCGTTTTATTCGTGTTATAGGAAAAAGGAAGAAACAGGAAAATGTAATAAATATTGGGAGGAAACGGATATCATGAAGCACAGAATCTTCGCGGCAGGATTGAAAAAAGCGGCGTGTCTGCTGCTGACCGCCATGCTGGCCCTGTCTCTGGTGAGCCCGGCTCTGGCGGAGAGCGTCAGCGACGAACCCACCAGCAACCTGAGCAATGCGGAAGCGATCTTCAGCCAGGATGAGGTGCTGCCTGCGGAATACTCCACCCTGGCCGGCAACCTTTACGGGACAGGCAGCCAGCCGTTCCTTCTGTCCGAACAGAACGAGCTGTATCTGTACCGGAGTTCCTATGATATCGAGAACGCCTACTATTACGACAATCTGGACATGACCGTTACCTCGGAAAGCGACGGAAATGCCTGGGTCAAAAGCCCGAACAAGGTCAACTCCGGCCAGCATGTGGTTTCCACCAGCGGGATCGGCAACGGCAACAGCGGCTACCGCTATATGCAGGGCGTCGGCTTTGATGCCACCGGCAGCGGCCGCAAGGATCACGCCGCCTTTGTGGCCTGCTCTTCGGATTACGATCTCTGCTGTCTGGTTCAGAACCCGAAAACGGGCGCAGTTTACAGCGTCCAGCTGGGGGACTGCAGCTGGATCGGCTCGGCGAATCCGCATTATTTCGAACTGACGAACGTGATGGCCATCACGGCCGGCGACTACGATAAGGACGGCAGGGATTCCCTGATCGTTTACTGCTGCGGCAGCGGGGACGACGTTTCTCTCTTTGAGGTAAAATTGAGCGGCAATTCGCTGCAGGCCGAACGGATCCTGGATCTCGGATCGGTCCTCGTCAACGATGAATATGATCAGGACGGCAGCATAAAATACAAAGCCTTTGTCAGCCTGACGACCGGCGACTTTACCGGGGACGGCAAAGAACAGTTTGCTTTTTCGGTCGGCTTCCATAACACGTCCGGCAGCGCAAAAGACGGCTGGAAGAACAAGCAGGTCAGCGGCCCGGAATTCTTCGCGACCGGCGTGGGCATCGGCTCCCGGGGAGACGACTGGTCTTTCAGCGATATGATCTGGATGTACGACCGGGGCGCCCGGACTTCTTTGAACGGGTCGACGGAAGAATATCCGTATACCATGATGATGGGCGGCGCCATTGCGGCCGGCGACGTGGACGGCGACGGCCTGGATGAGATCGTTGCGGTCGGTTATACCTCCAACAGCGTCAAAGGAACGCTGGTCAGCGGCAAATTCAACAGCATTTCCGGCGTCGGGGATATGGACCAGTACTATTACGTGACTTCGGTGATCAACTGCGTGAAGGGAGGCTATACCCGCACCTCCCTGTCGAAGCTGTCCATGAGCACCTTCATGAAATACAGCGTCGACAATTATAAGGACAGCCGCTACGTCTATCCGCAGATCAGCGTTGCCTGCGGGAAAACCAACGGTAAGGTCAAAGAGGAGGACGTTTTCATCGGCGGCATCCTGTATTCCTTCAAATCCGGCAGCGGCAGCGCGGTTTTCACCCCGCTGCTGATGACACAGACGTTTGAAACGATCCTGAAAGATAATACAAAGACAGACGTGTTCTGGGTCGACAGCGTCGCCGTCGGCAACTTCGATCACAACGACGTCGGCCGTGAACAGTTCGTATATACCGTATGGTTCAAGGAAAAGGGGGAGCGCAACTGCAACGTCTATTGGGGTGTCGCGGGCGGCGCGGAATATGACGATTCCAAGGATTCCTCCGGAAATATCACGGCTTTCGGGACCTGCACCAAATATGCCGGCAGCGACATCCGGGGCGATTACGGCAATTACGTTTACGAGGACTATACCAAAGGGTCCAAGATCCTGAAGGAAAAGAGCGGCAACTACATGAGCGTGGTCCCGCTGGCGCTGGACCTGGACGACGACGGACTGCTGGCCCGTTACAGCAAAACCGGCTGCGTCTATACGGACCCGGAGGTGCTGGCTGTGCTGCAGGCCGGTCCGTATTTCTCCGAGATCGACGACCTGGGCGGCTATCAGGACCCCTGCGGAACGACCTATTCCATTGAAACCAGCTACGGATATACCAGCTCGACCGGAAACAGCGTTTCCTTCGGCGCCGGCTTCGCCGGCGAGGTCTCGGCGGGCTGCGGCAAACTGTCGCTGGAGCTGGGCTATTCCCTCGACTGGTCCGAGAGCTTTGAGAAGGCCTATGAGGAGAGCTCCACAGCGTCCTTCCTCGTGCAGGAACGCGACGCCGTCGTGGTCTCCCGGACGCCGGAGCTGTGGTACTGCTTTGACATCTACCAGAACGGGAAGTGGATCGAAAACGGCCACACGATCCAGGTCCCGCTGGCGCCCACCTACTATCTCCTGAGCATAGAGGATTACAACAGCTTTGCGGACGCCTACAACAAAAAGATCGGGAGCGAGGCGCTGAATGAGATCACGGAAACGGATCTTCCGGCAGACAACGAGGGGGATCCCTTCCATTACTGGAAGACCTGGGCAGACGCCGGTGCTTCCGGCGGGGCGATTTCCAAGCAGGCCTACCGGCTGGGCTACGCGGGCGGTGCGATGACCAGCGAATGGTCCGCTTCCGCATCGCAGACCGAAAGCACGGAAACGGCGCACGGCTTCAGCTACAATCTGACGCTGCAGTTCGGCGGCGGTGTCGGCGGCAGCGCCGGGGAAGCCTGGGCCGGCGGCTACGTCAACCTTGATTTCAAGCATTCCACCGGTTCTTCCAAAACGACCACGCAGACCGAAGGCTCCGCCGGGCAGGTCCAGAACATCAGCGAATCGATCCTGATCGACGGCGGCATGACCCAGGCGCAGGTCGAAAGCTACGCCTTCACCTGGGAATTCGGCAAATGGACCCGCGCCCTTCAGACCGGCGGCGCCGACGTCCCGTTCTTCGGTTACCGCGTGTTCGGCGTGTCCGCGCTCGCTCCGCAGGTGGAGGACTTCAAGGCCGGCTTCCATACGGAGGATTCGGAGGATCCGGAGGACGAGAACGGCATGACGATCCTGCTGGAATGGGAGAATCCCGCCCGGGAAAACCGTCCGGTCACCGGCTTCGTCCTCTATGAGTATGACGAGAACGGGACGCGCAAAAAGATCGCGGAGCTGGGCCCCGACGCGACGTCTTATATCTATGACAACGTCAACGGACGGACGGAATACAACTTCGGCATTACCACGAAAGGCGCCTCCGGTCCCGAGAGCCTGGAGAGATTCGCGTCCCTTTACATGAGCATCAAGTCCATCTACGACATCGTGTATTCGGAGACGGTGGACGGAGAGGATATCTATATCATCTACTATACCGACGGGTCGGCCTCGGAATTCAAGGTCAGAACGGGGGCAGGCATTGCTTCCATCGAGCATACCGGCTCTGCGGACGACGCGGAGATCTACACGATCACCCTGACGAACGGGGAAACGGTCGAAATCTCTCTGCCCCACGGCGCCAGCGGGAAGGGGATCGTCTCCATCACCAAGACCTCCAGCGAGGACAACGTCGACACCTACACGATCACCTATACCGACGGAACCACGACCACCTTCACCGTCACCAACGGAAGAGACGGAGAAAAGGGCGACAAGGGTGATAAGGGCGATAAGGGCGACCAAGGCGAAAAAGGCGACAAGGGCGACCAGGGTGAGAAAGGCGATAAGGGCGACCAAGGCGAAAAAGGCGATAAGGGCGACCAAGGCGAAAAAGGCGATAAGGGCGACCAGGGTGAGAAAGGCGATAAGGGCGAACAGGGCGAACAGGGCGAGAAAGGCGAACAGGGCGAACAGGGCCAGCAAGGCCAGCAGGGTGAGAAAGGCGAACAGGGCGAAGCCGGCAAGGACGGAGAGGCCGGTCCTGCCGGAAAGGACGGCCGGGACGGCAGCGACGGCAGCGACGGCATTGACGGAAGAGACGGCAAGGATGGCGTCGGTGTCGCGGACATTCGCGTGAGTGAAAGCGGAGACCTGCTCTTCTCCCTGAGCGACGGAAGCACGGTCAATTCCGGCAATCTGCTGGATCTGTTCCTTTCCCGGATCAAGATGAATGAAAAGGGAGAGTTTTACGCCACTCTGAGCGACGGGAACGCCGTCAGCATCGGCAATTTCATGGACATCTTCCTCTCCAACGGATCCGAGGAATTCCGGGCGCTGTACGCCGGCAGCGGCGGAAGCGGGACCTCCCGCTCCATCCCGTTCACCGACGTGTCTGAGACCGCGTATTACTACGACGCCGTGGTTTGGGCCTACGGGAACGATATCACCAAGGGCACCTCCGGCACCACCTTCAGTCCTCTCAGCATCTGCACCCGCGCCCAGGTGATCACCTTCCTGTGGCGGGCCGCGGGTCAGCCCGAGCCGACGACGGGCGTCTGCCCCTTCGAGGACGTGAAGGAGACGGATTACTTCTACACTCCCGTGCTGTGGGCCGTGGGCCGGGGCATCGCGGCAGGCACCTCCTCCTCCACCTTCTCCCCCGATCTCCAGTGCCGGAACAGCCATATCCTCACCTTCATCTACCGGGCTGTCGGCGAACCGGGAAAGACCGGCACGGGCCAGTGGTACAGCGACGCCTGGAAGTGGGCGGAGGATTCCGGCCTGCTGGAAGGCACCTACACCGGCAGCTTTGCGATCGAGGACGAGTGCCCCCGCTGCAACGTAACAGAGTATCTGTACCGGTACCTCTCCATGCGGTAACGGGCTGCCATAAGAAAACGACAACACCGGCCGGGTCCTTCCGGGACCCGGCCGGTGCTTTCTCTGCCGGAACACAAAGGGGCCGTCCCCCTGTGTTCTGTCCATGTGTCCGTGTGACCCGTCTACCGCTCCGGAAACGTGCCGGAATGGTGGGTCATGGCGCCTCCGGCCGTCTCCCGCAGCGGCGAGGCGGCAGCTTTCCCGGCATCCTGCCCCGCGTCCGCCGCGTCGATGCGCGCCTGCAGGCCGCGCATGACCTGGAAGGGCGCGTTCGTGCTCTCCGCGTTCCGGATCTCCTGCTCCTGGACGAAGCCGTTTTTCCGCAGCCAGGCGTCGGTGATCCGGTCGTCCTTGCCGATGGCCTCATACCACTGCCGCCTGGTGAGGATCCGCCCGCCGTAGAAGTCCACCAGGGCGTCCCGCAGCTTCGCCGCGGTGAGCTTGCTCCAGTCGCCGGTGCTGCCGCTCCCGGAGGATCGGCCGCCGCCGCTTCCGCCGGTCGTTTTATTCGCCATGGTGGAATACTGCGTCCCGGCGGGCACCCCCAGGATGTCCGCGTACTGCTCCGGCACGTAGCCCAGGTACTTCGCCACGGCCAGGGCCTCGTCCACGGCGGCGTCGTGCCGCTGATCGGCGTACTGCCGCTCCTTCCGTTCGTTCGCCAGGGCGTCCTGCGCCCGGTCGTAGGCGTCCTGCTCCTGCTGATAGGCCCGCTTCCGCTCGTTCTCGGACCGCTCGTAGTCCCGCTCGTCGGCGTACCGCGCGTCCCCGATCCGGTCCCGGTAGGTCCCGTAGGCGAACTTCCGGTCCGTGTTGTACTGCCCCAGCCGGTCCAGATACCGGCTGTACTCCGTCTGCCCGTATCCGGCGTAGGCGTCGGCAATGCCCATCTGCCGCTGATACTCCTGCAGGTACCGGTTATAGGCGTCCCGGTAGAGCTGGGGCAGCTTGTCCGAGAGCTGGGAAGCGTAGTAGTCCCCCGCCTGGGAGGCCGCCGTCACGGCGTAGGAGGAGGGAACGCCCCCGGTCAGGGCCGCGGCCTGGCCCAGGGCGTCCGCCGCGGCCCGCTGCCCCTCCCGCCGGTACTGCTTCTGATACGCCTGCCAGTTGGGGTCGGCGTCGGGGTCGTAGCTGAACTTCATGTCCTCCGCCCGGCGCAGGGCTTCGTCCCGCCGGCGCTCGTATTCCGTGCCGTCCCACGCCGGGGCGGGGCCGTAGTCGAAGGCCTCGATGGCGGACACATAGGGAGAATAGGCCTTGCCGCTGCCGGGATCACTCCCGCCGGCAGCGTAGGTCCCGGCCACGGCGACGGGCCGGTACATGGGCTTGTCTCCGCTTCCCCGGTCCGGCCCCGGCGTCGCCTCCGCCTGGGTGATGGCCTGCATATAGGGATTGTCCTGCGTTTCGCTGATGACCGGTACCACCGGCTTGATTTTCTTCATTCCTGCTGCCATTTTCTTTCCTCCTTATTGCAGATGGCTTCCCGAATACCGGACCGGCGACAGCGACCACACCTTGCAATCCCCCGTGCCCGCGAGCTTCAGCCGGAAGTGGTCGCAGCGCCGCAGGACGAGGGGGATCGTGAAGGTCTTCTTCGCCGCCGCGGTGACGGTCTTCGCCGTGATCCAGTCCCCCCGGGAATCGTAGCGGACCAGGACGCTCATGGAAGCTCCCGTCCCCAGCTCGCAGCGGATCAGGAGCCTCAGGAGCCCCTTCTTCATATCGCTCCGGCTGTCCGTGGTCTCGTAGACCCGGGTGAAGTCCGCGAATTCCGCCGCCCAGGAGACCGCGCTTTCCGGCGTCCCGGCGCTGCCGTCCATGCGCCAGAGCTTCCCGTCGGCGGCCAGCATGTGGAGCCCCCCGCTCCACCAGGCGAAGCCGACGGCCTGCGCGGCGTCCTCCCGGTGCCAGGTCCGGTATCTCGTGTCGTAGACGAAGAGGCTGTAGGCCGTGCCGTCCGTCATGCTGACGTAATACCGCAGGTGATCCGAGCCTGCCGCGGCATTTGACCAGGTCTTGTCCTCCCCCAGGGGCCCGGAGATCACCGCGGGGATGCCGCCGGTGTAGGCGCAAATCCCCGCCGGGGAGAGGTAGAACAGGGTTTCTCCCGCCACGGCCAGGCTTTTCGCGCAGCCCGCCTTCACCCCCAGCCGGGCCGAGGGGGTCCACTGGAAGTTGGAGGGCTTGTCCCCGTAGACCTTGTAGACCTGGTCCTCCTTGAAGAAGACGGGGTAGCCCAGGTAGCTGACGCAGGCGGTGAATTCCCCCGCGTCCACGGCCCCGCTCTGCCAGGAATCCGTGCTGAGGCCGTCGAAGACATGGAAATTGAAGGGGTCCCCCAGCTTGGAGGCGTAGATGGTCTTCCCGTCCGTGCCCCACAGCCGGTTCTCGTTCACGCAGACCCGGGTGAGGGCGGGCACCTCCCGCCGGAAGACGATGGTCCCGGATTCCGTATAGTTCTGGGGGATGTCGCAAAAAGCGAGCTCCGCGCCGCCGTCCCCGTCGGCGGTGCTGACGGCGGAGGTCGTGCCGCCGATCCTCGCGGTGAGAACGGTGCCGTCCCATTCCAGGGTGTCCCCGTAAGAAAGGGCGCCGGAAAGCGTGAACTGCCGGGAAACCTCGTCGACGATGAAGTGGTAGGTCCCCGCCGCCAGTCCGGACTCCGCGGTGGAATACCGCCACAGGCTGTCCAGGGTGAAGGTGTTTTCGTAGAATTTCAGGTAGTTCCCGTCGATGGCCCGGATGATGACGGTCTTGTTGTTTTCCGGGTGCGCGGTGCAGCCGGTGATGGCGACGGCGTCCCCTTCTTTGAAGCCGTAGGCCGCCCAGCCGTCCCCGGACTTGTAGACGGTGTTGGCGTTGGCGGGCACGCCTTCGTAATAGCCGTTGCGGAAGGCCACGAGGCTCAGATCCCCGGTGGCGGCCTCCAGGCTGCCGGAGGTGCCGTCCTTCACGTCGTAATACTTCTTGTCCGGGAAGATCAGGATCCGGTCCCCCATGGCGGCAAAGGCCTTCTCCCCCGCCGCGACGGTGAGCCCCGAAACGGCGGTCCCGTCGTAATAAAACGCCGTGCCGGACACCCAGAAGGGCTTGTCCAGGGCGCCGATGCCTCCGGGAGAGGCGACGGTCCCCTCCAGTCCCCGCTTCCCCCGGGGAGACAGGAGCGGATAGGCCCCGGCGGAGAGGTTCGTCATGTCATAGAGTTCCCCGTCTCCCGCGCCGGGGTTGTGGTTCAGCCCCCCGAAGGCCGTCTGCGGGCTGGACCGCATGATGGACTTCGCGTAGGGCAGCATGGGCAGGCTCATATGATCTCTCCTTATACTCGCACGGCATACCCTGCGCCGTAAACAAAGAATGTGTCCGTGCCGTTGGAGAGAATGCTGTTGCGCACCGCCCTCCCGGCAGGCTCAATCTTGTACGGTCCATGACCGTTGATCAAATACGGGGCCTTGCTGTAGGATGCTGTGTACAGCGTACCCTCTGCGACAAAATAGGTATTTCCCGGCAAAGAGTTCGCCTGACTGCCGATTGACGGTGCGGCGATAGTCATTGATTCCGCGGCAGTCACGCTGGTTGGCGCATGCCATGTCCCACTGGTACGCATATCACAGTAGGTCTCAATGGTACTGCCGTCAACGATGGATGTAAGTTTTCCGATTCCCGTTCCTGCGTTTTCGCTGGTAACCGCAACGAAAATGTAATTTGCAAGAACCGTTGCCTGCGCAGTAGCACCCGCCAAATTGATCGTAACATCTGCGTGCTGTCCGGAATTGCTCCACGCCACGCCAATCTGAAGATATGCATTGGACGAGGAATTATATATGTGAATTTTAACGTAATCAAAACCGTTGAGATGATACGTTGCTTCATATTTGCTGGTCGTGTCGCTCGTTACATCTACACTGGATACCGCCCACGGCAGGAGAGGGATCAGCCACTCGGCAATGGATTTCGTCACCGTGCCGTATGAAGTCCCCGCAAACCTCCGTGCATACTGCGCATATGCCACTCAAGTCACCTCCGTCAAGACCATAAATCCCATCTCCCCGACCCACTCGTCAAAAACGAATATGGGTTGGATATACCCGATGGTCAGCGGAAGTGGCGTTCCTCCGCCCCCGCTTCCCGTCACGTTCTGCCGTGTCAGGGCCAGCAGCACCGCCTGCATCAGTTCGTCGTCCGTCATGAAATGCTCACCTCGCAGGTATGTCCGTCCGGCCAGGTAAACGCAGCCGTCGAACCACTGACGGAGAAGGAAAGCTGATACGCTGTGCTGTCCCCCTCAACGGTGTAGTTCACCCTGCCGGCGCTCTTGTTGATGGCGCAGCTTTTGAGCCTCCGGTGCTTCGCGTCCACGAAGTCGTTGAGGGAAATGTCCGTATACTCCCCGGAGCTGGTGAGATACCGGATCAGCAGGTCGTTTTGCCGCTTGTAGATGAAGCCCTTGCTCCGCCCGTTCTCATCCCCCGCTCCCAACGTGATGACCGGGGCGTAGGTGGTGGTCCCGTTCGTCAGGGTGATGGTCTGAAACCGGATGGAGAGCTTTGTCAGCTCCCTGTAGGCGTAGACCTTGACGGGGATCCCCGTGTCCTCCATAACGGTGATGCGCGTCCTGGTGTCGTCCGCCCACCAGCACGGGGTACTGGGGTCCCGGTATAGCTGGATCGTCCGCAGGGGCGTCTCCGGCGTGGCGGTGATGAAGTCGATCTGCTCGTCGTGGATGGTGACGTAGTTGATGTCCGACGTATCGCCACGGAGGTACTTCTGCGCCCTCGACCAGTCCGTGCGGAGCTTCCACACGGTGAGGTCGGCAATATCTCCGTAATCCGCGTACAGCTCGCCGGTGACGACGGTGTTGGAATAGAGGATGTTCGTCACGACGGAATCAAAGACGGGGTTCTTTTCCAGCGCGGCGGCCAGCTTCTCCGCAAAGTCCGCCAGCCCAGCATCGTTGAAGTTGTCCGCGTCCAGGTTCCGGAGAAGGAAGCGCAGCTCCTCCAGGAGCATGAACAGGTAGTTCTGAATGGCTTCCACCGTCTCCTCCGTCTTCTCGTACCCGGAGAAGTTGGGGCAGCCCGTGTCGATCATGTGCATCCGGTCCGGCATATGCTCCTCCCCTTTCTCAGCCTTCTTCGAGCCGCCGCAGCACGGCGGCCAGCTCGCCCCGGGTGACTGGCTGTTCCGGGCGGAAGCTGCCGTCCGGATAGCCCCGGAGACGGCCCCGGTCCAGGCACCAGCGGATGTCCGCCTCCGCCCAGTGTCCGGCCCAGTCCGACGGAGGCGTCTCCGCCCCGCAGGGCGGACGGCAGACCCCCACGCACTGGCGCAGATGCCGCACCTTCAGGGCCACGCTGCCTCCGTTTCCCTGACTGCCCTCCGGACCCGGGGCGGTGTTCCCCTCCACGGTGCGGAACCAGCCCGCCCCGTTCGCCGGCTCCACGGCCAGCCCGCAGTGCTGGGTGTCCCGGGTGCCGGAGAAATTGAGGATCACGATGTCCCCCGGCTGCACCTGCTCCGCGGGCACGGTCTGACCCCGGACCTCGTACCACCGCAGCAGGGTGCCGCAGGAAGCGGTCCTGCCGCCCCCGAAGAAGGCGGCAGCCTCCCCGGCCTGACGGAAGCACCACCACAGGAAGCAGACGCACCAGGGCTGCCCCTGCCATCCCGGGCCGTAGTCCTCCCAGTACTTCACCCGGTTGGACCCCGGCGGGTCCTCCGCGTACCCCGCTTCGCCCCGGGCGACGGCGATCACACGCTCCAGGCTCACGGTTCACACCTCCGCCGGGGGGACGGCCGCCCCGGCGCTCTCCGTCCGATTGGTCAGTCCGTAGACGGCCTCCAGATACAGTGCGTCCAGAGCGGTAACGATCGTGAGCCTCGGACCCGCGATCCCATCCGTGCGGTAGGTGATCGTCACCGTGCCCACCGTCCCGGCGTCGTCCCCGATCACCTGCGCATACGCATACTCCAGCGCCGCCGCGGGCACCGTGAGCATGGCCTTCCGATCGCTCCCCTCCCCCGTTCGGAAGAGGAAGAGCAGGAAATCGTATTTGGCCGTCAGATCCCCCCAGGCGAGCCCGGAGATCATGCGGGCCGTTTCCGAAGTGATCTTCTTATCGTTGGAAACGACCGGGTCCGCCTCCTCGTACACCGTCTTCCGGACATAAGGGGCGGGGTCCCCCTTCTCCCCCTTCAGGGAGGCCAGCCACTCCGCCTCCGTTCCCTCATAGCCGTGCTTCACGGCGAGGCCGTAGGCCGTCAGGTAATAGGGGGGATTTTCAAGGCTGCCGCAGTTGTATTTCGGTCCCATCACGCATCCTCCTTCGGATATCCTTCCGCAGGGCTGTACACCCGCGCGAACCACCGCACGAACTCCCCCCAGGCGGAATTGAACAGGGCCATGGCGTTGGCGTACCGGTCGTACTCCCCGTTTGCGTACAGCACCATGGTCTGCAGGTACAGGGGATAGAGCCGGTCGTGGGGCGGCATCACCGCCAGCGTCGTCCCCGAATCGTCCGCGTAGGTCAGCGGCGTGAATTCACTGGGCGTCAGGAGGAAGACCTCCGTATACACCCTGCCCTCACATTCGCTCACCCAGGCGGCCTTCTGTTCGTTCGTGTAGGCGTTGGGCTCGATGCCGTCCACCCGCCCGATGCATTCCGATAGCGTCATCGTTCACTCCGATCTGCGGAGGGGGCGGACCGCCCCCTCCGTCTCTCTTTGTTCAGCCGTGCTTTTCCAGCACGGTGATCCTGGTCTCATGGCCGCCCAGGGCGGCCTTCTGGCCCTCCAGCTCCGTCCAGATGCGCCGGTGGGCCTGGGTATTGCTGCTCTCCATGCTCCCCAGCTTGGCGTCCAGGCTGTCCACCAGGGCGGCCAGACGGGTCACGCTGGTATTCAGCCGGATGGCCGGCGTCAGTACGCTGACGATGAGCCCCACCAGGGCGATCAGCACCAGAACGACGGTCCATTCCATCAGCCCTCACCTGCTTTCAGCCGCTCCAGGACGAGGTTCCATGCGGCGCAGACGGCGGCGGCGAGCGCCGCGGCGATCACGGGCGCGAGATATGCCCACACGGCATCCCAGCTCTCCGGCCAGCCGCGCCGAAGGATGGCCGCGGCCTCGGGGATGAGGACGCCGAGGAAGGCCTGCACAAAGGTTTTCAGCGCCCGGATCATCCAGTCCTTCACAGTATCGCCCCCTTATGCCGTGTAGTTGTTCAGCAGGGTGAGCTTCGAGCCGTTGGCGGTGGTGCTGGCCCGCACGAGGTAGGCCTTGCCCGCCGCGACGCTGGTGCCGGTGTCCCCGGAGACGTTCTTCAGGGTGAAGGCGTTGGTGCCCCCCTCGTTCACCACGACGGCCACCTGCCCGGTCTTCAGCCCCAGGGTGACGGTCTTGGAGGCCGCCGTGAGGGTGACGCCGATGTAGAACACCTTCTCGTCCTCCGCCAGCGAGTAGTTGGCGGACTTGGAGAGGGAAACCCCGGCGAGGGGGGACCGGAGCGCCCCGGAAAGGGCGTCGGCCCGGACCCCGGCGGCCTTCAGCTCCCCCGCCTCAAGGTTCGTGAATTTTGTGTATCCCGCCATGGAGGCACCTCCTCAGGAAAGGGAGGAGGCCCCGTCCACGCCCGCGGCGGCGATGCCGCGCCAGTCGTGGAAGCCGGCGGTGAAGCGGGCGTAGCCCCGCCACACGTTGGCGTCCGTGTTCTCGTCCACGGTGCTGCGCACGTCCAGGGGCACCCGGTCCAGCCAGATGAGGCTGCCGTAGTCCTCGTTGTAGCGGCTGTCCATGAGCAGCCAGGGGACGGCGGTGCCGGTGAGGGTGACGAACTGGTTGAGATAGGGCCACACGATCACGTTCCAGCGGCCGAACTGGTAGTTGAAGCCGTTGTTGGCGGTCTCCGGGTCCTTGTCCGCGCCGATGGCGGCGAAGACGGCCTTCTTCAGGCTGTGGACGTTGGGGATGACGATGGTGTCGGGGGCTACGTCCAGGATCTCGTCGTTGTCGCCCCGGGTGTTCTGCATGGTCACCTCCAGCTGCCCCAGGGCATCGGCGGAGAAGGCGTCGGAGAAGAGGTTGGACTGGTCCGCCCCCCGGAGCTTGGCGGGGTGATCGGCGGCGAAGAGGTTCTTGCCGTCGCTGGTCCTGGTGCTGAAGGAGGCCCCGGCGAAGCTGACGCTGGAGCTGCCGGACACCGCGCCCCCCAGCAGGGCCGCGCCGAACTTCTCACGGGTGCGGTAGTAGGCGGTGACGAAGCCCGCGGGCTTCTTGCGCAGGTCGATGGTCTTGGAATCCTCCACGATCTCCCGGCTCAGGGAGAAGCTGTCCTTCCAGGTGACCGCCTCCAGCACCTTGGAGAAGCCCTCCTCCTGGCCGTCGGTGGGGTAAGCCCCGTTCTCCCCGGCGACCCGGAAGCCCTCCATGGCGGTGAGGCTCACGTACTTCTCGGCCCAGTGGCTGGAGCGGTCGTGCTTGAAGAGCTTCTTCACCACGGACTCCTGCTCATAGGCCTCTCCCCGCTTCTCGATCAGCATACGGATGGCACCCTGGGACTTGCCGAACAGGGAGTCGTTGACGCCGCTGCCCTCGGAAAAAGTGATGTTTGCCATGTGCATATCCTCCTTTCTTATTAGTCGAACCGGACCAGCACGCGGCTGCCGGCGGCGTCCCCGTCCTTGGCCACGATGGCGGCCACGCCGGAGGTGGTGGTGCCGGTCACCTGCAGGCCGTTGGAGGCGTGGAGGGTGACCTTGCTGCCGATGCTCACGCCGCTGAGGCTGGCGCTGTTCGTGGTCTCAAAGACCTGGTCGGGCTGCACCCGGATCACGGGGATGAGGTCGCCCGCCGTGCAGGCGGCGCTCTTCTCCGTCATAGAGATATGGGTGGGCTTGGTGGTGCCGGTGGCGATGGCCAGATTGCCGGAGGACTGCACCAGCGCCATGCCGAGCTTGGGGGTGATGGCGGAGCAGGGCAGATACTCCCAGGGGGGCACCCTGCCGTCCTCATTGGAATAAGGGATAAAACCGCGCATTGTCATTTTCCTTTCCGCCCGGAACTGCCGGGCATCAACCGCCGAAGCGTTTTCTGTCGGCGGCGTAGTATTTCTGGATGTCCGCGTCGCTGACGCCGGGATTCAGCTCCCGGAAGATGGCCAGCTCATCGGAGGGAACGGCGGGCGCGCCGGCGCCCCGGGTGCCGGTGGCCGTAAGATGGGCCTTCCCGGCGGCCCTGGCCAGAGCCGCGTTTCCGGCCCGGTCCGCGGCGAT